>OBMK010002700.1_pt1 | contig 13085 bp, 14 predicted proteins | sample 1539081 | NCBI WGS metagenome assembly OBMK01 (sample SAMEA3355528, study PRJEB22509) | marine metagenome | biome: marine; feature: river plume; material: water | place: USA | collected 2010-08-07 | depth 0.5 m | reverse complement strand
AAGCCGGGGTTATCCCAGAATATTTCACTGTAAAGAACCTGGGACACCGACATCGTCTAGTGTAAAGACTAAAAGCAGGTGTTTGCTTCGATCAATTTGAGCGGTAGGTTCCACCTCGACATCAACAAAATTGGCTCCGAGGACCTGAGTTACAGCGATAACTTTACCCACAGGGTAACCGGGAGGAAAACGCTCACCCAAGCCGGAGCTAACGAGACTATCGCCAGCTCTTATATCTGCTGTAGAAGAAATAAACCTCAGACGTAGTCGATTATAATTTGAAGTGCCCTCGGCAATAGACCTCAACCCATTTCTTAAAACCTGAACTGGAATAGCATGAGAACTATCAGTTATCAACAAAGCAATACTGTGACTGTCATACACAGATATGATTTGCCCCATTAAACCCTCAGCATCAAGTAACGGCTGGCCAACATAAGCACCATCTTCGCTACCTCGATCAATAACCAGCGTATGACGCCTTGGCGTTGGTGACACACCAATTACCTCGGTGACTAAAACACTATCCAAAAATAATTCTGTTGCATTGAGTAAAAGGCGCAATCTAAGGTTTTCAGCTGCTAAGTCTGCCATCCGCTGAATCTGGCCTCGATGAATCAAATTTTCTTGCGCAAGACGGGTATTTTCCATTTGCAAGTCTGCACTATCAGCTACCCTAAAGGAGCTCCATCGACTCACTCTAGCTGGTATATTTGCTACCCAATGAATAGGGAGTATTATAGTTTCAAAAACATCATTAATGGGTTTGAACCACTGGGTATAACTGTTGGCAGCCATTAGTCCAAATGAAATCATCACTACAAACAGCAGACGTCGCACGATGAAAGAAACTTTAACGAAAATTTTACTGATAGCTATACCCCAAAATTAACGTAAATCGCATCAGTAAGTATCCATCTACGGCCTAGAATGTCATCTTATTGAGCTTAGCTTTGTCCATCATATCTAAAAACTCCCCACCGCCTCGGGCAACGCAGGTCAAAGGCTCATCAGCAACAATTACTGGCAATCCTGTTTCACTTGATAGCAACTTATCTAAATCTTTAAGCAGCGCACCACCCCCAGTAAGAACAATGCCTGCCTCAGCTATATCAGATGCCAATTCAGGCGGCGACTGCTCTAGAACACGCTTTACTGCTTGTACAATACCAACAAGAGGCTCTTGCAATGCCCCAAGTATCTCATCACTAGTGAGTGTGAACCTCTTAGGAACACCCTCCGCTAAATTACGTCCTCTGACTTCAATCTCACGAACTTCTTTGGCTAGATAAGCACCACCAATTTCCATTTTAATTCGCTCAGCAGTGGTATCGCCAATCACACTGCCATACTCGCGCCTAACAAAGTTTACAATAGCTTCGTCAAATCGATCGCCGCCAATACGCACAGAATCAGCAAACACCACACCATTCAACGACAGGATAGCAATTTCAGTCGTACCACCACCTATGTCAACCACCATAGAACCAATAGCCTCATCAACGGGTAACCCTGCACCTATAGCCGCGGCTCTTGGCTCTTCAATCAAGTGTACTTCCCGTGCTCCCGCCTGATACGCTGCCTCTTCAATAGCGCGCCTCTCAACCTCAGTCGCCATACAGGGAACACAAATGAGCACCCTAGGACTTGGCGGAAAGAAACTGTCGTCATGAACTTTTTTGATGAAATGCAAAAGCATTTTCTCGGTTACCTGGAAATCAGCTATAACACCATCTTTGAGAGGTCTTATAGCCGTGATGTCCCCAGGTGTTCTGCCAAGCATACGCTTTGCGTCATTTCCTACGGCATCAACAATTTTCTGCCCCATGTAATGACGGATCGCCACAACGGAAGGTTCATTTAAAACAATTCCTTTTTCACGAACATAAATGAGCGTATTCGCCGTACCCAAATCAATCGATAAATCGCTAGAGAACACGCCTCTTATTCTTTTAACCATTTGCTTAAGCATTTTCTGAATTCCTAAAGCCTGACATAACTAACTCATCGTACCGAGAATGCGCAATCCACCACTAGATTTACGCATTGTTGTTGGAATAAAGAGTCCGCGATAGTCAGCGTTTTATTCCCTCAGCGCGGAGAGTTTAGCCGATCTAATACAAAACTGGCTACATCTATGTGCAATTTCCGTAAATTATACCATTAAGATGATAAATTCCTCCTACAGGTGGGGGTTCTACTTAAACTCATAGGATTTTTTGTGGTACCGTAGCCCCTCGGAAGACGGTCCTCCGTCAAAAATATCTGTAACCATTTATTGAGATTTCAGACAGGTTAAAATATGACCATTGAACGACAAGAAATTGAGAAATTAGCGACGCTCTCAAGACTCTCTATCGATGACAAAACCATCGCGGAAGTCACTGAGCGTCTAAGCAGTGTTTTATCACTGGTAGATCAATTGCAAACTGCAGATACCAGCTCTGTAACCGGCATGGAAAGACCATTCCATAATGCACAAAGACTGCGTGAGGATCAGGTTACTGAATCATCTCAGCGTGAGTCTTTTCAAGCGATCGCTCCGGAAACCCACAATGAACTCTTTAGCGTTCCAAAAATGATTGAGTAAACGGATTAAAAATGCACAATAAAACAATTGCAGAGTTGATTGAAGGCCTGCAGAAAAAAACATTTTCAAGTGTTGAGCTAACAGAGCATTTTTTAGCACGAATAAGTCAGCTCAATGCACAATTTAATGCCGTCATCACAGTGACTGCTGAACAAGCATTAGCCGCGGCTGCGAAAGCCGACGAGCGATTAGCAGGCGGTAATGCACCAGCAATGTGTGGCGTTCCCATTCTGCATAAAGACATTTTCTGTACCGACGGTGTTAGAACTAGTTGCGGATCGAAAATGCTAGATAATTTTGTCCCGCCGTATAATGCCACCGTGGTAGACAACTTTGTACGGGATGGCGCAGTGATGCTTGGCAAAACTAATATGGATGAGTTCGCCATGGGGTCATCTAATGAAACTAGTTTCTATGGTCCGGTAAAAAACCCCTGGGCATTAGATTGCGTTCCAGGAGGATCATCAGGCGGTTCAGCTGCAGCCATCGCTGCTCGACTTGCTCCTGGTGCCACTGCCACGGACACTGGTGGTTCTATACGTCAACCTGCAGCTCTGTGCGGTATCAGTGGGCTTAAACCTACCTATGGACGCGTTTCTCGTTGGGGCATGATAGCCTTTGCCTCAAGTTTAGATCAGGCAGGTCCAATGGCTAGGACCGCAGAAGATTGCGCGATATTACTAAACTCTATGGCTAGCTTCGATGATAAAGATTCTACCTCAGTAGACAAACTAGTACCAAATTACTGTGCATCCCTAAACAACCCCATCAAAGGACTGCGTATAGGTATCCCGCGAGAGTATTTTTCGGAGGGACTCCACCCTGGAACTGAACAAGCGGTAAAAAAAGCCTTGGCTAACTTAGAAGGTCAAGGCGCCGAATTGGTCGATATCAGCCTTCCATCTTCTCATCTTTCAGTTCCTGCATACTATGTTATCGCGCCTGCTGAAGCCTCAGCTAATTTATCTCGTTTTGACGGCGTTAAATATGGCTACAGATGCGATGATCCAAAAGATTTGCAAGACATGTACTGCCGAACTCGCCAAGAGGGATTTGGAGAGGAAGTACAACGTCGCATCTTGATTGGAACCTACTGCTTATCCGCGGGCTACTACGAGGCTTACTACGGCAAAGCTCAGCAAGTTCGTCAGCTCATTCAACAAGACTTCGACGATGCGTTCAAATCTGTAGATCTGATTATGGGCCCTACCTGTCCATCACCGGCCTTTAAATTTGGTTCAAAAGGGGATGACCCTGTCGCTATGTATCTAGAGGATATTTATACCATTGCAACCAATCTTGCCGGCCTACCTGGCATGTCAATACCCTGCGGATTTGTAGAGGAAAAACCTGTGGGACTACAAATTATTGGCAACTACTTTGACGAAGCTAAAATCTTAAACGCAGCTCATCAGTTTCAGCAATCAACCGACTGGCACAAGCAAGCGCCGGAGGGCTCGTTATGAAGTGGGAAACCGTGATCGGTCTTGAAGTACATGTTCAACTCGCCACTAAAACCAAAATTTTTTCAGGTGCAAGTACTGCCTTTGGAGCAGAACCAAATAGTCAGGCCTGCGCTATTGACTTAGCTATGCCAGGCACCCTTCCTGTCCTTAATAAACAGGCAGTAAATTATGCCATCATGTTCGGCTTGGCAATCGATGCAGAGATCTGTCAGAACTCTGTATTTGAAAGAAAAAATTATTTTTACCCGGATTTGCCTAAAGGCTACCAAACCACCCAACTAGATAAACCTATTGTGGGACCAGGCATCGTCACCATTGAGGGTGCTGATGGCAGTGATAAAGCGATTCGTATTCATCATGCTCACCTTGAAGAAGACGCTGGGAAATCAATTCATGATGGCGACCTGCCCCACGGCACCTCGGGGGTAGACCTTAATCGCGCGGGAACTCCATTAATTGAAATTGTCTCTGAACCAGATATTAGCAACGCATATGAAGCCGTAGCTTTTGCCAAAAAACTCCATAGCATAGTCACATCTATTGGCATTTGTGACGGCGAGATGAGCCAAGGAAGCATGCGTTTTGATGTGAACGTTTCAGTACGTCCCGCTGGCAGCTCAGTGCTGGGAACTCGGACGGAAACTAAGAATCTCAACTCGTTTAAATTTATGGAAGAAGCTATTGCCAAAGAAGTTGAACGTCAAATTGATATACTCGAGGATGGCGGGTCTATTACGCAGGAAACACGACTTTATAACGGCGATACTAAAATTGCCAAATCCATGCGGAGTAAAGAGGAAGCTAACGATTACCGTTACTTCCCCTGCCCTGACCTATTGCCCGTGTTAGTCAGTGATGAGGAGATCAATATATTGAGAGCCTCCCTTCCCGAATTGCCCGATATACGACAGAAAAGATTTGTTAGCGAATATAAACTATCTGATTATGATGCCAAATTAATAGCCTCAGATTCATCCATGGCTGCATTTTTCGAGACTGCAGCAACTTTATCTAAAAATCCTAAGCTCGCCGCTAATTGGACTATGGGAGAACTTAGTGCTGCGCTAAATGGTGCTAATCTTAATTTTTCCAGTAGCCCCGTAACCGCTGATCAACTTGCTGGAATGATTACTCGTATTGCTGACAACAGTATTTCTGGGAAAATGGCTAAAGTAGTCTTTGATGCAATGTGGCAAGGAGAAGGAAACGCCGACCTGATAATTGAAGCTAAAGGATTAAAACAGGTATCTGACAGTGGCGCCCTTGAACAAATTGTTAGTGATGTTCTCCAGGCGAATCCTAGCATGGTCGACGATTTTATTGCTACTGATGAAAGTAAACGAAAGAAAAAACTGGGCGGTTTTATGGGACAAATTATGAAAGCCTCCAAAGGTCAGGCAAACCCCCAACAGGTAAATAAGATATTGCTTAGTAAACTGAATAAACTTTTATAGAATAAAGGACTGAATAGTATGCATGTCGCTCCTTACTCATCAGGCTGTGGTGGAATCGTCAGTGGTATCCAGCTGGCGTCAATCACTAGCGATCAATTGATCGATTTGCGCTTGGCTTTTTCAACCTACGGTGTGTTATTTTTTCGAGACCAAAACCTAAGTCCAAAGCAGCATCTTGAGTTTGCGCAACGCTATGGAAAAATTGTTATAAATAAATTCTTTAAAACGATCGAACATCATCCTCAAATCGCTGAAGTCCGTAAAGAAAAGACACAGCAAACCAACATTGGCGGCGGCTGGCACTCAGACCATTCTTATGATGAAATACCAGCCATGGGATCGATTTTAGTAGCAAGAACACTACCAAAGACTGGTGGTGACACACAATTTGCTAATCTCTATGCCGCCTACGACGCCCTCACACCAGAACTTAAAAAAACTATTTCATCGTTAAGAGCGGTGCATTCAAATACCCACCTTTACGGTGAAAATGGCCTTTATCGAATGACCGATCTTGCTGAGCAGCTCGGCGGAATGGACAGAGTTGGGGATGCAACGCACCCCGTGGTTATTAACCATCCGGAGAGTGGCAGAAAAGCACTCTATATTAATCCAGGCCATACAATTACCTTTGAGGGTTGGGACTTTAATGAAAGCCGAAGACTCTTAGATGAACTCTATGCCCACGTCACCCAACCGCAATTTACTTGCAGCTTTAATTGGTTGCCCGGATCAGTCACTTTTTGGGACAATAGATGTACCTGGCATCAAGCCAACAACGACTACCAAGGGCAAGCTAGGTTAATGCATCGGATTACCTTAGCCGGAACACCGCTTTCAGCGGCTTAGAGCTATGTCAAATACAACAAAAACGAAAGCACCTTTGTTAATTCCATCCAGTCGCCGCTTGAGTTATCGTTTGATGGATGAAAACGACGGAGATCTGTTATGGGAAATTGACCAAGATCCTCTAGTGATGAAATATATCAATGGCGGTTACCCAACGTCTAAGGACGACATAAAACAAATTTTTCTACCCAGGCTAGCGTCCTATCGCAACGAGACAAAAGGCTGGGGGCTATGGCAAATCAACCATATAGAGAGTCATGATTTTGTTGGCTGGTTACTAATTAGACCCATGGATTTTTTTACTGATAAATGCAATGTTAACAATATCGAGTTGGGCTGGCGTTTAAAAAAACGTTATTGGGGGTTGGGCTATGCTACCGAGGCAGCCTTTGCAGCTGTAAAGACCCTATGGTCAGTAACAAATATCCAAAGCCTATGGGCTCTAGTTGATCCTAAAAACGTGGCTTCAGTATCAGTTATAAAGAAATTAGGCATGCAACATCACAAAAGTGCTATACATAAAGACCCACTGGGTGACACTTATGCCGATTATTTTTGTTTGCAGAAAACTCCAAATGCCTAGTATGCGTAAAAAATCCGAGCTGCCAACTAAGTTATGTATGCAGTGTAAAAGACCATTTACATGGCGTAAAAAGTGGGCTCGATGCTGGGATGAAGTTCAATATTGCTCCCGGCGCTGTAAAACAGAATCCCGTCAATCACACTAAGATACCTACTATGAGCTCTGAACAACAAACCGATATAGTAATCATTGGTGCAGGCCTTGCCGGCCTGAGCGCTGCTTCTGATATAAGTAGTAAAAATACTCAACTCAATATAACTCTTGTAGATAAGGGTAGAGGCTTAGGTGGACGACTCGCAGGACGTCGCATTAAAGACGCCACTTTCGATCACGGCGCTCAGTTTATGACTACTAGAGATGCAAAATTTGCGGCGCAAGTCCAAAAATGGATCGATGCGGGTGTGGCTGAAAAGTGGTATAGCAGTTTCCCAGGCCAGTCCAATAGTCATGCACGCTATAGGGGAAAACCCACAATGACTGGAATCGCTAAACATTTGGCGAAAGGACTCAACATTAAGCTCAGCACTACGGTTACGTCAGTGTATGCAGTCAATAATGGCTGGGTAACTGAGCTTGATGGAGGTGGTAAAATTTTTTCTCGTGGTTTAATAATTACCTCCCCAGTACCTCAAACATTAACCCTCTTGGCTAGCGGTAATATTTCTCTTAGTTTAAATAATCAAGAGCGTCTTCAGCGCATAGAATATGAGAGCTGTATTGCTGTTATGGCAACCCTAGATCAGCCCAGCAAAATCAGTGCTCCTGGTGCGTTGGCAATCAGTGATGGGCCTATCGCTTGGATAAGCGATAATCAGCAAAAAGGCGTCTCTCAGATTCCAGCCATCACCATTCATGCTAGCGGTGACTATAGCGCAGAGCACTTTAACCATGACCGAATGTCTATCGGACAACAATTAGTTAATCTCGCATTGCCGTATCTTGGTGCTGCTGTAACAGACTTTCAAGTACATGGCTGGCGCTACAGTAAACCTATCGCAGTAGATAATAATCCCTGCATGTTGGCATGCGAGTCTACAGATTTACCACCACTGATATTAGCTGGAGACGCTTTCGCAGGTCCACGGGTTGAAGGTGCGGTTCTCTCTGGCTGGGCTGCAGCTGAAGCTATGTTGAAACGCTTGCCAAGAAATAGTTAATTCACACGAGTTAAATTACCTTTTATCCGGAACTGCTGCAGACAACAGGGTAAACCTAATCTCATCAACAAATAATTACGTTAACGCGAAAATGTAGTAACACCGCATTACCTAGCTTATCTTGCTCTATGTTTTACTTTCTACAGTGAGGCAGTTCACAGTAGTTATGCCTCTTTTTATTTACACTGATAACTAAAGGAAGACATGATATGGCAAAAGTTTTGATGATAACCGGCGACTTTGTTGAAGACTACGAAAATATGGTTCCCTTTCAAGCCCTGATGGCTATGGGTCATCAGGTTGATGCTGTCTGTCCTGAGAAACAGTCGGGGGATTCTATAGCAACATCTATCCATGATTTTGAAGGCGATCAAACTTACACTGAAAAACGTGGCCATAATTTTGAGCTCAATGCATCTTTTGATGAAGTTCAAGAAGAAGACTACGATGCCCTATACCTTCCCGGTGGCCGATCGCCGGAGTATCTGCGCCTCAATTCTCGGGTGATTGATTTGATTCAACAGTTCCATCAAAGCGACAAACCCATTGCCTCAGTCTGTCACGGTCCACAACTACTTACAGCGGCAGGTGTTATCAGTGGTAAAAAAGTATCTGCCTACCCAGCTTGTCAGCCTGAAGTTGAAATGGCCGGAGCGGAATATGTAGAACTACCGTTGGATGGCGCAATCACGGATGGTACGTTAGTCACAGCACCAGCGTGGCCGGCACACCCCGCCATGCTAATGCAGTTTGCTGCTCTGTTGTAACACACTAGTGGTTAATATTTGAGGATGGATTATGTGTCAGTTATTTATAGGAGCAGACCAACATTTGTGGAAATCACGTACCAAATCGCTGCGTATTGATGGTGTTGTCACCTCTATTCGCTTAGAAGGTTTTTTTTGGGACACACTCTCTGAAATTGCTTTTCGAGACGATTTGACAGTCACTCAATTGATCACACGATTATATTTTGAATCCATGGATGCTGACCATGATCTTGGAAATTTTACCTCATTCTTACGTGTTTGCTGCTCCAGGTATCTGTCACTTGCGGCGGATCAAAAGATTGATCGCCTATCAATGACACCTATCACAGATATTGATGCAAAAACGGTTTTGCATCAGGAGTCTTTGGCCCGAGCAGAACGGAAATTACGCTTCACAAGTAGCCAAAACACATATCCTAATAAACATTAATCAACGGAATGGACTGCTGACAATGACAACTCAAGCCGCTTTCCTAAAAACATTACGCTCCATTGTGGGCTGGCAGTATGTTTTGACCGGAGACCGGCGCACAGCACCCTATGTAAAGGGCTTTCGAGAAGGTTATGGGCCGGCACTAGCAGTAGTAAAACCCGACAATCTTTGGCAACAATGGCAAGTTTTAGAGGCCTGTATTAAAGCAGACATAATTGTTGTAATGCAGGCCGCTAATACCGGCTTAACCGGAGGCTCTACACCGGTACCAGGCTGTGATAGAAAGACAGTAGTAATCAACACTACCCGCATCTGCGGTATTCAGATCTTAGAGCAACAGAATCAAATAGTAGCTCTCTCTGGGGCCAGTCTGTTTGACTTGGAATCAAAACTTGCTAAAAAAGGCAGACTTCCACACTCAGTAATCGGCTCATCCTGTATTGGTGCCTCTATTGTTGGTGGCGTATGCAATAACTCTGGCGGCGCTTTAGTAGAACGTGGCCCAGCCTATACAGAACTTGCACTGTTTGCTGAAGTAGACGCTGAAGGAAATCTGAGGTTAGTTAATAATTTAGACATAGACCTAGGCAGTACACCGAAACAAATTTTAACCAATTTAGATCGTCAAAATTACGCACCACAAGACATCAAGAGCACAGCTAAAGTTGCATCGGATAAAGACTATGCTATTTGGGTCAAAGACGTGTCCAGTAATCAGCCTGCGCGCTTCAATGCAGACCCAAGAAGGCTCTATGAGGCTAGTGGTTGCGCCGGAAAGCTCGCAGTCTTCGCAGTGCGCTTAGACAGCTTTGCTGGCAACCAAAAAGAAGCTACTTTTTTTGTCAGCAGCAACTCCGCCGATGCACTGCAAAAACTTCGTATAGCCATGCTGACGTCCAATAATCCACTACCAGTATCAGCAGAGTATATTCACCAAAACATACTTTCTCTCGCAGATCGTTACGGCAGGGATATTGTCTATTTAATTCGGTTTTTTGGGAGCGGATTTTTGCCGTTTTTTTTCCGAATAAAGCGCCAGATAGACGCTGTGATAAACAAATTACCCTTTTTGGGTAAGGCGCCAGTTGACAAATTTGTACACTACTTTTTTCGTTTATTTCCCAGTCCCACGCCACGCTTTATGGCCTTGCGCAATGAGCGATATAAGCACCATTTATTGATTACAGAAAAAGATATGGGTATTGAAAAGACTCGAGCTTTACTTCATAAATTTTGCTTGCAAGAAAATATTAGCGCCGAAGAAATCTCAAAAACACAAGCTGAGTCAGCTTACTTAATGCGTTACGCCTGTGCCGGTGCAGCCGTTCAATATGGATTAATCCACGACGCAGATGTAGAACATGTTGTGGCTCTGGATATTGGTCTTCGTCGTAACGATGATAATTGGTTTGAAACTCTGCCGTTAGAAATTAGTCATAAACTTATTCACAGCCTTTATTACGGCCACTTCCTTTGCCATGTTTTTCATCAAGACTACGTTGTTCGAAAAGGGGAGGATCCTGAACAAATTAAAAACCAATTACTCCATCTGTTAGACGAGCGGGGTGCTCAATATCCGGCGGAGCATAACGTTGGTCATCACTATATTGCATCTCCGGCTCTTTCTGCCCATTATAAAAAAATAGATCCTCGAAATGCGCTAAACTCAGGAATAGGCGGTACATCAAAAAATCTCAGCTATAATGATCAGCCATCGAACAAGAACAATGGCTGAACAAACACCGGAATTCTATTATGACAACGCCAGACAATGCGCAAAATGTCATTGAAATTATTCAGTTAGCACTGACCCCTGTTTTTCTAATTGTTGGTATTGGACAGCTCCTAAATGTCGTCACCAACAGAGTCGCTCGTATCATTGATCGTGCTCGTTGGCTAAATAATCAGAACGATATTCATCAAAATGATGACAGCAAAAGTAAAGAGCTGACAATTCTCGACAAACGACTAAAATTTGCCAACTGGGCGATTACATTCCTTACCGGCGCAGCGGTAATTATCTGTTTAGATATTATTTTATTGATTGCTAATGGCCTCATAAATATGGATTTAGCTCAAGCCGTGCTTATTCTCTTTATAACTAGTATTGCAAGCATTACTGGCGGCCTATTCTCTTTTTTTATCGAGGTCAGTCTTGCTACAGCTACATTAAAAGTGAACTTAAAAAAGATTCGCTAATGTTTGATTTTGTTGGGTCCCTATCAGCCAGATAAAAATTAAGTACTAAACAAAGACTACGCCAACGTACGTGTTGGTGATAATATTGTCGCACATACAAATATAATAATTCTTCTATGACTCTAAGCTCAGTACTTCAGACACGCAGTAACAATAAATGCGAACTCTGCTCCAGCATAGAGTCCCCTCGAAGTTTTGCAGTAACATCTTACGAGGACACATCGAATCATTTTGTGGTTATCTGTGATACCTGCGAGAAACAGTTAACTCAAGCAACATTAATGGATGAAAGTCACTGGCGCTGCCTGCATGACAGTATGTGGACGCAGATTCCTGTGGTCCAAGTTTTAATTTGGCGCATCCTCTCACAACTAGATCAAGTGCTGTGGGCCCAAGATCTACTTGAAATGATGTACCTAGAAGATGATACTTTAGCCTGGGCTATGGCTATTGAAGTCCAACATGACAACCAATTGATTGAGCATAAGGATAGCCATGGGACACTCCTCAAAGTGGGAGATACAGTGACATTAACCAAAGATTTAAATGTCAAAGGGGCTAACTTTACCGCCAAACGGGGTACCTCAGTTCGCAATATTTTATTGGTTCACAACAATGCAGAGCAAATAGAAGGCCGAATTAACGGCACACTTATCGTCATATTAACTAAATTTGTAAAGAGGGTTAACTAATGGAAAAAACCGAGCAAGAACTTCGCGTGCAATTAGCCGCCTGCTATAGAATATTCGATCATATGGGCTGGGCTGAAATGATTTATAACCACATTACCGTGAAACTTCCCGGCAATGATCACCATTTTTTGATGAACCCCTATGGCTTGCACTACAGCGAGGTCACAGCATCTAACTTAGTTAAGGTAGATATTGATGGTAATATTGTCGAAGAAACTGAATACAGCGTAAATCCTGCTGGTATTGTTATTCACACTGCGATCCATGCCGCTCGTCCCGATGTAGGTTGTATTACTCACACTCACACCACTGCTGGCATGGCGGTTGCATGTTCTGAAAATGGTCTGCGCAATGACAATTTTTACTCTGCTTTATTACACAATCGCGTGGCCTACCATGACTTTGAAGGCATCACTGTGATCGATGATGAAAAGCCGCGACTTGTTGCAAACATGGGGAACAAAGGGCTACTTATATTGCGTAATCATGGTTTGTTAGCCTGTGGTCGAACCATTCCTGAAGCCTTCATGAATCAGTGGAGCTTGGAGCGATCTTGCCAAATTCAAGTTGCTTGCGATGCCAGCGGACAAGCCATTATTCCAGTGCCCGATGAGGTATTGAAAAAATCAGAAAAATTAATGTCAATGCAAGCCCAAGGACAACCTGCTGGCGAACTAGAATTTGCTGCCTTTACTCGAATTATTGATAAAATTGACCCCTCTTACAAAGACTGAGCTCAAAGCCCCCTTCCGGGGGCTTTTACTAATATTTAGCTGGCGCGCTAAAATGTAAAATTATCATTCTCAGAATATCTTATTTGGACCTAGCGCCGACTATGCTCATAGTACGTATAAGCCTTGCTTTTGTTGCAGGTGGTTTAATTAAAAATCTA
>OBMK010002697.1_pt1 | contig 13090 bp, 8 predicted proteins | sample 1539081 | NCBI WGS metagenome assembly OBMK01 (sample SAMEA3355528, study PRJEB22509) | marine metagenome | biome: marine; feature: river plume; material: water | place: USA | collected 2010-08-07 | depth 0.5 m | reverse complement strand
TGCAATCTTAGAAAATCATGTCCCCGACGAAGATGCTTTTGTTGTAAAACAACTAAAAGACAAAGGCGCATTGATTTTAGGAAAAGTAAATCTGAGTGAATGGGCCTATTATTTCTGCGACGGTTGTCCTGTTGGTTACAGTGCTGTTGGCGGCCAGACCCTAAATCCCTATGGCAGAAGAATTTTTGAAACAGGAGGTTCAAGTTCAGGCAGTGCCGTGGCTGTGGCTGCGAATTATGCCGTAGCCGCCTTAGGTTCCGAAACATCAGGCTCTATATTATCTCCATCTAGCCAAAATGCTGTTGTAGGGCTAAAACCCACTATTGGTTTTGTTAGCCGAACGGGAATAGTGCCTATATCTAGCACCTTAGACACTTCTGGACCCATGACCAAAAGCATCGCAGATACTACCATATTGCTAGACGCTATTGCAGCGCCTGATCCGCAAGACAAGATTACATTGCAAACTCCGCGTTTAACAGCTATTCTAGACAGCTATGTTGAGCCTTCACTTTCTGGAATGCGACTTGGCGCCATGACCAATATTTTTGCGACAGACTCTCTTTATCGAAATGCAGTTGAAGACTTAAGAGCTGCAGGTGCAGAGGTAATTGAGTTTACCCCCAAAAAAATTACGCTTACTGGATTTACATCAATTCTTAATGGCGACATGAAGCGAGACATCCCTGCGTATTTTAAAAATACGTCAACTGCAGATTTTGCAACGATTGATTTGACAGCAATTATTGATTTTAATAAGCAAGACAGCCTGCTTTATATGCCCTATTCCCAAAAACGCCTAGACGGTGTTATAGCCGACAGCATTACGGAAGAAGGTTTACAAACAACCATTTCAAAGCTAAATACAGCTGCTTTAGGCTTTTTTCAAGATCCCATTGCTAAATACCAGCTCGATGCCATACTTAGTAAGAATAATTATTACGCTGGTCACGCTGCTATTGCATTTTACCCGTGTTTAACCATTCCTATGGGCTATGCTGATGATGGAGAGCCTGCTAACCTTACATTTATAGCACCATCTTTCAGTGAGGTAAAACTCTTGAGCTTAGGCGCTGCTTATGAACGTATTTCCAATCATAGAAAATCACCAGAAGGGTACCAATAATATGCGGACAAAATCAACCAAAAAAAATAAAATCAATGTCGTTACTCTAGGGTGTTCTAAAAACATTTATGACTCCGAGGTGCTTATGGGCCAACTCAAAGCAAGTGATAAAGACGTAGTACATGAACAACAAGGTAATATTGTAGTTGTAAATACTTGCGGTTTTATTGATAATGCTAAAGAAGAATCGGTTAATACCATATTGTCTTTTGCCGAGCAAAAACAAACAGGACAAATCGATAAGCTCTTTGTTACGGGTTGTTTAAGTGAGCGCTACAAGGATGATTTGGAGGCTGAAATCCCAGATGTTGATGACTATTTTGGCACCACCGACTTGCCCCTTTTGCTAAAGGCACTAGGAGCAGATTACCGCCATGAATTATTGGGTGAACGCCTCACCACTACACCAAAAAACTACGCCTACCTCAAAATATCAGAAGGTTGCGACCGACCTTGTTCGTTTTGTGCCATTCCCCTTATGCGTGGAGCACATCGCTCAAAGCCTATTGAAGATTTGGTTAAAGAAGCTCAAGGTCTTGCTAAAAATGGGGTAAAGGAGTTGATCATTATCGCTCAAGATTCCACCTATTATGGGCTAGACCTTTATAAAAAACGTCGTTTGGCGGATTTACTGCGTGCACTGACAACAGTTGATGGCATCGAATGGATTCGCTTACACTATGCCTTTCCATCAGGATTTCCAGAAGATGTATTGGAGGTTATTGCAACGGAACCCAAAGTATGTTCCTATATCGATATTCCATTACAGCATACTTCAGATCACCTGCTGAAGTCTATGCGTCGTGGAACAACACAAGAGAAAACAACGGCTTTACTCCTGCGTTTTAGGTCTGCAGTACCAGAAATGGCCATTCGCACCTCGCTTATTTTAGGTTATCCCGGTGAAACGGAAGCAGATTTTGAATTGCTTAAGTCATGGGTTAAGGAAATGCGCTTTGAGCGTTTGGGCTGTTTTCAGTATAGTCATGAAGAGAACACTCACGCCCATACGTTGGTAGATGATGTGCCTGCTGAAGTAAAACAAGCTCGTGTTAACGAATTGATGGAAATCCAGGCCCATATTTCTTGGGAAAAAAACCAAGCCTTGGTGGGCAAAACCTTGCGTTGTGTTATCGATAGAAAAGAAGGGAATCGTTTTGTTGGTCGTACAGAGTTTGATTCGCCAGATGTGGATAACGAAGTTTGGGTAGATGCCCGAGAACACTACCTCAAGGTTGGAGATTTTGCTAATCTAACCATAACAGCCGCACAAGACTTTGACTTAGAGGCGGTTCCTGCACAATAGTTTCTTACATTGACTACTTTTGTCTTATGAAGCTAATCGAGTCGTTGGGATATCATAAAGGGGTTTATTCGCCCTTGATGCAGCAATTGTTGCAAAACGACGCTTCCTTAAAGTCCTTTCATAACGGGTTGGTTTCAATTCCAGCAGCTACTCGAGCTGCATCCAAAAGGGCTGCTTCATTTGACCAATCCAAACGAAACACATTGGTTGACGTGTTGCACAAGCAATATAAACACCTTGATCCTGATGCGAAAACACGTACACAAATAGATGCATTGTTAGCACCCAACGCAGTCACAATAACCACGGGACATCAGTTGAATATCTTCACTGGTCCCTTGTATTTTTGGTATAAGATTTTGGATGTCATCAATTTGGCAGCACGCATTCAAGATGCAGATAACAAGCACCAATATGTGCCTGTATTTTGGATGGCTTCTGAAGATCACGATTTTGAAGAAATAAATCACTTCTTTTTGGGCGAACAAAAAGTAAGGTGGGAAGCAACTGCCTCTGGTGCTGTGGGGCGGATGCCTACAACGGGTCTAGAGACTGTTTTAAAGACGTTAACTCCCTACTATACGAGCACTGACCAAGGAAAAGAATTGCTAGCCCTATTTTCTGAATGCTACCTGCAAGAAGATACTCTGGCCAATGCAACACGACGATTGGTACATCAGCTTTTTGGAGCACATGGTATCGTAGTGATTGATGGTGACGATACGGCCTTGAAATCGTTGTTTGCTCCAGTGCTTCAGGCTGAGGTAAGCAAAAACATTACCCAAACGGCGGTACACAAAACCAATAACTCCTTAAAAAAGTCAATCAAGGGTTTTAAGCCCCAGGTCAATCCAAGGGCAATCAATGTTTTCTACCTGTTTGACAACAAGCGCTTGCGTATTACAAATGATGAAGATGACTTTGGTACTACAGAAAATCCAGCTACATGGACACTCCAAAGTTTATGTGAAGAAATTCAAAAGTACCCAGAACGCTTTTCTCCTAATGCACTTATGCGTCCCTTGTACCAGGAGAGTGTACTGCCCAATATTGCCTATGTTGGCGGTGGAGGTGAGTTGGCTTATTGGCTTCAGCTAAAAACTGCTTTTGAGGCATTTGACATTCCATATCCACTACTGCAGCACCGTACTACCGTTTTGTTGATGTCTGAAAAACAAGTCAAAAAATGCAATAAGCTACATCTGCCCATAGCCGACTTATTTTTACCAACAGCGGCTTTTATCAACAAGCGTGTACGTCAAATTAGTGATATCGACATCGACTTTTCTTCCCAACGTGAATTGCTTAAAGACAACTTTAAGGCCTTTTATCACTTGGCCTCACTAACGGATAAATCCTTTTTGGGATCAGTTGAGGCACAGGAGAAAAAGCAGCTCAAGGGTTTGGATAAACTCGAAAACCGCCTATTAAAGGCACAGCGAAAAAAACTGCAAGACGAGGTGGTGCGTGCCACTGACATTCGAAACGATTTATTTCCAAACGACAGATTGCAGGAGCGAACAGCTCATTTTTCTGCTTTTGTTTTAGATGCTGGCTTGGTCAATTTCACAAATGAATTAAAAGCGACTTTGTCTACCGCATCAAATGGTTTGGCAATCATTCAAATAGGATACCCATAACCTGTTAAAAACTATTGATAAGCGGTTCTGCTTCATTGAAGTTTAGTTGTATTTTTGCATATGCATAACAAAGTTTTAATCCTCGATTTCGGATCTCAATACACGCAGCTGATTGCCCGAAGGGTTCGAGAACTCTCCATCTTTTGTGAAATTCACCCTTTTCACAAAATCCCTGAAAACATCAATACATTTAAAGCCGTTATCCTTTCAGGATCTCCGTATTCGGTTCGTGCTGAGGATGCGCCACATCCTGATTTGAGTAATATCAGATCCAAAGTACCCCTACTTGGAGTGTGTTATGGGGCGCAATATTTGGCGAATTTCAATGGCGGCGCAGTAGCCCCTTCTGATACAAGAGAATATGGTCGAGCTAGATTGGCACAAGTAGTACCCCATGCCTTTACCAAAGGTATTCCACTCGAATCACAAGTGTGGATGAGCCATAGCGACACCATTAAAAAATTACCTGAGCATGCAACGCAATTGGCATCTACTTCTGATGTTGCCAATGCCGCTTATGTTATGGACAACGACATGACCTATGGTATTCAATTTCATCCAGAAGTATATCATTCAACTGATGGCAAGCAGTTGCTACAAAACTTTTTGGTTGATATAGCCGGTATTAATCCCGACTGGACATCAGATGCTTTTGTAGAAACTACAGTAGCTACACTAAGCGAGCAGTTGGGTCAAGATAAGGTGATTTTGGGTCTTAGTGGCGGTGTGGATTCGTCTGTAGCTGCTATTTTATTGCACAAGGCTATTGGCCCTAACCTACACTGTATTTTTGTCAACAATGGATTGTTGCGCAAAAACGAATATGACGAGGTGTTGGAGCAATACAAAGGTTTGGGATTGAATGTTAAGGGGGTGGATGCTTCCAAGCAATTCCTAGATGCTTTGGCTGGGGAGGGTGATCCAGAGACCAAGCGAAAAATCATTGGTAAGGTTTTTATAGATGTTTTTGACGATGAGGCGCATAAGGTCGAAGGCGCAAAATGGCTTGCTCAAGGAACTATTTACCCAGATGTTATTGAGTCGATATCTGTAAACGGTCCTTCTGCTACCATCAAATCACACCACAACGTAGGTGGATTGCCCGACTTTATGAAACTCAAAGTAGTAGAGCCGCTTAAAATGTTGTTTAAAGATGAGGTACGTCGCGTTGGCGCTACTCTTGAAATGCCCAAAGAAATTCTTGGTCGTCATCCATTTCCTGGACCTGGTCTTGCTATTCGCATTTTAGGTGATATAACAGCTGAAAAGGTAAGTATGTTACAGGAAGCAGATGCCTTGTTTATTCAAGGGCTTCGTGAACACGGCTTGTACGACGATGTTTGGCAAGCAGGTGTTATGCTGTTGCCTGTGCAGTCTGTCGGGGTTATGGGAGATGAACGCACCTATGAAAAGTGCGTTGCTCTAAGAGCCGTAACTTCAACTGACGGAATGACGGCAGATTGGGTACATTTGCCATATGCTTTCTTACAAGAAATTTCTAACCAAATCATCAACCGTGTCCCGGGAATCAATCGTGTCGTTTATGATATCAGTTCAAAACCCCCTGCAACAATTGAGTGGGAGTAAGCTTTTGTTATTACTCACTTTTCTTTTGTTTGACTTGCTTGGCAACGCTCAAGAGCCAGAAGTGTCTCACTTTATCATTCATAAAGTAAAAAAGAAAGAAACGCTAGAGCGTATCGCAATGCGCTACGATATTACGCCAGATCAAATCGTGATCTACAATCCTACTGCTAAAGCGGGTATACGCAAACGTGACAAACTCAAAATACCTAGGTATAAAACAAAAGTTGTTGTCGCTCCAGCGCAACCCAAAACAGCAACCCACAGCGTACAGCCAAAGGAAACCCTCTGGCGAATTGCCTACAACTACGGTATTTCAGTAGATTCCCTCCGGGTGTTAAACCCCCAATTAGGCGATACACTTTCTGTTGGAAGTATGCTTACAGTGCCTTCAAAAACTGCTGAAGAAATTGCGGCACAATTTGACTATTACACTGTTCAGCCCAAAGAAGGTTTTTTCCGTCTCAAAGAAAAATTGGGATTGAGCAAATCTGATTTGGAAGCCCTTAACCCAAGTCTAGAAGCTACTGGACTTATGGTAGGGATGGTCTTAAAAATCCCAAAAGTGCAAGCAGTAGATGCAAGCGCTGTTGGTGAATTGGAACCAATAAAAACCAGTTTATGGGATAGTACTTTTGTTTCTCCTGTAGTGCGCATTGCTTTTTTAGCTCCGTTTCGACTTTCTAGAATTGAGTTAGATTCCATAGATCAAACAAATAAGACCCTTTCAGAACGCAACCTAACAACGGTCTCGCTTGACTTTTATTCAGGAATGTTGCATGCGGTAGATAGTCTGAACAAGGCAGGTTTGAGTATTGAGCTCTCTGTTTTTGACTCTGAGGGGCAGTTGCATATAATTGAGCAGCTGCTCAATCAAGAAGACTTCACTGCTTATGACGCTGTTATAGGCCCCTTTACACCTGCCAACGTAAGCAGGATGGCACAAGCCATGAGCTTTTTTAACGTGCCGGTTATTTCCCCTTTGACTACACGTGAGATTCAGCCCCGCAAAATGCTTATCAATACGATTCCCAGTAAAAAGTCACTTGCCAAACGCATGATGAGCTATGTGGATTCTTTGGACGCACAATATGAAAACCCTTGTGTGTTGATTATTGCAGACTCCAAAAATAAGCAAACAGCACTGCGTTTAAAGGAACAGTTCCCTTTGGCAGAAGTGCTGCCCCCAGACGAAAAGTTTGGTTTTATCAAGCCCGATGTAGTGGACTCATTATTGACACCGACTAGGCCAAATTGGGTTTTTTTGGAAACCGAAAATTTAAATTTGGTGACCAGTATGACTTCCATGTTGAATGCCCAGTCTTCGGAAGCGCGCCAGGTACAATTGTTAACGCATTTCCGCTCACCAGCCTATGACGATAAAAACATTTCTCAAGCCCATTTGGGTAATATCCACTTTTCATACCCCAATAATTTTTTAGAAAAACGCGATAGCTTACGCCTTAAGTTTGACGCATCATTTAAAGACCGATATGGGAAGGTGCCCAGCCGGACTGCTGTGAAAGGTTTTGATGTTATGGTGGATGCTTCTCTTCGAATAGCCACCAAAAGAAAGCTAATAGACGGCTTAACGTTGGGTGTTTTGGATCAGCTTCAATACCGATTTTATTACCAGCCCAACCCAAAAGGAGGTTATCGAAATACCGCTACGTATTTGGTTCAACATCAAGGCTTTGAAACCATTGAAATAACGCCCATAAAGCCTCCAGCAGATTCCTTGCATGTTAGGTAGTTTATTCTTTGTATTTTTGCCACTTAAAATGAATAAGATTTATGCCTAAAGCCAAATACGTTTTTGTTACAGGGGGCGTTTCCTCCTCACTTGGAAAAGGCATTATTTCCGCATCATTAGCCAACTTACTTCAGGCACGTGGCCTAAAAGCCACCATTCAAAAATTTGATCCCTACATTAATGTAGACCCTGGAACCTTAAATCCATACGAACACGGCGAGTGTTTTGTTACAGATGATGGCGCTGAAACCGATTTAGATCTTGGGCATTACGAGCGTTTTTTAAATGTACGTACTTCTCAAGCCAACAATGTGACTACAGGACGCATCTATCAAAGCGTCATTCAAAAGGAACGCCGTGGTGAGTTTTTAGGTAAAACAGTTCAGGTTATACCCCATATTACCAATGAAATCAAAGCACGCATGCAGCAGCTTGGCGAATCGGGTGATTACGATGTGGTCATTACTGAAATAGGTGGTACGGTAGGGGATATTGAATCGTTACCTTATATCGAAGCTGTGCGTCAATTGCGATGGGAGCTGGGTCGAGAAAACTGTATTGTTATTCACCTCACACTGGTGCCTTACCTTTCTGCAGCAGCCGAATTAAAGACAAAACCCACCCAACACTCTGTTAAAACCTTGATGGAAAGCGGAATCAACGCTGATATTTTGGTTTGTCGTACAGAATATGAGTTGTCTGAAGATATTCGAAACAAACTGGCCTTGTTCTGCAATGTAAAACGCGAGGCAGTAATTCAATCCATTGATGCCAATACCATTTATGACGTTCCTTTGCTTATGCAAGAAGAAGGGTTGGATCGTGTTGTGCTCGAAACCTTGGCCTTACCAGATAACTTGGAGCCTGACTTAAAAAAGTGGAAAGCCTTTTTATCTCGACACAAAAACCCTAAAAACCATGTTCGTATTGGACTGGTGGGGAAGTACGTAGAATTACAAGATTCGTATAAATCCATTTTGGAGGCCTTTATTCACGCAGGAGCCGCTAATGAAGTAAAGGTGGAGGTTGTATCCATACATTCTGAACACCTTAGCGTTGACAATTGCGAGGAACAACTCAAAGACCTACACGGTTTGTTGGTTGCTCCAGGGTTTGGCTCAAGAGGAATTGAAGGAAAGATATGGGCCATAAAGTATGTACGTGAAAACAACATTCCATTTTTTGGAATTTGTTTGGGCATGCAAATGGCTGTAATTGAATTTGCACGCAATGTTCTGGGGCTTTCTGAGGCCAACTCTACTGAAATGAACGAAAACACACCACATCCTGTGATAAGTTTGATGGATGAACAGAAAAACGTAGAGGATAAAGGCGGTACCATGCGTCTTGGCGCTTGGGATTGTACGCTTACGGCAGGTAGTCGTGTGCACGATATATATAAGACTGATGATATCAGCGAGCGCCACCGCCACAGATACGAATTAAACAATGCCTACCTAGCGGATTTAGCCAAAAACGGTCTTACAGCCACAGGAGTTAATCCAAAAACAGGCTTGGCAGAGATTGTAGAAATTGATGCGCACCCTTGGTTTGTTGGTGTGCAATACCACCCCGAATATAAAAGTACAGTTCTTGAGCCACATCCGCTTTTTTCAGCTTTTGTGGAAGCTTGTAATACCTACGCAAATAAATAAAAATTTAACATGGAAGATCGGCGAATAGACCCTTTACAAATCATAGGAATGCTGCTTATTTTTGGCATATTCACTTGGATGATGTACAATCAGCCTGTTCCTGATTTGGAAACGACAGTTAACGACACGGCAGCAGTGGAACAACAAGAACCTGTGCAGGTCCTTGCTACAGATACAGCCGAGCAAGATGCTCCTGAGGCAGCAGCGGTTAGTGTTGTTGCCGATACGCTTAGCCTTCAAAATGATGTGCTTTCTATTGATATCTCTACAAAAGGGGGTGTGATGACACGGGTTGCCCTAAAAGATTTGGTCAATTATCAAGACGATCCCTTGTTTTTGATCAACAATGATAACAGCTCCTTGAACATCGCCTTCACGACGATTTTAGGTCAGTTATTTCAGACAAAATTTATGATGTTTACTCCCTCAGTAAGCACCACATCAGTGGGTCAGGAATTGCGTTTGCGTGCACCACTTGATTCCGATGGTTATATAGAATTGGTATATACCTTACCCAAGGAAGGATATCGCTTTGGTTTTGAAGTTGTTGCTGAAGGTATAGAAGGCGCTTTGGACCCTACTATTCCTGCTGCCTTTTCATGGCGTATGGATGGCTTCCGTCATGCGAAAAGTGCCCAATACGAAAACCGTTATACACAGCTTGCCTACAATCATAAGGCTGATAAATACAGTACGCTGTCTGCTGCAGGAGATGATGATGAAGACCTCAAAAACGTCGGGTGGGTATCTTACCGCCAGCATTTTTTCAGCAGTATCCTTATTCCAGAAAATCCATTTGAAGTAGCTGCAGTTATGTCATCTACCATAACAGATGAGGAAGAGGAAGAGTCCGAATTCCTTAAGTCGTTTATGACTGAAACCACATTGCCTTATAGTCGCAATCGTTTTCAAGCCAATTTTGATTGGTATATGGGCCCAACCGATTACGAAGTTTTAAAAACCTATGATGAATCCCTATATGAAAGTATTTCTTTTGGCTGGGGGCTTATTGGTTGGATAAACCGTTCGGTATTCTACCCATTGTTTAGCTTGTTGTCTGGCGTAGTTCCCCAAGGAATTGCCATCATTTTATTGACCATTATTGTGCGTTTGGTGCTTTCGCCGGTGCTATACAAATCGTATGTTTCTCAAGCCAAAATGCGGGTACTGCGTCCCGAAATAACGGCCTTAAACGAAAAATATAAAAATGACGCCACTAAGCGTCAGCAAGAGACGATGAAGTTATACAGCAAAGCTGGGGCTAGCCCAATGGCAGGTTGTATTCCCGCATTGATTCAAATGCCGGTTTTCTTTGCCTTGTTTTATTTCTTTCCAATCGCATACGAAATGCGTGGTAAGTCTTTTTTATGGGCAGAAGACTTGTCCTCTTATGATATGATTGCAGAACTTCCGTTTAGCATTCCTTTCTACGGCGATCACGTTAGTTTGTTTCCCTTATTGGCTTCCATAGCAATATTCTTTTATACCCAGATGACAGCAGGACAGCAAATGCAACCTTCACAACCGGGCATGCCCAACATGAAGTATATCATGTATTTGATGCCTGTGATGATGTTGTTTTTCTTTAACAATTATGCCAGTGGGTTTAGTTTGTATTATTTTGTTTCCAACGTCTTGATGATTGGAATCATGTTGGTGATTAAGAATGTGATCATCGATCAGGACAAAATCCATGCACAGATTGAAGAAAACAAAAAGAAACCCAAGAAGCAAAATCGTTTTCAGCGTAAGATGTCTGAATTGATGGAAGAAGCTGAACGTCAAAAAAAGCTTAAATAAACCCTTCCGCTAGGCATAGGCCTGACGAACTCACATATCCTGCTTACCTTTGTGCCATGCAAAACAAACGTGTCATTGTTGGACTTTCTGGTGGTGTAGACTCCAGTGTTGCTGCCTACTTGTTGCAGCAACAAGGCTATGAGGTCATTGGTTTGTTTATGAAAAATTGGCACGATGACTCGGTAACCCTCTCAGATGATTGCCCTTGGCTAGAAGACAGCAACGATGCGATGTTGGTGGCCGAAAAGCTTGGTATTCCCTTTCAGACCGTTGATTTAAGTAAGCAGTATAAAGAGCGCATTGTGGACTATATGTTTGCTGAATACCAACGAGGACGCACACCAAACCCCGATGTGTTGTGCAACCGTGAAATCAAATTTGATGTGTTTTTGGATATCGCTCTTTCTCTGGGCGCGGACTACGTGGCTACGGGCCATTATTGTCGGAAAGAAACGGTTACTTCGGCAGGCTCAGCAACCTTGCTCGCTAAAAACGTTCCGAGAAGCACTGAGCTTGTCGAAGTGCCTACCTACCAACTACTCGCAGGCGCAGACGCCAATAAAGACCAGTCTTATTTTTTATGTCAGCTTAGCCAAGCGCAACTTGCCAGAACCTTGTTTCCTATTGGTGGGTTGCAAAAGAAAGAAGTGCGTAACATTGCAGCTGAACAAGGGTTGGTAACGGCTGAAAAGCGCGATTCCCAAGGCTTGTGCTTTGTGGGCAAGGTAAGTTTACCCGATTTTTTACAACAAAAGCTTGCCACCAAAAAGGGGGATATTATTCAAGTACCAGCTTCGCATCCCATGTATGCCCAAACACCAGAAAATACGCCTGCTGGCTTGGCAAAGAAGTTTGCCTATACTGCTGCTGATGGCAAGATTGTAGGCACACACAATGGCGCACACTTTTTTACCGTTGGCCAACGCAAGGGTTTGGCGGTTGGCGGCACCAAGGAACCCCTGTTTGTTTTGGCAACAGACGTACAAAAAAACTGCATTTACGTAGGGGAGGGCAAAGACCATCCGGGCTTATACCGCACTGCTTTGTGGATAGATCAAGCCGATGTACATTGGATACGCCCCGACTTGCAAACGGATCAACCCTTGGCTGTGCAGGCACGCATACGTTACCGACAGCCTTTGGCCTCAGCCACACTCCATCCGACAGCAGTTGGAATGTACCTTGTTTTTGATGCACCCCAATCGGCCATTGCTGCTGGGCAGTTTGCTGCTTGGCACCTAGACAATGAGTTGATTGGCTCTGGTGTAATTGGGTAGTAGGGGCTTAACGGTTTTGTGCTCGATAAATAGCTTACCTCACTAATTATTTAGTATTAAAATGCTATCTGTTTTCTAGGGAATGTTATATGTATTCTCTTATTTAATTTTCCTATAAACATAACACCCTGCTACTGTAGGATGGTCTTGAACTAAAGCAGAACTTTTTTCCTTTCTAATCAAGTTAATTATCAAAAAGTCACCTCCTGCTGCCATAGTAAAAAACATTCCAAATATTAGAAGTGCAACATTTCCAATCATAATTGCAATAATGGAAGGAATAATTCCCATGATGATAGCTGGTGTTATTGCTCCAATAATATATTGTTTTACATTTAAAGCTTCCTTGCAGTGACAATATGGAGTTAACATCTTCCATAATATTCCAAATTTTATTGATTTAAACCCCTTTTTCGCAAATTTAGCCCAAGTGATTCCATGGATTAATTCATGCAGTATAATTCCCAAAATCAAAACGACTAAAAACCACAAAAATCCGAAACCGGCTAATTGATATTCAGCATTTTGCAGAAATTGTTTGAAATCACCCTGTGGTTGCCAAATGAAATAAAAAGGCAATCCAAATATTAAAGCTATTGGAATTAAAATCAAAATGCCAAATATGTTAGCCCATACTAAATCAATAGTCATTTTTTCTTTTTTATAATTTTCTAACTTTTCCAATATTCTATTTTTATAAGTTTTACAACGGCATTATTTTATTCATTTTTAGCACCAACTGCCAAATGCACTATATTTTTTGTTGTACACTGTAATCTATTCTTTTATGTATCTACTTCTTTCAGAAGAAGTTACTTTAATATTACCTGTTTCAGAAGACCAATAAGTATATGTATCATGCATTGATTCAAGTAACATATTATTCTTATTTATTTCAATAATCTTGCACTGAGGGAAAAAATAAATTGTCCCATATCCAGAAGTAGAA
>OBMK010002693.1_pt1 | contig 13102 bp, 6 predicted proteins | sample 1539081 | NCBI WGS metagenome assembly OBMK01 (sample SAMEA3355528, study PRJEB22509) | marine metagenome | biome: marine; feature: river plume; material: water | place: USA | collected 2010-08-07 | depth 0.5 m | reverse complement strand
TTAATATAAATAACTATAAAGTATTGGATACTGACAAATGGTCGTTAACTTATTAACACAGAGACAAAAGAAGATCTCTATATACTCTGATTTCAAGAAAAGCCTTGAGGTCAGCCCATTATCGTTGGACCTTACTATAAACAAAGATGAAGACGCCGTAAAAGAAGCAATAGTAAATCTATTATTGACTGATCGTGGCGAGAGACTAATGCAACCAACCATTGGTGGTAATCTAAGAGCAATGCTTTTTGAAAATATCACGCCGGGTGTGTTAGTAATGATAGAAGATCAAGTACGCACAACACTCGATTTATACGAGCCGAGAGCAGAGATCATTGATGTTTTAGTGACTTCAAATATTGATGATAATGTTGTAAAGATACAGGTTCATTTTTACATATCAAATAATCAGCAACCTATATCTGTTGACGTATTTCTAGAGAGGACTAGATAAATGGCAAAGCTAAATATTTCTGAATTGGATTTTGACGCGGTCAAAACTCAGTTTAAACAATACTTACAATCGCAAACACAATTCAAGGATTATAACTTTGAAGGTTCAAACATGTCGGTATTACTCGATGTGTTATCATATAATACGTATCAGAATAACTTCTATACAAACATGGCTGTTAACGAGATGTTCCTTGACTCTGCTGTGTTAAGAAACTCTATTGTTTCGCATGCAAAAGAATTAAACTATTTACCAAGATCTAGAAGGTCAGCAAAGGCTATCGTCAAAGTTACGATTACAGATGAGAATGCCGAGGGTCAATCAATTACAATTCCTCAATACTCACCTTTCACAACAATTTATAACGGCGAAAATTTTGAGTTCGTTACAAACCAAACATATGTTGCTAAGAAAACTGCGCCACAAACATTCGTTGCTGAAAACGTTGAAATCTTTGAAGGCCAAATGCTAGCCAGTTTTGAACGTGAAGGTTTCTTTGTTGACGACGATGGCATTTTAAGGGTAACACTATCAAACGAAAATGCTGACACTGAGTCTATTTCAGTATTCGTTGACGCTGAAGCTACAGAAAACGAAAACGTATTTTTACGTAAGAACGATATTTTTGGCGTTGGACCTACAGATAAAGTATTCTATATTGAACCATATATTGATGGACGATATACGATTTACTTTGGTAATAACATTTTTGGTTTCCAGCCAGAAGAGTTTGAGGATATTAGAGTACGTTATAGAATTACATCTGGTACTGAAGGTAATGGCGCCTTTTCATTCTCATTGCCAACAACATACGGCTCGGCGGTAGTTGAAACAATACAGGCTGCAAGTAATGGTGCTGAACGAGAGTCAATGGAAAGCATTAGATACTTTGCTCCTAAATCATTACAGATCCAAGAACGAGCAGTAACAACATCTGATTACGAAATTCTTTTAAAATCTAACTTCCCTGAGATCCAGTCTGTGGCTGCATATGGCGGCGAAGATTTAGAACCACCACAATTTGGTAAGGTTGCGATTTCGGTATATCTTGGACAAAACCAAACAAGCTTATCTACAACATTATCAAATACATATATTGATTATTTAAAAGATAGAAGTCCACTGGCGATTGAACCAGTATTCGTTCCATCAAAATTCATATATGGTTGTACTACAGTTGATGTTACTTATAATCCAAAGCTTACAAGTAAATCAGAAGGTGACTTAGATGTATTGATAAGAAATGCTATTAAATTATATAGTGATACTTATTTAGATGACTTTAATACTTTTGCAAGGATTTCTAAAATAGCTACATCTATTGACGCTTTAGAAACATCAATCATTGGTACATCAATTAGTATTATGCCTTACATTGAATATTCACCGGCATTAGGTATTGCTCTTAATCCATCGTTTAAATTTGAAGCAGCTCTCGTTAAGCCATATCCTTTTGATACTGCTGATGGATTTAATGATTATAAACCAGCAATTAAAAGCGGTGTGTATACTCTTAATGGTACTGATGTATATTTACAAGATGATGGCCGTGGAAATATCCAAGTCATTGCTAACGATATTGCAAATCCTAAAGTTATCAAACCAATTGTTGGAAGTGTAAATTATAAAACTGGCGAAGTTAACTTGGTTGGTTTTATTGCTAATAGTTATATTGGTGCAGGTATTAAAATTATGGCTAATACAATAGCAAATGATATTAAAGCGCCAGCAGGAAGAATATTTGGTATTAAAAATTCAGATGTAACAATTAAACTGACAGGTTCACAAACAAATGCCCGTTAATAACGCCAAAGAAGTAGAAAAGCAAATATCCTTTAAAATCGCGCAACAATTCCCTGCGATTTATAGAGAGAATAATGATGAGCTTGTTTCGCTTGTTACTGATTACTATAAGTTCTTAGAGACAACGCCAAACCAATCAGTATATAACTCGAGAAGATTATTTGAATATCGTGATATTACTACAACGTTATCGAGTATGATCATATTCTTTCAGAAAAAGTTTTTAGCGGATCTACCTTTATTAGATGATACAAGTGTACGATTAGTTATTAAAAATATATTAGATTTATATAGACGTAAAGGTTCATCAGCTAGTGTTATTCTATTCTTTAGAATGTTCTACCAAGAAGATGTTGAAATCTTTAACCCATCTAAATACATTTTAAAACCGTCAAGTTCTAAATGGCAAACTGGTAACTATTTGCAGATGATCCCAAACAATGGATTGTTTTACAATACAACTGGCGATGCGTTTTACGAATACGTTGACTTATTAAGTAAAACAATTACTGGATCCGTATCAAAAGCAGAGGCTGCGGTTGATAAGATTAACTTTATTCTTTTAAATAATACTCTCACTCCAATTTTATATCTTTCTAATTTAAAAGGTACATTCAAAAGATTTGATGATATCATTGCTCGTGTTAACGGCGAAGACGTATCTTTTGGTGTATTAAATGGTTCAGCTTCCGAAGTAGTCGTAGACCTTGATTTTGGTGGTACTACTGGAAATAATATTGGTGATACTGTTTTAATTAAAAGTGAGTTTGGTAATGGCGGCACAGCAATCGTTACTGATACAGAGGACGAGTTTACAGGTATTGTTGATTACACATTAGAAGACGGTGGGTTTGGTTACACAATAGCTAATACAAGACTTGAAGTTTCAAACCAAGTTGTTATTTTAAACAACTCAAGTTTATCGTTTGTTCCAATGGAAAGAATAACTGATAGTGGTGGTAATGAAGGTACTGTGATTGGTCAAAATTCATCAGCCGTTGGTATCAAAATGGATGCCGGCGAACGGCTTGATATAACGAGATCAATTACTACTTTAGACAGAACACCAAATGTTACTTTCACGCCCGCATCATCTGGTGGTGAGATATTTAGTATTTCCGATAAAAACGAAAGTTCTCCGGGATTATTATATCCAGACACGAATGATATTACAGATGTTAAAGTAGAGTCTCTTTCTAATATCGAAACTGTTGCTTTAATTACAGATCCTATTGCGCCTTTCCTTGGTGTAACTCTTAACGCAGCAAACTATAATGCGTCACCTGCTACACAACCTATGTCAGGTTCAACAGATCCTGTAGTACTTGGCACTGCCTTAGAAGACGCGTTTGATTTAACACCATTTGAAATTGGTACGATTGACTCATTTGTAAATATTAACCCAGGCGCTGATTATGTAAACGACGTATTTACATTAGTTAGAGATGAAGTAATGATTGCGTTTGATAGATACGAACAAAGATTAGTTATTGATCCATTTAGTGCTGGGTTCTCAATAGGCGATGATATTACACAACCATCAACAGGTGTAGCTGGTGTGATAACAGGTATTAATGTAGACAGAGGATTTATTCAAGTTCGTCCATATGCATACTATGGTTTTAGAACCGCACCTATTAACCACGAAGGTACTGCTTATACCGTTATAGCAACCGAAAGAGATTACACAACAGATGTTTATGGCGCAAACGCAGAAATGGTTTCACGTACACAATTTGCTACTGGTAGAATTTCTGAAGTAAAAGTATTGAACTCTGGCTTTGGTTACTTAAACGAAGAGATCGTATTTCTTACTAACGCCGCTGGTTCCACATTAGCCAAAGGTCAATTATTTGCAGGCTCTCAAGGTATCACTGCAGGGTTCTGGGGAAGCGAAACATCACACTTGAACGGTTATAAAGCGGATGGTACATATTATGATAGTCGAAACAGAATACATGACTCTGACTTCTATCAAGAATATTCATATCAAATTAAATCAACGGTTGACTTTGATTCATACAAAGATACGCTAAAACAAAATGTTCACTTAGCAGGTACTAGAATATTTGGTGCGTTCTCTTATAAAAAGAAACAGGTAGTTGGTGTAACAGCCAAGTTTGGTAGAACAATTAAGACAGATCCATTAATTGGTGGAGATCCAATTGTTGGACCAAATCAAGCCTCGACTATTCCAAAATATAGTTCAGATAGAACAACGATTACAGTAGACACTATCAACTTAAAGGTTGACACAGTTTAATAAATAGATAAAACACGACTTAGGAGCAAAATAATGGCAAAGCAAACGATTGGCGTTGGACTGGTTGGTAACGATGGTCTTGGCGATCCATTAAGAAACGCATTTGTTAAGGTTAACGAAAACTTTACTGAATTATATACCGACGCATTTGATGGAGCATATACATCATTAACTGGCAGACCAACCAGTTTATTATTCTTTGTGAATGATGGTGCAAACAATCAAGTTCTTACAACTAATGGCGACGGAACAATAACATTCCAAAATGGTTATGGAAACACTGATGTTGATACTCATTTAAATATTGGCACTGCGGCAGCGGATCAAGTATTAGCTTGGTCAGGAACTGATTACGAATGGGTTCCTCAAGCTAGTGGTTCAGGCGGCGGTGGCGGTTTATCAAATAATGAAGTGATTAGCGTTATAACTGGTTCTGATTTAGATATGGCCGGTAACAAAGTATTATTTGGTAACGTATATGACGCAGAAGGCGATTTGCCTGCAGCTGGTAGTTATCACGGTATGTTTGCTCACGTACATGGAACAGGTAAAGCATATTATGCTCATAATGGTGCTTGGGTTCGATTAGCAGACTTTTCTGAAGTTGGTTCAGGCGGTGGCGGTGGTTCATTACCAAGTCGTACATCTCCTTCGGCTACTACGGCATCAATTGCCGATGGCGTTTCAACAGACATTGATATTACTGGGTTTAAAGGATATGCATTATATTCAATCACAACATCGCATCCTGCTTGGGTAACACTTTATACAACTAACTCAGCAAGAACGGCAGATAATTCTAGACTTGAAACAGAAGATCCTGCGCCAGATGCCGGTATTATTTCTGAGGTAATTACATCAACTGGTAACTTAAAAGTAGTAATAGCACCAGGAGCGATTGGTTATAATTTAGAATCAACACCAACCGCGAATATACCGGTAAAGGTAAGAAGCAAAAATGGTAGTGCTGCTGCGATTACAGTAGCAATAGAAATACTTCAGTTAGAGGCATAACATGCAAAAAGAATGGATTGTTACACTTCATAATAAAGAGGATTTAGATTCTTTTTACGAAGACATGGAAACTGAAGGTGGAACATTACACATTCCGGGTCGCGCTGTTCCTGTATCTGACAGAAGACAAATAAGTCGCAATACTCATTATATGTTAACTAATGAAGAAGCAATGGAAATACAAAACGATCCTAGAGTTTGGGGATGTGATTTAGTAGAACTAATTGAATTAACTACCAAGCCTCAAGGATGGTCTGTTGTTAATCAAAAGTTTTCAAAAGATTGGTTTACAGATGCAACAGATTTTAACTGGGGTTTACTTAGACATTCTGAAGCTGCTAACAGATCCAACTGGGGTGCCAACGGAACTACAAATGTAAATTCAGATCTTACAGTAACTGCATCAGGTAAAAACGTTGATGTTGTTATTATTGACGGACATATTGATCCTGGGCATCCAGAGTTTGCAACAATTAGAACTGAGACAGATTATTCAGATGGTGCACTTGTAAGTGACTCGTCTAACGGAGCAGTATTTGATAGATCAATTACAGTTCGTGGAGTTAAATGCGTTATTGCTGGCGCAGTAGGTGGACAAACTACAGTACCAGACGCTTGGGCATATAAAACTGCAAAATTTATTACATTACTTATTAATCCACAAGATCCTTTAATTGATTTAGAACACCAAGCCAATTTAATTAAAACATTAAAAGGTGATTCAGGAACTACCCACGCAGGTATACCTACAGCACAAAGAGTTGCTTATGGCGGTGGTGGTTCATATACACCAAACTTTTTAACAGACTCAGGTGCGGCACAATATTCAGGTTATCAAAACTTTTTAGATACCCATGCCTTAAACGATATGGTATGGTATAGAAATACATCAGGACCAAACCCACCGACAAGTGATAGAGATATTGAAGAGTTAGCAGAACATTTGTTCCATACAATTCATAACTTTGGTATTCCAGGTGCAGTTCCCGGAAGTGCTACAGAAGTTCCTATGGAATCTTTAGGTCCGATCCTTCAAAATAATCCTAGTTTTTCTTGGACAACTACAGAATTACACCTTGCAATGAAAGAAGCAATTGATGCATCTTTATATGATCCAACTGGTTATTCTACAGATTGGGCAACAGATGCTGATGCAGCTATGGTTGCATATAAAGAATATACTTATTTAGTTAATTGGTCAATGTGGGATATGAGTCAATTCTGGGATGGACAAAGTCTTGCGCCAGAATGGTCTGATACGTTAAAAACACCAGCAGGTATGTTAGCAAATAACCCGTTGGGTCATGCTATGTTTAAAAAATACTTTGAGCCAGTTTTAAGTAAACCTGATTTTGCTAAGATGCAAGATATGCTTCAGGATAACGATGCAGGTGAACATTACTACGAAGAGTCTGCAAACGGAGCTTCAAGAATTAATCAATTCAATTGGTTTAGTTTAACGAGCGCATTAGGATTTGGTTCAAATGGAACTTATACATATGATCGTTCAGGTTCATATACGAATGTTGCAGATGAAGCAGATAACAATCATGGCTGCCACTGCGCAGGAACGGTTGCTGGTAATACTCAAGGCTGGGCAAGAGACGCAAACATCTATAACATTAGCCCTTATGGTTCAAATCCAAATAGCTTATCAAGTACAAGGATGTGGGATTACGTTAGGCAATGGCATAATACAAAAGCAGTTAACCCTAAAACTGGCAGACGAAATCCTACTATTACAAATAATAGTTATGGTAGTTCTATACCTGTTGGTTCAGCCGCAGATAATTTTGGTAACATTACAAGTATTACATACAGAGGTACGGAGTTTAGTCCAGGACGTGATTTAACTACCGCTGAATTAAGAGCTCGTGGTTGTTATGCACCATCTTTAGAAATGGATATTCCATATTATTTTACTTCACGTCAAGCTGACCAACAAGATGCAATAGATGATGGAATTATTATTATCGCATCGGCAGGTAATGATAGTTGGAAAACTGTTAACGAGTCCGACCAAGATTGGAATAATACATATAAAGTTCAGTATTATGGATTTGACCAAACTTATTGGTTAAACCGTGGTACAGGTTCCGGCGCTGGGTTTAATCCAGTTATTAACGTTGGCGCAACATCAAATAATGTTAATGAAGTTAAAGCACCGTTTAGTAATTGCGGTAACCAAGTTGATATTTTCGCAGCTGGTGAAGGCATTCAAAGTAGTTTGCACTCAGGTGGTACTAATGATGCTAGAAATAGTTCATATCAATTAGGTAAGTATCAAGGAACAAGTATGTCAGGTCCACAAGTGGCAGGAGTTGTAGCGATCCTTGCTGAAGCATGGCCTAATATAACTCAATCAGAAGCACAGCAATGGATAACTGATAACTCAACTATGAATGCAATGTATGACTCTGGTACAGACGATGCGTACGATAGAAATAGTCTACAAGGTGCTGATAATAAATATTTAAGATGGATTAATCAACGACCAATAGATGGAAATACACTTCCAAAACGAAACTTTAAAACAAGACCTGCAACTGGGAAAGTTTACCCAAGACCTAATATACGTAGAAGAGGTTAGGAAAATGTTTATAAATATTACAAAGAGGCAGGCTAGGTGACATGGCAGAAGTACTTACAACAAAATTAAAAAATGATACGACTAGAATGTTTATGGAAGACATTCAGAATAATGACTTTTATGTATTTGTTTCTTCAATTACAACAGATACACGCCAAACCGCGTCTAATTCGCAGTATAGTAAAAATGAATTTTTAGAAAATACTGTGTTTGGTAAAAAGGTTCTTGGATCAGATACTAAGTTTATGATTAAGTATCACCCTTGGCAAAAAGATGCAACTTATGTTCAATACGATGATAAGATTGACTTAGAAGGCGAAAAGTTTTACGCTGTAGTTGGTCCAAATGATAATGATACTGGAGACTATCGTGTATTCAAATGCTTATATAACAACAATGATGGAGCATCTATTGCACCGCCAAATTGGAATGCATATACAACAAATCAAATATACGCAACAGCCGACAAGTACGTATGGAAGTTTATGTACGCGATTGAATCGGCTGAGTTTGAGGCATATAATGCCGTTGGTTATATTCCCTTACCTATAGATTTAGAAGTTAATCCAGATCCAAACGCAAACTCTGCTGCTATCATATATGGTTCAGAGCTATCGGATATCTTTATTGAAAACCCAGTTGATAACGCCGGCTACCCATCTTTAGATGGATTTTTAGCTGCTGCTCCATCAAACTCTGGTGTGATAACATTCCGCGCAGGTGGATCCGGTGTTGTTAACCAAATTCAAAACTATTATGCAGGTATGTCAATATACATAACTAACCCAGACCAAACATCGCAAATATATAAAATTGATACATATGAATTTGACTCTGCTAGTGGTTATGGTAAAGCAAGAGTTGTTGGTACTCCACGTGCTGACGGTGTATCAAACATTGCAACATTTTCAATTATACCAACTATTGAATTACAAGGTGATGGCACAGGCTGTGTTGCTAAAGCAGAAGTAGTTGCTGGACAAATTTCAAATATTATTATCCTTAACCCAGGAAGTGGTTATACTAATTTAACAGCCTCAGTTAAAGATCCTGAGTTTGATTTTGCTCCAGAAGATACTAACTCTGTTGATGTTAGAGCATCTTTAAGACCAATTCTTTCTCCATTCGGCGGTCATGGTTATAACTTAATTGATGAATTATACTGTAGTCATATTCTTTTATATGGATATATTACAGAAACTGATAATAATCAAATTGGTTCAGAAAGCAGCTACTCTAATATTGGTGTTGTTAAAAATCCAGAATTTGTAAGTGCTCAGGCCAATACTGCCAATACACCAGACGTATTTGATAACAGAATTGAAATTATTACAGATGATATTTCTTATGCTGTTGAAGGCGATGCAGTTAAACAATTAGATGCGTCAAACAAAATAACATTCACTGGTAGAATACATGAAGTAGTTGATGCTGCTAACACAGTTTATATTTCAAACTTTATGGGTCCATTTGCTAACCAAGCGAATAATGATATATCTTTTGATCCAACTGCCGCAATTGTTAATTCTACAGGTCAAAGAATTATAATAAATAGTCCACAAGCCATTAATACGATAGAATCAGATTACATCCAAAGAAGTGGGCAAGTATACTTCATGGAAGATTTTGTTCCTCTCGTTCGTTCAAGAACCTCACGGGAAGAATACAAATTAGTATTAGAATTTTAAGGAAACATGATAGATGCCTATTAATAAAAATTTAAATATTGCTCCATATTTTGATGATTTCAATATAGAAAAGCAGTTCTATAAAATTCTGTTTAAGCCTGCTTACGCTATTCAAGCCCGTGAGCTTACACAGCTACAAACGATCTTGCAAAATCAGGTTGAACAATTTGGTGATAATATTTACCAAGAAGGTAGCATCGTTAAAGGCTGTAACTTTACAAATCTAAACAGTTTACAATTCGTTAAGCTAACAGACAAAACTGGTTTTGATCCAGAAACGTTTATCCCTGCGGTTGCAGACGAGGTAATTTCTGGTTCCACAGTTGAAATTGAAACTAAGTATGAGATTGAAGGTCAGATTTCTGGATTGAAAGCGTCAATCATATTCGCAGCGCGTGGTTTTGAAACACGTCCACCAAACCTTAATACATTCTTTGTTAACTACTTAAACTCAAACGAAGTACAAGGTTATAAATCGTTTATTGCTGGTGAAGAACTAGTCATTAACAAGTATCGCTATAATGGTTCAACTATTATTGAAACAGTACTTAGTGTTCAAACAACTCAGGTAACACAGCTCCCAGCGCCAACAGGTAAATCGTTTGGTATCCAAGCTGCAGCCGGTGTTATATTTCAAAAAGGTCACTTCTTATTCGCTGCTGACCAAACTCTTATTGTTGCTCCATACACTGACCAGCCTGATGACTTATCGGTTGGTTATGAAGTTTCTGAAACAATCGTTAGCTCGCTACAAGATAGCAGCTTATTTGATAACGCAAACGGTTCAGCAAACGAAAACGCTCCGGGTGCCGATAGATTTAAAATGGTTCCAACATTAACTGTTAAAGATACTGCTGTTGCCGATATTGATGCAGGGTTCTTTACATTAATTAGATACCAAAATGGCTCAGCTGTTACGCTTAGAGACGTTGCACAATTTAACTCTATTAATGAAGAACTAGCCAAACGTACATATGAAACAAATGGCGATTATATCGTTGATGATTTCAAAGTATTAATGGAACGACGTGGCACAGACCTTACGGCACTTGTTGGTAAAGGCTCAGCTTATATCAAAGGTTATAAAATTGAAAACAGAGGTTTCCAAGATACTATAATTGATGATGTTACAACTACTTCTGTTCAAACTAACGAGTCAACTTCTCTTAATTACGGATCTTACGTTGACGTTACTACAATTTCTGGTACTATTGGATTACAATACGAAACACTAGAACTACAACGTTCAAATGGTACAAAGATTGGCGAAGCTTTTGCTAAAAACATTACTGCTACAAGATTATATTTGTTTGGTGTTAAATTACTTTACCCATCATATACGTTTGCTAATGTTGAGCGTATCGTCGGTACATCTGGAGTTATTACTATACCATCTGGCTCAAAAATTAAAGGTACAAAGACTGCACCAATGGTATTTGATACAGGGTCAAGAAGCATTAAAACATTAACAGACTTGGTGGTACCTGTACGTACAATGGCTACGAATGCAAACGTTTCAAGTAATGAAATTGTTATTAACGCGGCTAATGGTAACGAAGACTTTGCAGTTGACCAAGGAGACATCGTTGTTGTTGATGCATCTAATACTTTTATTAACGTGTTAAGTTATGCTACATCTTTAAACAACTCAGTTCTTACAATTACTTTAGACCCAGCAGATAACTCAGATCCTGTTGCTACTGTTTATTACAACAAAAGAATATTTAATAATTCTGACGCGACAGCATATAATAAAGTATTAGTTAATCCATATATTAAATTTGTTTGGAACAATGGGCAATCACAATATAGTTTAGGTTTCCCTGATGTACATAGCATCACAAGTGTTGAAGATAGTAGTGGTAATGATTTTACTGATAGCTTTAGATTAAATACAAACCAAAAAGATAATTTCTATGACATCTCGTTTATGGAACTTATCCCAGGTCGTCCAGTACCAACATCAGGTACATACACAGTAAAACTTAAAGTATTTAAAATTAATAACTCAACTGGTTCAAATTTCTTTACTATTGATAGTTATCCAATTGATGATGTAACTGCAAACTTACCTAGCGAGAAAATTCGCACATCAGACATGGGTGTGTTTAAGTCAACAACTGGTACGACGTTTAGATTAAGAGAATGTATTGATTTTAGACCATATGCTGATCTTGGCGCAGGTGCTAGCTACACTGCATTAACTGAAGGAGCTGCATCGGTTGTTACTGGTCTTGTTGGAGCATCACAACCAACCTTTAGTACTAATGATTATATTATACCACAAATTGATGGCAATGTCAATAGCGATATTGAGACTTATAATGCTCGTGTTGATGCAGTTATAATTGACTCATATGGTAAAGTTGCTACAGTTAAAGGTGAAGAGGAAACAATGCCTGCTCCTCCAAAAGTTGGCGCAGACCAATTCCTTATCTCTCATATCACAATCCCAGGTTATCCAGCGTTGTCACCAACTGAGGCAGAAAGTCAAAGTAAGTCATACTACGCGGTAACAGCAAAAACTGCTGGTACGAAAACATATACAATGGGTGATATTGCTAATGTAGAAAAACGTTTAGATAATTTAGAGTATTATATTAGTTTAAGTCAACTCGAGTCGTCAACTCAAGACTTAAATGTTGTTGACGAAAACGGTTTAACTAGATTTAAAAATGGTTTCTTAGTAGATCCATTTAACGATACATCTATATCTAATTTAGAAAACCCTAACTTCTCAGCAGCCATTCGTGGTGATACAAAAATACTTACGCCTTCGTTAAGAACGTTCCCATTAGATCTTATCTATAAATCAACTTCATCAGCATCTATCTTCCCAACAACAAGTGATGCAGATGTAGCTTCCTTAACAAGAAATGCAAATATTAAATTACTAGCGCAATCATACGCTACAAACTTTAGAAACTGTGTATCAAACTATTGGTCATACGATGGTGTTGGTGCTTTATCTCCAAACCAAGATGTGGCTCCTGACGTAACAAACAATCCAGTAAGATTGGATTTTGATATTGCTACGCCGTTTAATAACTTTATTGATGACTTACAATCATTTATTCCATTAACAAGAGATAACGTTACAAATCTAAGTTCAGTTCGCCAAAGCCTTGGTGGACGTATGTGGCGAGATGTAACAACACAAAGCATTACTAACGAACAACTTACCGTATCATCTTCTTTACAAAGTCAATCAGTTGGCGATTTTGTTTCAGACTTCCAATTTGAACCATATATGAGAGCAAGAGATATTAAAGTTTATATGTCAGGCTTAC
>OBMK010002685.1_pt1 | contig 13120 bp, 17 predicted proteins | sample 1539081 | NCBI WGS metagenome assembly OBMK01 (sample SAMEA3355528, study PRJEB22509) | marine metagenome | biome: marine; feature: river plume; material: water | place: USA | collected 2010-08-07 | depth 0.5 m | reverse complement strand
GAATGTTGGTGGTGCAAAGAAAAAGAATGGGGATTTAAATAAGGATATATTATGGCTAAAGATTTTGAAAACGTACCTAAATCAAAAGGTAATACTTTTTGTCCACTACCATGGAACTCAATCAATCTAAGAAACAATGGTGACTTAAGAATATGTTGTAACACAAACTCTTATTCACCACAACGTGGTATAATGAAGAAAGAAGATGGTACACCGTATAATGCAGGCCGTGATGATTTCAATGAAGCCAGAAACGCAGTCATATTAAAAGATGTTCGTAAGAGCATGATGAAAGGTGAATGGCATCCTGAATGTGAACGTTGTAGACAAGAAGAAGTAAATGGTATAAGGTCAAGAAGAGAGTATGAGTTCGAAGATTGGAAACTCACAAAGGAAGAGATTTTTGAAAACACCGAAGAAGATGGAACATTAGATGTTGAAAAACAGAATATCGATTTCTTTGATATTAGGTATGGTAACTTCTGTAATCTAAAATGTCGTATGTGTGGACCTACAGACTCGCACATGTGGTATGATGACTTTGTAAAAGTACATAAGTCTACTTCATACAAAGATACACACGATAGAATTCAATTAGTACAGAACAACAAAGGTAAGTGGAGTACTGACCAATATGATTGGTTTAAGAATGCTGACCATTATTGGGAACAGTTTGACAAGTATTGCACTAAGGCTAAGAAATTATATATCGTTGGTGGTGAACCACTAATCATTGCAGAACACCAAGAGAGTTTAGAAAAACTTGTTGAGAGTGGCAATGCAAGTGAAATACAATTAGAATACAATACCAATCTAACAATGGTGCCTGATAGATTAGTTCACTTATGGGAACAGTTTAAGCAGATTCGTATTGGTGTTAGTATCGATGGTTGTAATGATGTATTTGATTATCAAAGAACACCAGCAAAGTTCCCAGCAGTTTATAAACACATGAAAACATTGAATGACAACACACGAATAAACTTAAAAGCGTGGTTTGCCTTCACAGTTACTCCAATGAATGTATATCATATGCCAGAGTTTATGAAATGGAAACTAGAAGAGTCTGGACTAGACAAGTTTAATCCTTGGCATTGTCCACGTCCAACAATAACACAACACATGTGTCATTCACCAAAATATTATAACATCAAAGTACTACCAGAAAAGAATAAACAAGAAGTGGTAGAACTATATGATGAGTATAAAGAATGGGTAATGGCAAGTGACCATCCCGACAAAACTAAGAAGCACTTTTGTACAGTTTTAGATTCAACAGTTAGATTTATGATGAGTGAAGATTATTCGGAAAAATGGTTACCTGATTTTGTTAAGATGACAAAAGCATTAGATGGAACCCGTGACCAAAACATTTTAGATATAGTTCCTCAATATAAAGACCTATTTGAAGAGTAATAGATGAGAGATAAACCTTACTGTAACGCCCCTTGGTTGGGTCTATATTATGAAGGAACACAAGGATGTAGACCATGCTGTGAATGGAAAGGTAAGACTTTCGAAGGCACCATCAAAGAATATGAAAAGTCTGACTATCTGCGTGACTTCAAAAAAAGAATGTACGATGATAAGGAATCTCTATTTTGTAGAGAATGCATACATAATGAGAAATTAGGTAAGGATTCCAGAAGAACATTTTACGAACAATACGATTTGCAATCATATTGTGGTGGAGAAGAAGTTTGTCCTGACGGCAATTGTAATTCACCAGATGGAATAACTAAAATTGTGAGACTTGATTACCGAGCGGGTAATAAATGTAATATGATGTGTAGAATGTGTGGACCATCATCGTCATCCTTACTTGAAGAAGAGGCTATTAAGAATAATGATAAAGAGTTTCTTCTACACATAGACACAAGTGATGTTTATGACTTAGACTTAAGTGAATGCGAAGAGATATCTATTCTAGGTGGAGAACCTTCGATTGATTTAGGAGTAAGAAAGTTTATGAACCATATTGCTGATAATTATCCAAAAATTAGATGCGTAGTAACAACAAATGGTACTAATGCATCAAAGAAATGGTTTGATACTTTAATAAGATTTTGTGATGGAGCAGGCTTGCAGATTATATTATCAATTGATGCGACTGGACCAACACAAGAATTTCAAAGAAAAAGTAACATCAAATGGAATACGATTAAAAATAACATAGAAAAATATAGGGCAGCAAGTGAAGGACATGAAGGTTGTGATGTATCAATTCAGATGACATGTTCTGCCATAAATTTAGTAACAATAGATAAATGGTGGGACGAGTTTATTAATAGGAAAATAAAGATTGAACCTAACCAAGTTTGGTGGCCAAAAGGCATGGCAGTTTCTTGTATACCACCAGATTTAAAACAAAAATCAATAGATTTTCTTAAAAATTGGATAGATAATTATAAACCTAACTCTATTGTGGCTTTAGGTCTACACGATGACCACAACGTATATGAGACAGTTAATACTCTTATAAATATACTTAAAACTACAGAGTATACTGGAACTAAAGAATTTAAAGATATACAAAATAGGTATGATGGATACAGAGATGAAAATATTTTAGATTTAGATACAAGATTTAAGGCGATGATGTTATGAAAGATAACGGCGTAGTATGTATGTTAGCATGGAATCATATGGCAGTTTCTATGAAGAATGTCGCCCGCCCATGTTGTAGATTTACAGTAGGCAACGATGAAGACCACATAGAAGAAGACGCAACAAAACCATTTGACGATAAGTATCTTTGGCTAAGAAAGAATATGTTAAATGGTGTAAAGACTAAAGAATGTTCTTTATGTTACGCAGAAGGTAATGAGTCAATGCGATGGGCTGCCAACAACGTACACTTTAATTTAGAAAATGTAACTCTGACTGAAGACTTTGATAGATTACGTTCAATAGAATTAAGTTTAGACAACCTGTGTAATCTACAGTGTAAAATGTGCGATTCTTTATTCTCAAGCCAGTTATACTACAGAGATGACTTTCTTTTAAATGATAAAGGTATGAGAGGCAGACAGCCAACTAAAATACCAAAGAAAAGAATTGAGTATCTAAAAGAATTAAACGTAGATTGGCAACATCTGGAGAAGATTAAGATACTAGGTGGCGAACCTTTCTTCTCACCAAACTTTCCAAAACTGATTGATTGGTTAATTGAGAAATGTAAAGTAGAAAATGTCCTACTAGAAATAATCACAAACACAACAAAAAGATTAGATGATGTAATGGTTGAGAAACTTAATCGTTTCAGAAAAATCATACTGACAGGTTCAATAGATGGTTGTAATGATTACAATGAATATCAACGATGGGGTTCACCAGGTTGGGAAGAATCAATAGAAATCTACGAAGAATATCTATCACAATTAAAGAACATAGAAAAAGGTCACATACATTCTACCTACAGCACGTTAAACTTAAATGGCTTTGCAGATGATATGGACTATTTTGCTAAGAATCATCCTACATGGTCATGTTCGTTTAAGATGGTAGAGACAGGAGAATATTGTCCACACTTTGGACCAGATTGGTATGAACAATGGATATTAGATGAGTGGGATAGTAAAGAACGTGAACCAGCCGCTCAAGTAAGAATTGATAGAGCAAAGAAAATATTAGAAAGAAATAGAAAACCCACAGAAGAAAAAGAATATGCGTGGTATTTATTTTTGAAAAAAACTCATCTATTAGATACAGAATATTATGATTCTAATATAGGAGATTATAATCCTGATTTAGTACAAGCATTGAAAGAAAAAGACATTCTTTATAAATTATGTACTGAATTAGAGGGCTATGCCGAAGTAGATAAGATGATGAAAGAACCAGGTTTCTCACTTAAATATATACAACAGAGACACGAAGCAGGAGAACTCCGATGAAATGTAAGTACGCATGGTCGCATTTAGATTTGAAGTCTGGTGGATTTGCTCCTTGTTTCAGATTCAAAAGAAATGATTTTGTAGAATCTGATATAGATAAACTGCCATCACAAGTGATTAACAATGCTGACTTTGTTAAAGTTAGACAGCAGTTGCGTAACGATGAGTGGCCTGCTGGATGTATTGATTGCCAGATACAAGAGGAGTCAGGACTATCTTCATACAGAACTAGGTCACTAGAGAATACAATACATACTGACCCAGATTATGAGTCAGATACTATTCACATAAAAGACTTGCAGTTAAAGATGACACGAGCATGTAACTATAAATGTAGGCATTGTGACACGTCATCAAACTCTAGGTTTGAACAGACTGGTAAAGATAATCCTACAATAGAATTAAAGTTAAAGAAAGATTTTAACTTCAGTCACATATCACCACCTACAAATAAAATAGATATTCCAGATGACAGAGTGATGGATGATTTGTTTGATAATGTATTACCAACTGTAGAGAATATTGAGTTCTCTGGCGGCGAACCATTCTATACTAGAGATATGTACAAGACATTACAACGAATGATTGATGACCCAAGAATTGATACAAAAAAGATATCTCTTGTTTACAATAGCAACATGAGTATACTTGAGTATAAAGGGTGGTCAATCAAACCATTATGGCCACACTTCAAAAGAGTTAGTGTAACTGTATCATTAGATGGCACAGGAGACTTATTCAACTACTTCAGAACAGATGGTGATTATCAGACAGTACTGAAGAACATTGTTGAAATTGCACCACTAGTTCATAACTTCTTATTTGTTTGTACTACCTCGGCATACCATGCATTCTATATGAATGAAATATATAACGACTTCTTAGATATTAAGAAGTTGATACCTACAAAAAAAGTAAATATAAGAACTACATTTGTACATTGGCCACAGGCTATGGACATTGTTAACTTGGAAGAAGATGTGAAAGATAAGATACTAGAAGAATTAGTTGTAAATGATTTTACAGCAGAGTTTGCCAAAAGATTAAAAGGCAATAGAACATTAGAAGAGCCAAAGTTTAAAGAACTGGTTCGATTACAAGATGAATTATATGATGTGTCATGTAAGACATTAGCACCTAAAGTATGGGATTATATAAATGAATAGAAGAACTATGGAAATAACGATAGAGGTTACCTCTAACTGTCAAGCAAAGTGTCCTGGTTGTATCAGACATAAAGTATTTAATCCTGATACTGATGAAGTTTCGGCACCACCAAAGAACTGGAACTTGCCAGTAGATATTCATCATCAACTTATTGATTCGATAAAAGATGAAGTTAAGTATTTGACTTACGATGGAAGTTTTGGTGATAGTCCTTTTCATCCTGACTTCTTAGAACTAATAGAGTATTCAGCCAAAACAACAAAAGGTGATATTCCTACTGATGACAGTGGTGATGGAAATGGTAACTTACATGCTAATTTTAATGGATTACATGATATGACTATTTCAACAAATGGTTCATACAAGTCACCAGCCTTTTGGAAAAGACTTGGAGAAATATTAAACGAACATCTACCAGGAAGACATCACGTAATGTTTGACTTAGATGGAACAGATAATGAAACACAAAATATGTACAGAATTGGCACTGACTTTGATAAGATAATCAAAAATGCAGAAGCATTTATCAGTGGCGGTGGTTGTGCAGTATGGAAAATGATTCCATTCGATTTCAATGAAGAACTTGTGGAAACAGCAAAGATGCTGGCGGCAGAACATGGATTTGACAAATTTCAAAGAAATAGAATTCAACGTGTAGAACAAAAGGCAGTTAAGATTGCTTTGAGTGAGAAGTTGAATGAACTTGATAAGATGAAAGAAGAAGACGAAGACTTGATGAATATCAGTGATGATTTAGTTGAAAAGAATCTGAAGAAAGCAAGAAGTGTTATCAAAGATATAAAAGTTGATACTAAACTTAGTGCCGAAGCGAACCTAGAGATAGCAAGAGAACAAACAGGTATCACTTGTCTATGGGGTACGAATAATAGATACCAGATTTCACATGATGGTTCTGTATGGAGATGTTGTTGGATGAACTCTAACTATCAATACAAGACACAATATGATGCTGGTGGTAGAGAAAATTGGTTAAGATTCACTAAAAAGTACAATGAGGGCTGGAATAACTTGCATTCTCATTCATTCCGTGATATAATAAGCCATGACTTCTTTACAAAAGATTTAGAGGAAAGTTTCTCTAATGGTTATGACGATGAAAACAATCCAAAACTAAAGGTATGCACAACGAGGTGCTCCAACTTAAATGTAAAACTAACAAAACGAGGAATATATTAAATGATTATCGAAGACAGAGCCATTGTTTACAGACGGGGAAACAATGCGGAAGAAGCCCATCCCGAAGAGTACAAAATCACATTACCTTTCGAATCGAAAGATTGGGGTTTTCATAAGAATATTGGTATTGGAATGTCAGGTGGCATGGATTCATCAATATTGTTGTGGTTGTTAGCACACCATATTAATGAGAATGACCTAGATATTACAATCTATGTATGGTCTTGTTGCCACGAAGAAAAGCCATGGCAACATATCTATGCCGCAAAAGCACGTGAGTTTGTAATGAATGCTTTCCCTAATGTAAAGTTTGGTGAACATATGGTTAGAATGACTACAGCAAAAGATTACATTGATAATGGAACTAGATTGTCATGGGACATGGTTGCTAAGTATAACATTACTGCATTATTCAATGGTGTAACTGTTAACCCACCTGAAGAAATTGGCGCACCACTCTGGAGAAAGAGATGGAAGCGTAGAGCAGAACGTAGAGATTGGGACAATCGCCAATGGTGGATTGATGAAAGAAGTGAATGTAAGTGTGATTTACATACAGAATACTTGCCATTCATTCACTCAGATAAAAGAATTGTACTAGCATTCTATAAAAAGTATGGACTACTTGCTTCTCTTGGTGCATTGACTAGGTCTTGTGAAGGTTGGATTGAAGAGACTGAGAACTTTACAAAAGAATGTAAAGGGTGTTGGTGGTGTATTGAAAAAGAATGGGCAACAGCAGAGATATTCAACTATTCAGCAGAAAAATCATTAGCCAATTGGCCAGAACTGGACATTGATTGATAAATGTTGTGGGCAACCGAAGGCAATATAGGACGTTTACAGTTAGAAATAACAAACTACTGTAATGCCTTTTGTCCACAGTGTGAACGAAGTTATCTTCTTAAACTTCAGAATGAAAAGACTGAAGAACGAAGTACGTTTACTTTAGATTATGATGTTGAACTGAATAATACCTACCTATCAGTAGCAGATATAAAGAAGACATTTCTGCCTGATAGGTGGACACACTTAGATGAAGTAGTCTTGTGTGGCAACTTAGATGAGCCAGTAATAAATCCAGATGTAATAGAAATCATAAAGTATTTCTATCATCTGGACAATAAAGAGAAAGACATCTGGGTTCATGTGAATGGTGGGTCAAGAAATGAAAGTTTCTGGAGTGAGTTAGGAGAATTATCTAAAGAATTAAACAACCGTTTAGTAGTTGTATTCGGAATAGACGGAGATGAAGAAACCAATCATCTTTATAGAAAGAATGTTGATTGGAATACTTTACAAAAGAACTGGAGAGCATATATCTCTTCAGGTGGCAAAGCGATGTGGCAGTTTATTGTATTCAAATGGAATCAGCATCAGATAAGTGACATTAAGAAACTATCTGAAGATGAGAACTTTGATAGATTTGTAGTGATTAAGTCTTTTAGAAACACAGACCCTGCAAATGAAATAGATGAGATTGTATTACCAGAAGATTATGTAGGAATCGAGGGCTTAGTATGACTTGGAACAAAACTTTTGAGATACAACCAAAGTGTAAAGCGGCTGTTGGAAATGGACAAGGAACATTTCACAAGACAATGGGCAATCTTTATATCACATCAAAAGGGTATGTACTGCCTTGTTGTTGGTTTGGCATTACAAGAAGAATGACTGGACTTTGGAATGAATCTGGTATAGATAAGAAGTATCATAATATACATCATTATTCTATGGAAGAGATTATAGAAGGTCCAATCTTTGAGTGGATTGAAAACAATATGAGTAAACTAGAAGTTTGTCAATCACACTGTGCTAAAGAGAATAGAGATATTCCATTATGAGTGATGAAGACATACAAGGATTTATTGATTACTTTGGAGAAGATAAGATACCTAATCCAGAACAATACCCTAAGAAAGTTGAATGGTTAATGAAATGGTATATACATATTGTTTTAAAGAATAGGAAGGACAATGAAGGAAAGAACAACGACTAACCCAAAGTGTTCGATTTGTAATGACGATTATGACGAATCATGTGGTGGAATTCAAGGACTTTTTGGTGTGATGCCAGTTACATTTTGTGAGTGGTGTTTTAGTAGTATATATGACATGGTTGAACAAGACATCAGAGATAATGTACGTGAAGAAATGGCAGAAGAAGACAGAGAAGATATTAAAACTGTGTTAAATACAGTTGGAATAGATTATGAAACAGTTGAGAAGGCTTATAGAAACAAGCAACGTTTCTTCAATGTTAAATTTGATGAGCCCTGTGGGATGAGCCATAAGTAGGAAACAGTAATGCCAGAGTGTGCGATATTTAAACACGGAGTAGTGATAGACACAACGTCTTCTATAAGACCGTGTTGTGCATGGTTATCAAATAAAGACGAAAAGCCTTTATATTTTGATGATGATTGGCAAACAAGACATGCTGAATGGGGTAAGAGAAGCGAGACAGAATGGCTAGATGGATGTGCTGAATGTAAACTAAGTGAAGAACTAACAGGTAGAAGTTTACGAACAACATACAATGACCAGTTCAAAGGTGAAACTGGTATTAAGCATTGGGATTTAAAGATAAACAATACTTGTAACTTTGCTTGTCGAATGTGTCATCCAGGAAGTAGTAGTAAATGGGCAAATATCATAAGAGATAATAAAGAATATAATTGGTACGGATACGAAGCAAGACACGAAGAACCAAAGACACGTTGGACAAAAAAAGCATTAGAGTTTAGCCATCTTATGTTAGATGCAAAAGTTGTAAAGTTTACAGGTGGTGAACCATTTATGATACCACAAGTAAAAAAGATTATACAAAGACTAATAGACGAAGGAGTTTCTTCTAATATTGAAGTACAATTGATAACAAATGGAAGTTATGATATGACAGACTGGAATCATTTGTTTGAGAAGTTTAAAAGAATACAGATAAATGTGAGTATTGAAGCAACAGGCAAACGCTATGAGTATATACGACCAGGTTCAAGTTGGAAACAAACGAGTGAAAATCTTGTGAAGTTCAATAAATTAAAACCAAGTAATTCTCATGTGACAGTATCAGTTTTGCCTATGGTTTTTAATCACAAGCATATGCATGAAATATTAGATTGGTGCAATGATAATAAAATTGATTGTTTCTCATCGACACCAGTTATACGACCTGCGTTTATGTCGCCAGATGCAATGGAAGATAAATTACTAAGAGAACAGTTGATAGAACAAAGTGAAATAATGGATAAAATACACGGAACTAATTGGAGAGATTTCATACATGAGTGATAAAACAGACGAATTATATTGGTCACAATATGACTTCACAGAAATACCATTCGATGACCTCGTTAGTGTAGGACAACGAACTCTTTTATACAGAGATTTGTTTTCAGTGAGTTGGTTACTGGGAAGATTCTGTAACTATAAGTGTTCTTATTGTTGGCCGTATGCTAGAAGTGACCGTAAAGACCACAGACCAACTGAACTATGTCTAGCAACGATAGACGAAATAAAAAGGCAAGCAAGACAAAATGGATTTAACTCTTTTCACTTTTCTTTATCTGGTGGTGAACCTACTTTTCATCCTGGCTATTTGGACATCCTCAATCACCTCGCTGGAGATGTGGATAATACTAATTATACTTCTGTTCATATGACAACTAACATGTCACGTAATATGAAGTGGCATGAAACCTATTGTAAAACAGTTGCAAAAATGCACCGAGCAAGTATCACCGCATCATTCCACAGTGAGTATGCGAAAGAAGAAGAGTTTGCTGATAAGTTGTTGTACTGTATGGAACATGATGTACATGTAACAATCAACATGGTCCTCGTTCCTGAGTGGTTTGACCGTGACTGGAATAGAGCCTTATACTTTCATAATCGTGGCATAAATGTTACATTAAAACCACAGAGTGACCCAACTGCATCTTTCGTAGTATCTGGTTACACAGACGAACAATTAAAAACAATGCGTAAAGGCATGCCACAAAGAGACTTCACATCTAAACTACAAGAAGAAACTGGCATAAAAGTAGTAAGACCAAAACCTAAATCAGGTAGTATGTGGAGAATGGATGCGATAAATGGTGATGACAAATCAGTGCCACACCAAATGCAAGTAGAATTCCAAGACAGTAAAGGAAAGAAATGGTACATGGACCAAGCAGAACGTTTCAATGCTTTTAACTTTAATAAGTTTAAGGGATGGGAATGTACTAGTGGGTTCAAAGGTATCATTATCAGAGAACCAGATGGTAGTATAAAACGTTCATACAGTTGTGCGGATGAACCATTAGGGTATGTAGAGAGTGGCTTTAAACTATTTGACAAACCAAGAGTTTGTATTAGTGAAAGTTGTGTAAGTAGTGCAGATAGTAAGATACCAAAACGTAAACCTGGAGCAATGGTACCTATATATCCGGGTGATATATCATTTAAAAAGGAGAAATAACATGTTAAAACTACCTTCATTGACAGAACTATTCTTTGGAAAAGGAGTAGACCCTGCGACATACAGAGGTGAAAAGAAAGACGACACACCAGCATACTTAACTGGTAAGGGAAAGAAACTAAATAAGAGTACAGAAAAAGCAATTACTGAGAAGCCTATTAAGGAGGTGCAAACCAAGGCTCCTAAGAATGCAAAATCGGCCGAGAAGCCTCGTGGCACTAGAAAAGACTATGTGTTAGATAAAAAACTAAAAGAAGCGAAAAAGAAATCTATTAAAAAATAAAATATGAATATTGAGAGAACGATTGAAGAATTGTTAGAGGAAATTAAACAATTAAACAAACGAATAGAAGCGTTAGAAAAGATGGTTAAATTCCATGAGGCTATCCGTAGGAGATAAAAATGGCAACAGATACAACAGCGAAAGCAAAGTCGGGCAAAAGTAGTGCATCAGCAGAAGCAGGTGCAGAAGCCAATACAAAAGCAAATCTAGGTAAAGGCACTACAGCAAATGCAGGTGCTTACGCAGATGCAGAAGCAAGTGCAGAAGCAAAGGCGAAGAAAGGCAATGCGAGTGCAAATGTAGGCGCACATGCCGAAGCCGGTGCATACTCAAATGTTGAGAATGAAACCAAAGTAGGTGGAGTCGGAGTTAAGAGTGAAGCACATGCGGGTACAAAAGTGTATTCAGATGTGGGTGTAGGCGGTAGCATTGGAACTAACGGTGCTGAAGCACACGCAGGAGCCATAGCAGGTTCATGTGCAGAAGTCGGAGCATCTACAACAGTAGGTGGAGATAGAAATAACGCAGGAATCGGTGCTAAAGTTTCAGTAGGACCACAAATTGGTGCTAAAGTAGGTGGCGGTGCAACAGTTGATGATGGTAAACTAACAGTGGGTGCAGATGTTAAATTAGCACTAGGTGTTGGTGTTACAGTATCACCACAAGTTACAGTTGACACAAGACCAGTTACAAAAGCAGTTGACACAGTAATTGTTAAACCTGTTGCATCAGTTACAAAAGCAGTAGCGGCACCATTTGCGCCAACTCCAAAGGGCAAGAAAAAGAAATGGTACAAACCTTGGTAATAACGGAACTAAAAAGGAAACTATGCGAGAAAAAATAAGAATGCAATCAACAGAGTCGGCACATTTTTATACACGACATAAGAATAAAAGATTACATCCAGAAAAGATGGCGTTGAATATGTATGACCCATATATACGTAAACATTGTAAGTACACAGAGCAGAAGATTAAGAAGTGACTATTAAATTATTCATTATGAAAGGAAAGACAAATGAATATAAGACCAATAGATGATTTAAATAATCTGTTTGCAATAAAAGATGTAGTATCAGAAGAATTAATACATGAACTTTCACAATTAAATCTAATGGATTTGCCATATGAACCTCAAATAACCCAGGAACATAAGAATAGAAGATGTATTATAGTTGAACCCAACAGTATCTTTGAACGTATTGATAGACATATAGATTCTAAAAAAAGTATTGTAGAAGAAGCACTGGCAATTTCAATACAACAGATATGGTCAGTATTTTGGTTAGACTTAGAGGGATTTTACATGACAAGACATATTGATAATCCATCAGTTACATCGGTTTTACAACTCTATCTAACAAATAATGATAGTTCTCCTACTATATTTTTTGATATAGATGAAAGTGAAATATACGAAAAAGACACACTTCAAAAATACTACTACAAAGATGGTGAACGCCCAATACCAAAAGTTAGACATCAGTTTGATTGTATTCAAAACACAGGATATATGATGATTAATAACAAAACACAATTACATGGAAACCCAGATATGTATATAGGTGCTGACGAACAACGATTGAGTATGTACTGTCATATAATTGAGAATAGATAATGTTAGCGAATTCATACTCAATGTACTTATTAGAAAGAGGAAAGTATTCAGTATCGACACTTTCTCCTGAAGGTTCAGTACATAGTTTTTGTCCAAATCAGGTCAGAAAAGTATTGGATAATTTACACATAAAGAACAAAGGCACATCAGATGAACTAGATGACTATCATACTAACTGGCTAGATTGGACATATAGATTTTCTGGCGTTGATACGTTTAGTGAATGGGCATTCTGTAACGGAATACACGATGCTATTATAAACCAAGTTGCATACAAGTCTAAAACAGTTAATAAGTTTTATTACTTTAATGATGATTATATGTTTTATACTGCTTTATTGTCTCCATATACGGCTGAGTGTATCCACCATACGGACCTAGAGACGATAGAAGAAAACAGTTACATAATCGTTAGTCAACCTAATCATACAGGAAGTATTTCATCGTGGTTTCCTGAACTAATAAAGCAATGCGAGAGAACAAATAGTAAGATATTCTT
>OBMK010002682.1_pt1 | contig 13128 bp, 21 predicted proteins | sample 1539081 | NCBI WGS metagenome assembly OBMK01 (sample SAMEA3355528, study PRJEB22509) | marine metagenome | biome: marine; feature: river plume; material: water | place: USA | collected 2010-08-07 | depth 0.5 m | reverse complement strand
AAACCATAAAACTTTGGTAGCAAGAAAACAATTAAGACCATACTTCACAAAGCTGGCTTCTGTAGCAGACATATGAAAGGCTGGACATGGTTTGCATAAACTATATTCTTTATAGATTTCTTCTAATCGTAGTGTAGTTTCTTTATGTCCACCAAACACATGCATATCAGGATTTATAAAATCAGAATTAGCATTAACTTCTGTTAGAAATTCCGGATTATAAACAACTCTTGAACTTGTACCAGCACCACGAGTAAGAGATTTTATAACATCGGGTGTTACTGTAGATTTAATTACTATAATACCACTACGGCGCTGTTTAAGCTTCTTTACAGTTTCTACTACAATAGATGAATCAATTTCACCATCTTTACCCATAGGAGTTGGAACAGCCACAAAAGAAACATCTACGTCTAGCGATTTAATACTATCAACACTATTTCCATATTTAGGATCAATAATAACTTTAGTACAGTTATAATCATTAAATCCATGATCAACGGCTTTGCCAACAAAACCATGACCAACAATTGCTATTTTTAATTTAGAACCCATTGGGATATACTTCCTTATAATATTTACTGATAAGAGGCTCACCATTCTTTACGAGCCTATCCATTAATTCTTCTACTGATATATTATAATATAATGCGACAGTTTTGTAAAGCATTAGTTTACTCCATAATACAATTTGTACCAAGAAACAAATCTTTCAACACCTTCAGCAATTGAAACTGTAGGTTTATAACCAAGTTTTTGCAGTTTAGTTGTATCGGACCAAGTAGCTTGAGTATCAGCTGGGTGTTTTGGTACAAGTTTACGTTTAGCTTTACGACCAAGATTGGTTTCAATATGATCAACAAAGTCAACTAATTGGACTTGTTCTCCATAACCAATATTATATATTTCATTAAATTCTTCAGTTTGAGATAAAGATTGATTTAAAACAATAACAATACCGTTTACAATATCATCAACATATGTAAAGTCACGAATCATATCGCCATAATTAAATAGTTCAATTTCATTACCAGCGACAATATTTTTAGTAAAATCAAAGAGTGCCATATCAGGGCGACCCCAAGGACCATAAACGGTAAAGAAACGTAAGCCAGTAGTTTTAAGAATTTTACTTGAGATAAACTGGCACTCATTAGTTGATTTAGTAAAACCATATGGATTTAATTGATAACCAGTTTTTTCATTTTCATTCCACGGTAGCGGATTACCAGCCATAGTACACGATGTAGATGCATATATTACATTTTCAATATTAGCTTCAGTGCAAGCTTCGATTAGATTTTGAGATCCAGTAATATTATTATCAATATATTTCTGAGGGTTATCTAGTGAGTGCCGAACACCTGCATATGCAGCTAAATGAATAACGGCATCAGGTTTATGAGCAGCAAGAAAAAAACGTAAAGGTTCTTTTGATTTTAGATCAAGACGGTGCACTTCAACACCAAGATTCTTTAAATTATTTGCTCTATCTTCTTTTAGATCAACATCATAGTAATCATTAAAGTTATCAAATGCTGTTACAGTATGACCTTCGTCAACTAGCTTTTGTATAAGATGGTAAGCAATAAAACCAGCGCCGCCAGTTACTGTTATGTGTGACATATTTTATTCTCCTTTATACCTCTATTATACACTATTATAAAGGTATTGTAAACTAAAAAAATTCGGATAAATCATTATCATTAAAGTCTATATTAGAACCTTTAGGCAAATGAGTAAACTTTTTCCATATCTGAGAAGGTTTTATCTTAACCCTACCATACTCTCGAGTTATTTTAAAGTTTGCTTCTGGCCAATAGTTTTGTAATCCTAACGATCTATTTAGTCGCCAACTGTCGGAATTATCGTTACCACCGTTACCTTTTTTTGTGGCTTCTTTAACTATTAACAGCGTATTAAATAGCAATGTACAGTATTCTTTTGATAATACTTGTAAAGAATAATCTGTATCCTCTACGACATTATCTCTCCATTTTATATTAATATTATTATTAACAAGAACACCACTATAGCATTGTTTGTTTATATCTATAGGATACTTTTTAGTCCAAGCAAAAATATCATGAGAAAATCCAGATATGCCGATGTTTTCAAAATGATTCGTAAAAGTTTCTATTATGGATATTAGTTTAGATGGATCCTCTTTTATGTTCTTACCATCTTTTCTTACTTTAAACGATCTTATATTATCATCGAACTGCCAATGATATTTTGCATCAGAATGTTCTTTACAAAAGTTTCTTACATATGGTATTCCTTGATTGTCTTTTTCTAAGCAGATCATCTTGTCGTGTTTATGATAAATAGAGTATTGTTCATAGTCTTGAGGCTCAACTACAATTAAATAGTTGAGCCCACTTTCTTCTAAAACTTTAGCTGTGACACAGGTAGGTCTTCCCTTAGAAGGAATATATATTGGATACTTTACAACGCTAACAATTTCTTCTTTATAGAAATTATTAAAAAAATTATAAAATTTTTCTTTACTCATCACCTAACCATTTTATTTGTTTTAGGAATTAAAGACCCGGTAATGTATTTAATTCTTTTTCTTTTAACATTCTTATCGTACTTATATGTACATTATAACAACATTCACATGCAAAGACTTGATTAGGTTTTAATACAGATGGTCTTGGTTGTTTCATGTGGCTCATTAAGATTTTATCGACTGTAATTTTACGCAAATGGCCATAGCTGTGTCTCTGTTTATTTCTAATAGCCTTTTCAACATCGGTAAGTAAATCGGCTTTTCTGCTACCTTTTTTATCAATGGTACCACCTCTGAATTTATTATTACAGATTTCGCATGAAGGTGTATCTTTATAATCATAAAGCTTTACATCATCTCCATATATATCTGTTCCATATACTACTTTAGCCATAATTAAACTTTCTGTGTACAAAACATAAGATCGGTACCTTCTGCTTCTGCTTCAGTAGTTAAATGAGTTTCTACTTGATGGTTCTGTGGAAGTTCAATAGAAACTGTTTCACGCGTTACTGGGCAGAAATATTCTGAGTGAATACGAGGAACTGAAACCCCATATACTTCTACACGTGTTTCATATGTAAAATCTTCTTTTAGATGTGTAATAATTTTACGATTAGTTGCTTCGCCTTTTGGATCAACACCGTAGGTACCGATACGTCCAGCCCAACCGTTTGTTGAACCCGCTTTGCCAATCTTAACAAGATTGCCGTTAACATACATACCGTATACAATATCACCCATAGCTTTAAAATCACGAGTCTCCATACCATCGGCTTTTGTAAATACAAGCTTTTCATAAGTACGAGAAGGCTTATTATTATTTACGTTTGTTGTATGCTCTTGAATTGTAAAATATCCGAGGTAAGTTCCAACTTTGTAAGATTTGTAGCAACGTTAGGCATTTTAGTTCCTTTCCGATTCTCTTTATATAATCAACATACCATATTTTTAGGAGTTTGTAAACCCCTAAAGTGCATATTGGTTATGATTTTTAACATACCACTTTTCAGTAACGGGAAGACCAAACTCGTCTTCGTCTACAACGATCACAGCAACAGTCTTTTTAACATGAGCAAATCTATAACCCGTCATGCCGCATACACCGCCGCCACCTACCCAAACTTTATGGGGAAAGTCTTCGGAAAAACCTGAAATAGGTTCATCGTTAAGTGAATACTCAAAGTAATTGCCGGTATCTTTCTCAACAAAACAACCGATAGGATCTTTTGTGTAAGTATAGTAAGCCATAAGAAGTCTCCGATTCTATTTACTCTTACAACATAACATAAAACAAATCACTTGTAAACCCCTAAAATGATTTTTTTTTAAATATTTCTGTATGCATATTCTATAGCACGATCCGCTTCTACATTAAGAGGTCTATTCTCATATCTCTTAGCTGTATCGGCATCTAGTTGCTTAATTAGTTCTACAATCTCAAATGTGTTTATAGGATATTCTTTTTTAATTGCACTACTGGCTATTGAAACCATAATTTTATAAACCATAGCATATCTTCCAGTATTATCAACATATGCTATATTCTTAAAATCTCTGATAAGATTTTTATTCACGAATGGACAGTCTTCATAGTTAGACCAACTAACACCAGTATTCTCCATTTTATTCTTACGATATTCTATGATAGATTTTTGCATCTCTGTTGGTAATCTATCTAAGAACGTGCCGGTCTTTTTTTCTTGATATGAATGACTCGCCATTAACTCTCGAGGGTTTATATAACTACCGCCAGTATTAGTAAAAATAAAGTTGAAAGCGCCAGAGTACGAACCAGGGATATAATACATTCGTGATAGATCCTTAGTTTGCGCATCGCCGATTGCTTGGAGTTCTGTGTTGAGTGCATACCAAAAATGTCTGATATTATCTCCTCTAACTCTTTCTGTAAGCGGGAAGACCAAACGAAACTTTGGTAAACTTTCTCTGCTGCTAGCAGTACTATAGCAAACAAAATAGTACTTACCATAGATACGAATAAGATCATCTTTTAAATCTCCTTTAAACTCATGGTCATCTACATCCATAGCTGCCCACCCAGCCCAGTCAACTACATTTTTATTTGCTCTTGTAGTATCTTTAATATAAGTTGCTGGTGATATGAGCTGAGCAGCTTTTTTATCTTCTAATTTTCTTTCAGATAGTTTATATAGAAATTCCTCAAACTGAGGAAAGCCAGAAAAACTCATGTTCTTATGAGTTTTATTATCATATATAGATTTAAAGAATGTTGCAGAAACTTCCATAATCAACTCTGTATTTGATCTTCATCCATCCAACGTAGAAGATTAGCTTCATTAAAATCAACAGCTGGGTAGAACGTACCGCGTGATTTTCTAGTAAGATTTGGTTGGCCAATCTTTTGTGCAAATTCTTTTAAATCTTCTTCTGTTCTAAATCGCATCACAATAGCAGCATAATCTTCACGATTTTCTTGTTCAAATTCTGGCATATCATCCCAGCCCATAGGGTCGAGATCGTCTTCTTGTCCATCTAATACAAATAAGTTAGCGCCTTTAGGTTTGCTCATAATAAGGGTTCTCCGCATTTCCAAATTCTGTTGTTGCTTTTTTATATTGATCCATAGTTAATGGATGTAGTTTCATACCATACTCATTAGTACCACCTTTAACCACATAATCGTCTCGGTAAATAAGTTTATTCTTTTTAAATGGGCTATAATCAACATGGTGATGCCATCTATTATATCTTTGAACAACTTTAACCAAGTCTGGATGTTGTTCTACAAGTGCTTGTGCAAATTGTAAACGATTATCTCCATCCACATACACATTATCTGTATTACCACCACCCATAACAAGAGTTGTAATCTTACCACACAAGAAGGCATTAAATAGAATTGTACACCAATCATCTTTTAGAATATTTAAACTCAGATCGGTATCTTCATTATATTTACCACGCCATCTATGTTTAATATCATTAGATAATAAAATACAGGAATAAATTCTAGTATTAAGTGTGTATGGTCTTTTCTTCTGAGAAGCTGGAGCAAAATACTGATAGTTCATACCAGACATTTTAACATTTTTATAGCGATCTGTAAAGTCTTCACACAATCTAATTACTGTACCAGATGTCACTTTAGTCTTTTGGTTTTTATGCAGTCTATAGAAATGTTTGATATTATCATCCATAATCCAATGACGCTCATGACCTTCTTTAATAGAATGATCCCAGACAAAGTTGCGTGCTGGAATAGAACCGCCGATTCTACCTTTATTATCTGGAATTGCATACTTTGGATTTTCTCTAAATCCGGGCGGTAGAGTTAGAATCTTATCGGCTGAAATGCCTTTATTATAATCATCAAACTCGCTTTCTTCAATAACAATTTTATATGGTACTCTAATCTCATCAAGAGTTTTAGAGGTAAGCCGTGAGTCGGCTCTACCCTTAGAGATAATATAAATTGGATATTTTGGTTGCATTAATTATCACCTTCTTTTACAAAGACACCATCTACCATCTTACCTTTACGGTCCTTAATATCGTTATAGGCTACTTCAAGACATTCTTCAAGACCGATATTATTTCTTTCCATAATATTAATAAGAACAACCATAATATCTCCACAGTCATCTCTAATATCTTTACCCTTACAGATATTATCTGATAGTTCACCCATTTCTTGAATGAGTTTCATATACTGATCTTTATCTGTAGAACCTTCAATAAGATTTCTGTCGTAGTGCCACTGAATAATTTTTTCTTCATAAATCATTTTTATATTATATCCTATTTTGATCAATTTGTAAAGTATTATTTATGATTGTCACAAACACGATTTCTTAATCCACTTGAACTAAATCTATGATCACGCTTATTAAAATACAAGTCAATGCCTCTATTACGGCATTCATCTTTACCTGTAAAATTTTGTGTTCTATATTCTTCACCTAGTATTCTAACATTAATTGGATACATATTAATTATATCAAGCAGATCTGCCTCCGTACAATATATAATAACTTCATCAACATATTTTACTGCTTCAAGCTGTGCTTGTCTTTCGACAATAGTTTGAATAGGAGAATTTTTTTCTTTTCGGTCATAGCTAGGATCTACTTGTAAAGCAGCAATAAGCCAATCGCATTGCGACTTAGCCTCTCTTAACATCATTATGTGACCAGCATGTAGTAAATCAAATGTACTAGCTGTTAGACCTACTCTCATAACCCTTCTTCCCAATCTTTAATCCATTTTATTTTGTATTCTTTATCCCACCCAGAAAGATAATCATTATCTTTGTCGAATAAATCTAAAAGATTATTCTCATCATATATTTGAACATCGATTATATTTTCTTTTAAATCTAATTGGCTAAACTCTTTTACTTCGCCAAAAGTAACAGAATCTTTAATAAATGTTTCAGGATCACAGTCTTCCATATCTTCTACTGGGACCACATAACGGGTTCTAAACTGTTGAATTGCTGTTAATACTACATACTCAGTCATCTGATATCTCCTCATCATCATAGTGTACAAATAATTTAAGAGTTTTTCCGTCATCTTGAAGTTGTATTTCTACACTATCTACCCAATTTTTAGTATATGAACGACCATTATTATCAATAACTTCTACTCTTGTTACATTAGAAAAAGAATCAGTCATCTATATCATCCATATGATAACCAACAGTCTCACGTTCAATGTCATTATGCGAAAATTCTGCCCAGTATAGCTCATATGCCACTCCCATCTGTAAACATTCAAACTGATGATAAAGACCAGGTTTTACTTTATGATAATCGCCTTCATTAAGAATGGTAACATCGCATAAATCATAGTCACGTTGCCACGTACGAATAAGCATCTTTCCAGATTCTACATAAAAACCATTCCACTTATAGCGATGTAAGTGCTTAGAGCATACACCACCTTCTTCCATTTCAATACGATGAAATTCTAAAGCACCATTGGCTTCAATCAGTTCAGTTGTTCCCCATACTTTACCAGCTTTCATTTTTTTTCTCCTCTATAGTATTATTATACACTATATTTGACTTATTGTAAACCATTATATGATAAACTAATTAATATTTTATGGGTGTCTTTCCAAGACTTTACTTCATAATTCCAAGAATTTTCTCTATACTGTATTACCTCAGCTAATGGATAATCATTACCACCATGTGCCATTTTATCACCAAAGAATATTATTGGACCTTCAATATCATCAGCAATTTGTCTCTTATCATATCCTATAGGCATAATATCAAGACCTGTCTCACCTGCTACTTGAGCTTTGTGATATGCAAACTGTTGATTGAATGCTCTGGCGATTGTTCTTCTTTCTTCCACCTGTTCATCCCATTGAGTGTAGATAAACCTTTCTTCAAAGGAGGCATTTCTACCAACAATGCTAAAATTTACCAAGCCGGGTCTTTGCTCAATATGATTACCAGTTCTTATATCAAATTTACTTTTCTTTAGTTCTTTTTTTAACCATTTATCTAATTCGTCCGACAGCGTCCAATCGGATCTAAATATTTCTTCTCCGTTTTTCCAAACGCTGTTACCACAACAGTTATAACACTTAGTAACACTCTCACAGATTTCTGTTCCAAGCTGTTCTACTGTTTTTATATAATCTGATCCTGTAGCAAGATAAACATTATTTTTCTTTATAAATTCTAAAAAGAATTCCTTAAATTCTTTATCTATCCGCATACGGCTTGGTGTTAAAGTCCCGTCTACGTCAAATATATAATTCATCCAAAAAAGTCCTCCAGTGTTTGCACATCCTTGACAGACCAACCAACGGCTTCAAGAATAGGATTAAGTGGTTCAATAAAAGTTTTTTCAAATTGCATCTCATAGTCTACATATTTATGCAGATTTAATTCTTCGGGTAAGTAATCCGGAAAGGAAATTACATTTTCACGAATAGGATTCGGAAGCTTCATATATGTAAATTTAATCTTTTCTCCGTTTTGTATCATAATGTACTTCTTATCTAGCGCCTTATCTTTAATATGATGATTATACAAAAGAGCACCACGAACATGAATAGGCGTTGTTTTTATTGTTGCTGTCTGACTGCCCGATGACCATTGTTTAGAATTATTAGAATTACAATAGATATTTTTCTTATGTGAAAACTTACTAATATCAGAAACTCCACGTGGAAATGCAACAGCTTCAGGTGGTAGAGATTTAAATTTTGCTTTAAAGTCATTAATATATCTACGAGTTTCTGCTTCAGTACTGGTAATAATAACCTTAAATATTTCTTTAAACTTATCTCGGACTACCTCAGGAGTTGATGATTTAATAGCCTCGATGCCCATCATTTTTAGTTTAGGTTCTGCATATTGAACACCTTCGTTATTGTGTACGTTAAGTATATAGCGTTTTTTTGCAGTCCATATACCACGATCGGCAATAACTTCTCTACCCATTTCCATTCGTGGAGTATAACCATTAAGCCTATGATATAAACCATCATATGCTTTAGCAATAATCTTTTCAAAATGATCTTGACATAGTTTGTCAATAGCCTTTACAGGATCTTTTGGTTTCAATTTAGAGACAAGAGGACCGAAATTAATATAAACTGAATCCGTATCAATAGCAATAACATAATCAAAATCGTCGGTCTTAAGAATTTTATTCATCTCTTGATTAATAGCACGCTCTGCCCATTTAATAGAAAGCTGACCAGTAAGTGTTACACTCTCGGCTAGGGCATTATCAAAGTATTTAAAATGTTTATTTGCAAGAGCACCATAAAGAGAATTAAGTAAAATCTTAATTGACATCTGGTTATTTTCTAGCTGATTGATTTCTGCTTCAAGATATGATGATTTTGTCTTTTCATATTGTGACTTAGCATCTAACATCTTTTTCTTGATAACACTTCTTTCTGAATAGTAATCAACAATAAGTTCTGGAATTACTCCTTGCTTTTCTCTCGAGAAAGGCACTCCACTTGCACAAATAGAATATTCGCTATCAGTTTTATCTGTTCCGTTTAAATAGTAATCAACGCCTTGTTGAAATGTTCTCCAAGTTTTATTACGAATAATAGTCTCTGGAGATATATTAGACTGAACAATAATGTTTGGATACAGAGAATTTAAATCAAATGATACTACCCAGTCGTGTGCTCCAACTTGAGGATCTTTTACATAGCCACCCTCGATAATATTTGGATTAGAATTATTTTCATAAGCAACTCTCTGAATCTGCTCTACTGGTGACACAATATTCTTTGAGAGTAATCTACGATAGAGAATTGATTCCCAGATAGATGTTGTACCAAATGTCTCGGAAAGATTAGTACCTGCTCTATATGCCATAGTCATTGCTAAGTTAATAAGACCCATCTTAGCATCCATCTTATCAATTAGCTGAACATCTCGAATATTATAATCAATAAACTTTTGATGATCTTTCTTATATAAAGTATAAAGATTACCATGTTCTTCATAGGAAAGTTTCTTTTCTCCAAGAACAGTATGGGCCACATGATCTAGTTTATATGATTCTTGTGTTCCATATGAATATCCAAACTTTTTAAACAGTTCAAGATAGTCTGCTTGTTGAATACCAACAATCTCATGATTAACCTGAGGTCTACCCATGATTGTAGTATTTCTTTCATTAACAAGTTTCCATGGAGATAACTTGTTAGCGGCTTCTTCCGTACCAATAATTTTAATACGATTAACAAGATAAGGAACATCAAAGAATCTAGTATTCCAACCAGTAATAATATCAGGATAATTTTTAGTCCAGTAAGTTAGAAACGAAGCCATCATTGCTGGTTCAGAGTCAAACTGATGATACTGTATCTGACCACCATCTAAATTGATTTCTGTTTTAGATGGATCATAGTCATCTAAACCCCACACTTGATATATCGAAGATTTACTAGACTTGAGAGCAATAGATATAATTGGATATGCTGCAGCATCTGGAGTTGGAAACCCATCATCTGAGGCAACCTCTATATCAAAGTTTACTACATTTATACTACTCGGATTAAATTTAATATCATCAGGAAACTTATCTGTAATAAACTGATGTATATAATTACGTGTGCCATATATCTTTACGCCATCCATTTCTGAATATTGTTCAAGAAACTCTTTAGCTTCACGCATATTTTCAAATTCTATAGGGCTTATGTTGCCACCATCAAAGGATTTTATCTCTGTTGGATCCTTAGATGCTACCCAGAATTTTGGTTTAAATTTATAACGTTGATTAATTGGCGAACCATTAGGGGAATATCCACGATAAAGAATAGAATTACCATAACGGTTCACAGAAGTGTAGAATGAATTCAAATTAATAACCTCCAGTTGGAATTATTATAACATATTATGAGATGTTTGTAAACTATAAATTTTTACCATCTATAGTGTGCGTACCAGAATTAGCCCAAGCCCAGCATATACAATTGAGCTTACTATAACGACTATACCATGGACCTACATTACATACGCCCATGGTATTACCGTCTTTTCTAAGAACATGGTACCATTTAATAAATCTTTTATATCTTACTATAACCCTAGACTCCACATCCAGATAGGTATAATCACAAAGTGAAATATAACACAAGTCCATAGCATAATGTAAACAGTACGCTTTTGTGGATTCACGAACGATTACCTCTAAGAGCAAAGTACATACAGCCTACCCATAGTAATACATGAAGATTATCATATAATAGCACGTCAGTAAAGCTTTCAGGTTCTCCAGTCCAAATAACTCCAGTCATAATACTTGCCATAGTAATACCGGAGAAACGTGTAATAATATCACCAAACTCTTTTAGTTTTTTAATATAATCTAATATACCACCAACAATAAGACCGATGGCACCACCTAGCTCGCCTAGTACAACGAATGTCCAAACTAATAGTGTTAATTCTACTGGAGAATCATTTACATCAATAGGCCACTTAGAAAGCCCTTGCTGCAAAAATACAACAATAAGAGGTATTCTAAGTAACCAATGAGTCATACAAAACTCTGGGATTTTGTTAACTAGTTTTTTAATCATTATAGTTCAGCCAATAAAGCCTTAAATACTTTTTTTGACTTACCTTTTACTTTAGCCTTTGAGATATCATTGTCTCCATCGCCTACTACCACAATAGCAATCATACCCATTGTTTTATGTGGTGAACATTGATATAGATACACTCCTGGTGTGTCAAAAGTAATAGAAACTTCTTTGCTAAGTTTTGATTTTTTTGGCGCTTTCCATCCATCAGGACCTGCAATAAATTCTACATTATGTCCTTTTTGTGTCGGTACCCAAGTAATTGTATCTCCTACATCAATACGTGCAATGTCTTGAGAATATACCATCTTAGCGCCATCTTCACGTTTATTTAACATTTCAATTGTTATATCTTCAGCAAATACTGAAGTAGTGAAAAGTGCCATAATACTTGCTATAATTAGATTCTTCATAGATTTTCCTATCTTTATTTCTTTACATTAAGATTGGACGGATTATATTGTTCGCCGTTATAGGCAGGATAGGTGTCGTCCTCTACCCCAAAGTTACATGATGCTACAATTAAAAGCATTGCAATTGCAGCATATGTAGTTCTTTTACTCCAAAGCATAAAATCGGCAAATGTTTTTTCTGCTTCTTTCTGAGCTGCAGCTCTTACTTCTTCATCAGTCATTATTTATTTTTCCGTAATAAACTCTGTAAATTTCTCTAAGTTGTATGCTGTCTAATATTTCTTCCAAAATATAATCAGCTTTGTCCATTTTTTTATCGGCAATATTAATAGCATCTTCCTTTTTTGAAGATAGTGCAATAATATCGCCTTCTTTATTTCTTATTATATGCATATGAGTTATTATTCGTGCTCACCACCAGGGCCCCTGCCGCTGTAAAAACCGTATGGCTTACGTTTAGCCATTTCAAATGTAGCCACAGTAATAGCAATAGCTCCTAACAACAATGAATGTGCTATCATACTATAAAGACCTGCCCACATACTTCCTACAAGAATACCAAATACAATACACCACATCCAAGCTAATACTTGCATAATCATATGTCGTGTATTTAAATCCGGAATATTACTTAATGGATTAAGATTGTGATCCATCACCACATTCCAACTACTGTAAATAAAACTAATCATCGTTTTTCCTATCAAAAATGAAAAACAGGGCCGTCAAAGTTAGAGATAGCCCTGCTAGTATTATCCAATCGGGCACCGATTAAGGCATCTTTGCGTCAATACCTTCAACATAGAACATCATTGTATCTAGTTGAGCACGAGTTGCAACTTCACCTTCTGCTAAGAATGGCGTTCCATCTTGCTTATTAATCGGACCAGTGAAACCATGAAGTTCTCCGCTAGAAATAGCATCCTTAATACGTTGAGCTTCTTCAGCTATCATGGGTGGCATATTTGCAAACGGTGCCATTTGAACCGCACCTTCGTCCATAGTACCAAAATAATCACCTGATGTCCATGTACCATCAAGTACTTGACCTACTTTAGCAATATAATATGGTCCCCAGTTATCAATAGATGCTGTCAACTGTGCTTTTGGCGCAAACTTAGCTTGATCTGATG
>OBMK010002670.1_pt1 | contig 13165 bp, 8 predicted proteins | sample 1539081 | NCBI WGS metagenome assembly OBMK01 (sample SAMEA3355528, study PRJEB22509) | marine metagenome | biome: marine; feature: river plume; material: water | place: USA | collected 2010-08-07 | depth 0.5 m | reverse complement strand
ATCACCCGCTTTGCGGGCCGCCTCGGCCGCCGAGCGATCAGCGGGTTTGGGTGCCGGCGCCGTGAAGGCGGAAAGGTCCAGGGAGTCGGTATCGTCCGCGAATGGGTCGTGCATATTCTTGCTCATTCCGCTCCCCTCTTGTCATCTCGGCGTAGGCGCTGGAGCACCTCAGCTGCGAAGGCCCGGGAGTTCTCCCTCGCCCGCCCGAGGCCGTTTGCCTGCTCGTCGGTGAGCTCATTCAACAGCAGTTTGTGTTTGAACATGCCACGAAACGCGGGTCTGTCCGCTAGGGAGACCTGTAGCATTGGAATGTTGTGCTTTCCGATCGATTCGCGGATCTCCCGCTCGTCACGGGTCATCACTGCTCCGGCATTGGCGCGCGTCAGCAGTACCTGGTGGTCGATCTTCTTGTTCGCCACACGCTCTGTTGAGCGGATCTGCTTTATCGTCCTCTGCACCTGATCCACGTCCAACTGTGTGGGCGCGAATGGGATTAAGACCAGGTCGGCCTGGGACACGATGATGTTCAGGAAGTTGTTGGGCGACCCTTCTGGATCGGTCACGACGAATTGGGCCCATCCGCCAGCGGCCTCGATCCAGTCCAGGAGCGATTCCTCGTCGCCGTCTGTAGTGATTACCAGAAGGCGGCTACTGCCAGCGGCGTCCCTGATGGCGACAGCGGCGTCCTCGGTGCTCCCCACGGTCGTCTTAGGCCCGTCTATCACCGGAAACCCCCTACCCTCCGCCCACCGGGCATGGGGGCGGTTCGGATCACCCTCAATGATACAGACGCGCCCACCCGCGCCGTAGAGCTCTGAGACCAGGACGCTGCACGCCGTTGTCTTGCCGCTCCCCCCTTTGATGTTCGCGAATGCGATGTTGGGCATCACCCTCTCCACAGCTGACGGACAAACCGTATGCGACGGCTGATCCGGCTATGACGGCCACCCCGCAGGGTACGGAGGAGCCGGGTATGCCGGAACAGCCGGAAGCACCGGCAAAACCGTATACGCCGTACCGGCCGTCGCGTCTAGCCAGCACGGAGGCGACGGATGCGCCGTATCGTCCGTGCGGTGCGGACAATCCGGCACTGCCGTGCCACCCGGCGCGGCTAGACACACCGGATTGTCTAGCGCGGCTAGTCACTCTAGTTTGTCTAGACCGTCTAGACCCCGGACTGACGTAGGTGAGTCTGCCGACTGAAGAATGACACTCAGCACCGGTAGGGCAATCCCAAAGCCTGACGCGAGAGCCGCTTCCAACTGGCCCATAGGTCCACCTTCAGACGGGGATCTGCGAGGCGCTGGAGGAGGGCCTGCAGGTAGCCTCGACGGTTAAGCACGCCCTCGCTGAACTCAGCCAGCAGCGCCGCAACGGCGAAGTGATGGGGGCCGTGCCGAAGGGAATGGTCCTTGATTTCGCGCGGGCTCATCCCGAGGCGAAATGCGCTTGCTTGGCCGTAGGCTGCCGCCAGGGCCTTTGGCGTAGGGTATAGGCGGGGATGTTCAGTGAAAACGAGATCTATCCGCCTCAGCAGCTGTGGAAGTGACTTCAAAACATCTTCGGCCGTTGGACAGGTCACACGAACGGCGCTCGGGGACGGGCTTCGCAGAGCCCCCGGTGCTTGCACCTCCATGACGGGACCAGTTGGTTCCTCGTAGTCGGGACTGCACCACACTACCTCGTCATCCTCCTCCTCAACCCGGTTAGAATCCGGCGCCAGAGAGGTGCTGCGCGAAGCGTACAATTCCTCATCGCTCTCTCTATTTGGAGAAGGGGGATTCGTAGGGTTTAATTGGGCGCCGATTTCGTCAGGCGCGGTGGACGTTTGAGTCACGCGGCAAAGAGCGGCCGATTGTCCCGCAAGCCCCTGTTCTAGCGCATGAATAAGGTCGTCAGCTGCAGCGATAGCTTCGACGTAGCGGTCGACGCTCTTCGAGCGACGCACACGCTCAATGCTCTCTAGGTGCTGGTCGAGGCCGGAGGGGAGCTCTTCAGAAAAGAGAGCCATCAGGCCTCGAAGGCGTAGTCGGCGACGGCTCAGATCGCGGCGAAGCGCCAAAAGGTGCTTGATGCCGTCAAAGCGGTCCTGGGCCAGCGCCTGGAGTTCTTCATAGCGAACAATGATGGGCCGCAAATCCACCCCGTAGGCGTCATCAGGGTTATCCGGAGACCCAAGGCGGAACCGGGAGCGATCCGGAGCATCCCTGAAGGCAATCCAGCCCGCGGAGGCCAACTCGGCCCGCCAACGGGCCAGAGTGCGTGAAGTGACGTCCAGGGCGGCCGCAACATAGGCGTCGGAGTAGGTTGAGATGAGCGAGAGACCCTGGCGATCGAGCGTAGTGACGTTGACCTGGTCGACTCGCCGGAAACAGGCCTTGGGCTGCTTCTTGACGTACCAGTGGGCTAGACGCCTAGCGCCATTGCTGACCTTCATCGCCTCTGCCGTCACGTCCTCCAGCAGCTGAAGCAATTGGGCCTTGGACCCGGTGAGGGGTAAGCCACGCCAACGCCCGGCTAGTTCTTCGGCTCGCAGCAGTGCGGGCGTGACTGGTCGAAGGCCGCGAACTGGGTTCGCAGCTGATTGATGCACCTGCATCGTCGGTCTCCCCGTTAGGGGAGGATTTCAGGCAAAGCTTCGCCGGCGCCCTTAAGAGCGTTTTTCAGTTGACGAAGAGGGGAGGGGGGTGCATAGGTGCAGCTGAGATTCGCACGTGTTCGACCTTTTCGGTTCTAACGGTGCTGTACCTTTTCCCCCGCCGGCTCTTTCTAGGGTCGGCGGTTTTCTTTTGTCCTGTTATCCTCCAGTTTGAATCAGTTCAGCGTTATGGGGACGCGGTAAGCCGAGTCGGGTCAAGTGTCTCACCCAAAACTGTTCGACTGAGTCATCCAAAACTGTTCGACTGAGTCACCCAAAACTGTTCGAGAGAAAGCAGGAAAAAGGGTAAACGAGTGGTTGCCAAAACCGGAGAATGTCAAAGGGCCGCTGGTGAGCCAGGTTAAGGCCGTCCTGAAGCCAAGCTAAAGGTGTCGTAAAGCCGCGCTGGCCGACATCCTCAGCGCAGTCTGACCGCAACCCTGACCGCAAAAGGTTATCCAGGTTCTGCGGGATGCTACTCTCCGATTTTTATCGCGTCTCATGAGCGGGGCCTGTGGTGACGCGGTCATATTGCGCGGTCTGGCGGTGGCGGCTTTAACTTGGAACACGGTCTTGGCGATCGCCCGTCATTCAGGCGAGATGGGGCTTTCCCCGCGACAACCTTAACTTTGCCCGACAGCCGCGTGGCGATAGCCCATACGCAAGCGATCCGCGCCAATGGACAGCGCGGACTGTGACGGAATTAGCGGGGAGGGCATCTGGGCCCGAACGCGGGCTACTCGAAGACGTCAGGGCGTTTTGCCAGCCTCAACGCCGACGTAGGCCTTGGCGACTTATGCTGCTTGCGCCTGCGTATGCTCTTCCAGAAAAACTGTGCGTGGGGCTGAGCCGGCCTCCGCGAGAAGCAGTGAGTAGACGACGTCAGAAATCTTGACTTCCAGCCTGTCGGCCAGGCCTTTGACGCAAGTCAACAGAGACTTGTCGAGCGACAGAGTGGTACGCCCGGTATGACGTGGAGGGCGTTGGATATGGATGGCGCGATTTTCGGCGAGTACGGCTTGGATCGAAAGTTCAGCGCCTTCCGTAATGGAAGGCCGCTTCGCCGTGCCCTGTGACACGCTGCGTGCATAGAGACGAGCCCGCATCTCTGCGGGGAGCGGGACGTTGACGTTCACGAACTGCTTGGCGCGTGGATTGCCCGACATCTTGGCCTCCTGGTTCGATCACTATGAAGCGAACAGGGGTCATCTTCAAGGGCAAGTGGTGAATGTAAAGTGAGGAAATGGCACTAAATTGCACCATGAAGGCGCAAAAACGCGCCACTGGGCCTTTGTGAGAGCGAGGGTGTCAGTGGACTGCCTCGAGGGAGCAATTCCCGTGAGGAGTCAAAGACGACGGTGAAAGTCTTCACGCGAGGCGCCAGTTTAAGAGGAGCCTTTAGTCACCAGGAGGGCTTTCACGTGGGCCACGGTGCGTGGCCGGCCCATCCGGTCGAAGAATATCGACCTATTGGCGGCGGCTGCGCGAGGGAAGAGAGCGGCGGCCGAAGCCGAGGGGGTCAGGCGGCTGGCGTTGATCAGACGCACGGCTCCGTCGCCGCCCAGGAAGTGCGCGACATAGGTCTCGCCGTCCGAGGGACGGCGGCCGAGGTGGCGTGTCAGCAGGGCTTGATTGTCGCGGGTAAAGGCGGCGCCCATGATGGCGGACATGCGAGGATCGCGCCGTGACGAGAGCACTTGATGGCGAACAACGGGATCGGAGACGTAGGGGCGGCCGGATGGATCTAACTGAATATGGCGCGCCAAATGACCGTAGCCGAACGAAGCGCCATGCCGACGCAACGTGATCAACCAGGTCTCGTCAAGGAACTGATATAAGCCGAGCGCCGAACTGGTGCTGGCTCGGGCGGACGGGTTGAAGGCCGACTCTCGGCGTGCGGCCCTTAAGAGGTAGTTTTGCGAGACGCCGGTTATGTCGGCAGCGTCCTTGATGGCCAGAGCTACGCTGTAGGACGGCGCTTGATAGCGGCGCGTCGCTGGACGTGGCGGCCGGGCGATAAGTCTGCGGAAGGAGAAAGGGGGCAAGACGACCGGAGCCTGGGTCTCGCCACCAAGAACCAGGAGAGCTCGGGACACGGGTCGGGATAGCAGAGGATCCATGCCGGGAACCTCAGTCGGTTGAGGAACAAGCGAGCTCCGCCTCAGCTCGATCGCCAGCCGTTCTGCGCGAAGCGCGCGAACTAAGGGATCGACCGCCAATTGGTCCAGGACGTCGCTCGGATCGGTGAGGGGAGCCTCGAGCGTCGGAGCATTGACTGCGTCCCACGCGGCGCGAGCAAATGGGTCAAGGGGTGCAGCCCCGATCTGAGTAAGACCGAGGGTGGCGATGGCGGCGGCGGATAATATGGCCCTCCGCTGCGAGAACATGCCTTGGGGCATGACGGCTCCTTGCTAAGCAAGGGGAGAGGGGTGCCGGGAAAATGGGGTCTTGTGCTCGATCTGTCCAGCGGAAAGAAAAAGGGGGCCGCCGGGACGGCGACCCCAAGGTAGCCCGCGCTCCGGCGGGCGATGCAAACAGAATGGTCTTAGGGGCCGTTACGGGGTGCGGCTAGGTGGCGGCAACCGACGCCGCACGCATGGCAAGCGCCGAGGCATGAGCAGTTGCGACGAACCGGAGTTGATGAGGTTGGAGGAGGGCGGCCGAAGCCGCCCCCGCCCGATTAATCGTCTAGTTTCGAGCCGGGAATTGCGGAACCAAGGTCTGCCAGCATTTTCGGAACCCATCGCTGGGCCTTGGCGGCGCGGGCCACGATCTGGACCAAAGCGCCCTTCTTTTCGGCCCTGAAGGGTTCGACGTCCTGGCCGATGTCCTTCAGGGTGTCCAGAAGACGCGCTTTGCCAGCACCCGCAAGGAAATCCTCATTTGGGGTCCAGAGGTCCCGCACGTTGAGAGCGATGCGTCTCGCGGCCAACTGCAGCTGGCCCCACGCCTCTTCCCGACGTTGGTCGGCGCGCGGTTCCACAGCATTGACCTGTAGGGCGACACACAGGGCGAGGAGGGACTGCTTCTCATCGAACGAAAGGGCTTCGACTGCCTCATAGAAGGCGGTGATCTCCGTGGGGAGGGCGTCGTTCCATCGGTCGAACAAAGCGCCGAATTCATCGTCACCCTTGAGGTTGGAGCCCTCACATTCGACTTGGGAAGCCCTGGCAAGAGGCAAGGCATAGCTCGTTCCATAGCTACGGCTGCAGCGAAGGAGGGACCAGCCAAGGTGGGCGACCAAGACGTCATAGGCGGCGCCGGGATTGGCCGCTAATCCATTACGCACGGCAACGGTGCCGATACGAGTCATCCGCTCGTGCCCAGCGTGACCGAAGTCGGGCTTCGGCTTCGAGGGGGCCGCCCCCAGCGTTCTTGAATCGGCCGACGAAGTCCGGGGTTCGAAATAGTCGATGTAGATTTCGCCCGAATGGTTGAGGCTGATCACCGCTGTTCCGGTCGCCAGTTGTTCGGGACTGAACGAAGAGAGCCCTGCAAACAGCCGATCAAGCTTATCGCTGGCTTCGTTAAACTCATTGTCGTCGTCGGTGTTCTCCATAGTGGCCTGCAGCGAAGTGGCCTCGGCCATTTCGGCGTCGGTCATCTCGCGACTGCTGGGATAGGTCGGCCGCAGATGCAAAAGGCTGGTCAAACCATCCGCGCGGATGACCTCGGACCATCCCGCCGAACGAAGAGCCTCCTCCTGTTCAGAAAGCAGCGCCTCTACAAGCCGGTCGAGGATCGGCGCATCCAAGAACCAGGTATCGGTCCCGAACAAATCTTCTGACACCCTCCCGCCTGCGGCGACATAGGACTCGATGCCGACGACCTTCGCTCGCGGGTCGCTAGACTTCACCGCCTGGGACGTCAGGGCCTGACGCACGGCGGATGAATGGCTGATGCCGGCCTCAAGAACTTCCTGTTGGCGAGCATGATCGAGAGAGACCGAAAATGCGCGCAATGCGTCCAGGTCGATTTCCTGTCGGTCGAACGCCGCCAGCACGACGGGAGAAACGGCTGTCAAACGAAGCATCCGCTCAACGTGGCGTTCTCCTGAGCCCGTCATTCGGGCAATGGTCAGGGCGTCGAGACCCTGGGCCGCCAAGTCGCGATAGGCCTTGAACTCCTGAGCGGGTGTAGTGGCGAGCTGGTGCGCGTTTTCCGCAAGGCTGATCGCTACGGCCTCCTCACGAGAGCGCAAGATGATCGGAAGGCCAGCCTTGAGCGACTTCGGGAGGCGCTTTTGAGCCTTCAGCAGCTTCCCTGCGCGCATCCGCCGTCCGCCGGCCGTGATCCAAAACTTGCCCTCGGCCTCATAGCCGACCGGGTTGCTGATCAGTCCAACCGTGGTGGTGAGCGATTCAGCGAGGACCGGCACGTCATCGCTTTCAAGGTCTTGGTTTGGGCGCATGTTCTCGGGCGCCACGAAACACTTGTCCCAGGGGGCCAGCACAGTCGGAACGACGGCGGCGACAGCTTCAATCTTGGTCATTTGCATCTTTTTTCCCTTTGTTTTGCTTCGGGTTCCCAAGCGGTCGCTGACGGCTCCGATGAGCCACAGACTTTTCAATCCTCTTGGAAATCGCCCGCGCGACTTCCCTGAGCGCGGGCGACAAAGAAGCCCGCACAGGGAGGTGAAACCCGTCACAGACCGATCCGGCGGGGAGGGGGGACCGCCTCGCTGCAGGCGTAGCCGAAGCTGGGGGGATCCCCGCCGGGACGCCCCCGGTCCTAGGACCGCGGGGTTGTCTTGACGGGTGAGGAGGGAACGTCCTCCAAGAAGGACTCAAATCAGCAGACAAGCTGCGAACGCAGTGAGCGCTTCCCCGCGACCAGGGACGCCAGGCGCGGGGCATAGGACGAACACAACGAGGCGCCGGACCGTCAGGAACGGTCCGGTTTAAGCCAGGTGATGTAGGTCAATGGATCTCGAAAACAGGAATGCCGCGGCGTTGAGCCTTGTCGACCAGGTTGTTGCGAACGCCGCCTTCGCCAGGCCCAGCAATGACGCCGATCGGCAGGGAATCTAGCATCCGGTCGTTACGTTTGAACGGAGCCGCTTTTCCGTCGCGAGTGAAGTTCGGCGCGAAAGCGATCTGTGGGATGTTGCGAGAGGTGGCCCAGCAGGAGGCGATCTTGGCGCCGCCTGTCTTATCACCGGTGTGAGCCAGGACCATGTCAGGATGTTTGACGAGAGCCTTGTCGAGGGTGGACCAGATGGCCTCATGGTCATTGTATTCGACCCCAGAGACGAAGGCGATCATAGGACCGGCTGGGGCTAAGGTCAGGGTGTCTGCCCGACGTCGGGCGTTCATGAAGTCCCTGGAATCTATCATCGAGGCGGTCAGCGCTGCGCGGTTGACCTTGCTCCCGGCCGCCGGAAGCCAGGGGGAACCCGTTTGGCGGCCGTAAAGATCGGCGGCTATGTCGCGTAGGGCCTCGAAGCAGTTGCGGCGTTCAATCAGGCTTACTCCCATGGCGGTGAGGTGCTCCAGTTCGACAGATTTGATTTCCGAGCCGTCCTGGATGGCCTGCGAGTCCCGCTGAGCTAGTTCGTTCCGATCAAGGTCGTCGTCGAGCCGGCGGATCTTCCGGTGGAAAACGTTGACGATGCCCCACAGGACCTCTTCGAGGTCTGGCTCGAGGCGGGTGTCATTGAAGGCGTGACCAAGAGCATCGAACACATCCCCCATGGCTTGGTGGCAGGTCGCCGCTTCAGGCAAAGGGCGAGGGTCGATGTCGTTCTCGCCTGGGCGATATCCCACAAGAGCGAGTTCCTGGAGGAGGGCGCCGGTGTGAGTGGTTTGAACTGAGATTTCGTGGTCGATCATTTTAGCCTCCGTCTGCAGCGATCCGTCGGACCGCCTTCACGGGGACCACAGGCCCGGCGCTGACCGGCGCGCACCCGAAGGGCCGAAACGTAGAGGAGGACCGCGGAGCGGTTGCGCAACGGGCTGCACCAGGCCGGTCCCCCTCTCGTGAAGGGGGGGCGACGGACTCGGAGCGAATGCGGGGCGCGCACTACGGAGGTCGAACGCTGCCCCCGGCCAAGGCCAGTGGAGGTCGGCTCAAGGCAGTCTATGTCGGTCGCGTGAGAATCCGGTGAACCGGATGGCGATTAATCAGCTGGGCGAGGAGTGTTTCGCCCATCTCGGTTAGTGGAATGAATGCCCTTGTCTTGTAGCTGATGATCTCAGTCCTCAGTCCGGCCGCCTTCCAGCTCGGGAGTGTTGCGTGGTTCAAACCTATGACCTCGAGACGAGGCGCGTGCATTACGAAGCTGCGGCGTATCTGGACGTCGTCGGCGCATTGAATGGTCGCACTTTCGTCCATCACGACGTGTCGGATCTGTGCAGCTGTGAAAGCCGGCGCCCCGAGGCCGAAAGCCTGGCAGAGTGAGGGGAGGGCGGATGTGTCGATCCGGCGCCCGATCAGTCGCTCGCCCTGGTCGGTGAGCAGGCGATATACCCGGGGGCTGTCATGGGGCAGTCGAGACCAGATCGGCAACAACAGGCCCGTGACAAGGTGGAAGGTGGATTGGCGAGTTTCGGGCAGTGCCGAGATCTCGTCCGTCCATGCGCTGGCGAATTCCGCCTTTGACGCCGCTCGCCAATGACTTTCCGCCAAGGCGCTATGGCTGACTCTTTCCTGAGCGAGGGGACGGCAGAGACGCCGCCGGGCCTCAACCCGTCCGTCGTCGTACATGAGCGACGCTGTCGGAAGCGAGACAGCCGCGCGGCCGGACTGTTCGTTTAGCAGAAGCTCCCCGCCTGCATCGTCGGCGAGGGCGAGTGCGTCAGCGAGAGTGAGCGGACGAAGGCGATCGGTCTGGCGGATTTCTATGAGGTCGGTTTGGGCGTCGCAGCCTGGATGAGCGTAGATCGCGCGGCGGCTGAGGACTTCAAATCGCTCGGCGGAGAGGGTTTCGACGCCCACCTCGAACGTGCCGGCGGCGATCGCGGCGTCGATTTCGGCCTCGATCCGATCCTCGAGATAGCCAAAGATGGTGTTCTGCTGGCTGATACGCATTGCGAGCACCCGGTTGAGGAATGTGGTGATCGGCGGAAGGGTTTCCTTCAGAGACCCATCACTATCGCGGAGCGAAAGCCCCGTGGCGTCTTCGAAGTCCACGAGCGACAGGCCCTCGATGTCGCCGGCGTAGATCATCCGATAGAGGCGGCGAAGAGCGGTTTTGGCGTAGTCGCTCTCGAGATTGTCCTCGGCTCGGAAGAGGCCTTGACCTCCTGTCTGGCGCTGGCCCTTAGTGAGGGCGCCCAGGCTGTCTAGACGGCGAGCGATGGTCGAGAGAAACCGCTTTTCGCCTTTCACGTCTGTGGCGACCGGCCTGAACAGCGGTGCGCTGTCCTGGTTGGTGCGATTGGTGCGACCGAGGCCTTGGACAGCCGCGTCAGCCCGCCAGCCGGATTCAACCAAATAGTGTGATCGGCGCTTGCAGTTCTTTGCGCCCCGGTCTGCATGGTAGGATCGGCCTGTGCCGCCGGCGTCGCTGAACACCAAGACTGACTTGCGACCGTCCATGAAGGCGTCGGTTTCGGATTGATTGGCGCCAGCCGGCCGACGTTCGACGGATAGGCGTGAGCCGTCCAATCCCGTTTTGCGAACGATCCGGCGGGACCGGCCAGTGACCTCAGCGACGACGTCGGTGCCGAAGTGGTGCAGCAGCTGGTCAAGAGCGGACTGGACTGGTGGCAGAGCCCCGAGGTGTTCGATTAGTGCGTCGCGGCGCTCAAGCGCTGCTTTGCAGATCACGACATTCCCGTTCTCGTATACTGGGCGGGAGCGGATAATACCCTCCTCGTCGCTGTAGGGTTCATGGAGAGTGATTGGGAAGGAGTTGGAGAGATAGTCCAGGACATATTCACGGGGGGTGATATCCACCTGAATGTCGTTCCATTCGGTGACGGGTATTTCAGAGAGACGACGCTCGGTGAGCGCTTCAGCCGTCGTGACAATTTGTACGACGGGCGCCAACCCGTCAGACAAGTCCTGTGAAATCTGCCGGAGCACCGTCGGCATCTTCATGCTGTTGAGTAAAAAGCCGAAAAAGCGCTGCTTTGCGCCTTCAAATGCAGACCTAGCCGCTCCTTTGGCGTTGCCGTTCAAGGTCGCGCCGTCGTCGCTTGTGATGTGGGTTAGGGCGAGGGCCTGCTCGAGATTGCAATGGATGATGGAGAAGGCGTCGGCGTAGCTGTCGTAGATCTCAACTTGTTCGGGCGTCAGCTTGTGCTCGAGCAGTTCGTATTCGACGCCTGCGTAGGATAGTGACCGGGCGGTGTAGAGACCCAGGGCCTTCAGATCGCGAGCGAGTATCTCCATTGCCGCGACACCGCCTGATTCCATTGCGGTGACGAATGACGCGCGTGTGGGGAAGGGGAAGTTGGCGCCGCCCCAAAGCCCGAGGCGGGCGGCATAGCCGAGGTTGGCGACAACTGTTGCGCCGGTGGCTGAAACATAGAGGATACGAGCTTGAGGCAGGGCGTTTTGGAGACGGAGACCGGCCTTGCCCTGCTCGGACGGGGCCCGGTCTCCCCGGGCGCCCTTCTCGCCGGCGGCGTTGGCCATGGCATGGGCCTCATCGAAGATGATGAGGCCGTCGAAGTCTCGGCCGAGCCAAGCGATCAGCTGGTCTAGACGGGACGCCTTCTGTCCGCGAGGGCCAGATCGAAGCGTGGCATAGGTAGTGAAGAGGATCGCTTCATCGAGCGGAATCGAAGCGCCGAGCGGATAGCGCGACTGAGGGACGATCTGTTGGGCAAGTCCGCCAAGAGCTGTCCAATCGCGTCGGGCGTCCTCGATCAAGGGATCGTTTTTGGAGACCCACACGATTTTGCGGCGGCCCTGGATCCAGTTGTCCAAGGCTATGCCGGCAGACTGACGCCCTTTGCCCGCCCCGGTCCCGTCGCCCAGGAAAAAGCCGCGCCGATAGCGTGACCCGCCTTCCCCGGCGACGGCCAGTACGTCATAGGTTTCATCTGTAGCCCAGCATCCTGGAAGGTTCGCGGAGTGGGCCTCGCCGGCATAGATGATGGTTTCGAGCTGTGCATCGGACAGCACGCCATCTTCGACGAGATGCCTCGGCAGAATAGGTCGATAGGTCGGCCGCGGTAGCCGCACGGCCGCCATGGCGATGGACTCGACCAGCGTGGTCGGGTGGGGCCGGGCGTTGGCGATGTCGATGGTCTCGACCGTGTAGCTTTCATAGAGGCCATCGACACCTTGAGAGGATGCTGATCGGGCTTCGCGTGCGACGTAGTCGACCGGCGCCGGATTCGGGAAGGTGGCCGAGGTAGCCGAAAGCGACGAGTGGCGTAGCGGCTGAAGGCCTGGTTTTGAGATGATGGGGATTTGCTGCCGGGTAGGCGTCGCGGAAATGGCGCTGGGCCTAGGCGGCAGGAGCGATAGGGAACCGAGAAGATCGGCGGTATCAGCTGCCATTGGGAGCGATGCGACTGGCGCAGCAGCATCCATTCTCTTGTCGATGACGGTTAAGCGGGTATCAGTCGTCGTCCCGTGGCGTGCGTAGGCTCGGCCATCGAGGGCCCGCGAAAACGCGACTTGGCCACCCAACTGGCGAAGATGCTGAAAGCGGTCGGGGTGAAGCTCGGGGGACAGGCCGGCGCCGGTGATGGCGACCAGGCGACCGCCTTCTTGGAGGCGTGTCAGCGCCGAAGCGATGTGACGAAAGTCGGCGCCTACGGCTCGTCCCGACACGTTCGGGGAGACGCTGAATGGCGGATTCATGAGAACAAGGGTGGGCTGCACATCGTCCGAAAGGCGATCGTGCAACTGCTCCGCGTTGAACCTTGTGACGGGGTGCTCGCGGAAAAGATGACCCAAGAGCGAGGCGCGCCCGTCGTCCAGTTCGTTCAAATGGAGGCGGCCAGCTCGGCGAAGATGGCCAATAGCCCTGTGCCGGCGCTCGGTTCGACAACCACGTCATCCGGTCGGAGGTCCAGAGCGTGGGAAGCCACGAACGCAAGATCCAGAGGGGTCGAGAATTGTTGGAGGGCGACCTGGTTCTCGGACCGCTTGGTCTGAGAAGGAGTAAGGGCCGATATGACGCGAAGCGCCTCGAGCGTTTCTTGGGGCGGGACTTTGGAGCCTAAGAGCGTCGGTCCATGGCGGCGAAGGTATAGAACCTGGGCGAGCTCGGCCGCCTCATAGGCGTCTCGCCAATTCCATGCTCCCTCAGCATCGGAGCCGAGAAAGACGCCCTGAAGGGTCAATCGCAGGAGTCGCGCATCAAGCGCCCGGCCTTTCGAGAGATGGGTGGACAGGATCCAGGCGGCGGCCACCAGCCCTTCGTCGCGTCGCACCTCTCCGAAGAGGCCGTTCGTGGGGTTCGATTGATGCAGGAGGGACATTGGAATCTCCGAGGATGGAACCACGGCCGCCTCTCTCTCGAGCTGGCGACCCTGATCTTCCTCAGCGAACCTCTCCCTCTAGGTGCTTGGCCTTACACAGACCCCTCCGCAGGTCGATGATGGTCGAGGTTCGCGATTTTGA
>OBMK010002667.1_pt1 | contig 13179 bp, 8 predicted proteins | sample 1539081 | NCBI WGS metagenome assembly OBMK01 (sample SAMEA3355528, study PRJEB22509) | marine metagenome | biome: marine; feature: river plume; material: water | place: USA | collected 2010-08-07 | depth 0.5 m | reverse complement strand
GTAACGCATCCTCTACAGTACTAATCGCAGAAACTACAGTTCCTGAATCTGCTTTACTTTCAAGTGACTGAGTCAGTGTTGTGACATCACCTGCAAGCGCAAACAGTTCATCTGAGTTTTGACCTACTAGTGCATAGAGTTCGTTGGTCGTATTAGATAGGATCGCAACTACTAGATCGGAATCAATACCTTCTTGTAACGCGGCATCTAGTTCTGTAATGCGTGAAGAGATAATCTGTAAATCACTATCTGTCTGGATAATCAACGTTGCCATACTATCCATGGCAAGACCATTCGCAACAATATCTGCACGAAGATCACTATCATTAATAGAGTTTAGATCGACTTCTAGTCGGGTAACATCTGCAGATAATAACGTCAACGTATCACTATCTTGATCAATACGAGAAACTAGTTCGCTTCGAGCAGTCGCTTCAGCATCAATACGGACACCTAAGTCCGAGTCGATCTGATTTAAAGTAGCGCCTAGATTTGTAACGTCTTGAGATATAATAGAAAGTGATGCGCTGTCTTGGTCAATGCGAGTAGACAATTCACTTCGAGCAGTACCTTCTGCATCAATACGTGCACCAAGATCTGAATCTATCTGATCTAAACTTACATTTAGATCGGTTACATCTTGAGATAGAATCGAAAGAGATGAACTGTCTTGATTGATACGTGTAATTAGTTCTTGACGTGCCGTCGATTCTGCGTCGATGCGTACACCTAGATCAGAGTCGATCTGTGATAAAGATGCGTCTAGTTCGGTAGTACGGGAAGATTGTATCAGCAAGTCGCTATCAGTAGCATTGATCAAGGTGAGAAGTTCGTCTCTCGCATCAGCGGCAGCAGACAATTGTGCGCCTACATCTGAATCGATAACGTCTAATCTCGCGTCTAGTTCTGTAACACGTTGTGACTGTATTGTGATATCACTATCTGTTAGGTCGATTCTAGAAGAAAGTTCGTCGCGAGCATTCGCGGCGGCATCTAGTTGTGACTGCAGATCTGAATCAAGAATTTGTAAATCAACGCCTAAATCTGTGACTGATTGTGACAGTATAGACAACGAATCGCTGTCTAAATCAATACGTGCAGTAATCGAGTTGATTGCACTTGAGTTGGCAGAAATAACTGCACCGTTTTCTAAGATATCGTTGAGTAGTTCACTATCTAATCCATCTAGGTTCGCGTTCAGAGATGTGATACTTTCTGAAAGTACTGATAAACTACTGTCGGTAAGATCGATACGTGCGGTCAGTTCTCCACGAGCACTGGCAGATAATGCGAACCCTACACCCATATCAGAATCTAGGTTGCTCAGGTCTGCGTTTAAGTCTGTAACTGACTGAGAAAGAACCGATACACCACTATCAGTAAGATCGATACGTGCGGTAAGTTCTTCACGAGCATTCGCGCTTGCTGTAAGTGACGAATCCATTTCAGAATCTAGAGCACTTAGGTTTGCACTTAGATTTGTGACAGACTGAGATAAAATTGATAGTGCATTACTGTCTAGGTCAATACGTGCGGTTAATGATTGTAATGCCGTAGAGTTTGCTGAAACAACAGAAGAGTTGTTCAAAATAGTGTTGAGTAGATCACTGTCAAACGCATCTAATGCAACACCTAGATTTGTGATAGACTCTGAGACTCCGGATAATCGATCGCTGTCTAGGTCAATACGTGTAGATAATTGGTCACGAGCAGTAGTAGCGATAGTAAATCTTGCGTCTGTCGAATCTCCTAATGCAGTCAAACTAGATGAAAGAGAGGTGACAGACTGAGACCATATTGAAAAAGAATCTGAGTCTACATACCCAGCAGTCTGAATCGCAGAGATGGCTTGTGCCAATGCATCAATATCAGAATCTATATAAGTGAGTGTGTCAGAGTCAAGTAAATTCAGGGATCGTATAAAATCAGAATCAATAAAACCAAGAGCACGTATAGATGCAGAGTCAATTAAGTCTAAACCTCGTATCGCGTCTGAGTCTAAGAAACCCAACGCACGAATATCATCTGAGTCAAAAAGGGTTAGATTATTTAATGCATCAGAGTCCAAGAAACCTAGATTACGGATGTCGTCTGAGTCAAGAGTACCTAGATTTGCAATGGCGTCCGAATCTAGAAAACCGAGATTGCGAATGAAGTCAGAGTCGATACCACCGACAACACCGTCCACTAAACTATGAACATATGCCGAGTCTACAGAACCGTTTCCACTAGATCTATTTAGTACACTATTAATAAAATCCGAGTCGAGCAGTTGTCTCAACAAATCAGAGTCAATACCATCAGAGTCGCCGATAACGATCTCTTCAATTAAGTCATATATCTCTGCGAAGTTTTCATTGATCTTGTCACCAGCAGCACGTAATGTATCGCCAGTGCCGTCGTTAGCGCCTACTCCGAGATTTAGTTTTTGTTGAGACATGAATAATATATCCGTTAAAGTGTTATTGTTCTATTTATACTAAATTTCCTAATTGTATTGGAATGGTTTTAGTAAATGTCATATCGACATTTTCAAAATATGATGAAGCGGTGACAGAAATATCATCCCCTACATATACATTGTCTCCTAGATACGCTGTGTAAGTTGATCCATTCTGTGCCTCTACAGTACTTAAAGGAGATCCATTTTCATCGACCCAACCTGTAGGGAATTGTAAAGTTACAGCGGCCGGTCCTTGAGATTCAACATACATGAAATCTACAGAAGAAGATAAGTTCTTGTCTACTACAAGAAGTTCATCTGTATATCCTGCATCATTATCTGGTACGTGCACTTTTGGTTTCATAGAATCAATCGCGTAGAATGTAGTCGAACTGTCTCCTTCATAAGCAAGTCCGAATGAAGTCGAGAAAATAACCAAAGGACTTGTAGAAGAAAGATCTAGATCTGGGACACCAGATAAATCCATATCTACGGTAAGATTAATGTGAGTGTCTGATACTGAAGACAAACCTTCAACGTCAAATGACATCTCAATTTTTGTAGGAATAACTACTGAAGGATCTAAGTGTAAAGAATCTACGAGATGGTCTGGATCGTTACTGTATTCTTCAATTCTAACTCCATGAGTTACTAGAGTATTATTTAGACTGTTCGAAGTTGTTGTGAGTTTTATATTAGGCGCAAACGATTCACCATCAGACGCGGTAGAAAAATTAGATAAAAATATGTTAGTATCAACATCATTAATTTTAGATATGACACCAGTTATTTCGTACTGTTCACCACTATACACAGATCTTTCTAACCATACGCCCGAATCGATATCTCCGGAAGATGATGTTACTAAATATGTGCCGTCTAAATTAAAATTGATGTTGAGACTCACCGTTCTTGGAAAAAACGCAACCCAATATTCCCAACCTGGTAATCTATATCCGTTAGTTGGATTATAATTAGTCACTCTTCTTGGTCCACTTTCTATCTGTAAAGTGGTATCTGCAATAGAAATTCCATTAGGATAATTATCCGGTTCTGTTAGAGAAAATGGATGTAAAAGAGTCACACCATTTTCTTCTCGATCTCCTTGATACTTTAAAGTAGCAGAAGGTCTACCTGATATATCGTAGTGTACTAAATCTTGTACGTGATACTGATTTTGATTAACGACACCACCAGAAAGTTGTTCAGAGATGACAACCGGACCTGTCAATGTTTGATTGACATATTCATATACGTGTGTTTTTGATGCATCTGATACTAGGACCTTATCCTCACCTACAGACAAGTTTGGTAGATACCTGTCTTCTCCTCCAGTATCAATACCTTCAGTCACTTGTGTTGTATAAGTTCCATGCAACCAATGATTAGTAACAACTTGTTTTGTCGTTCCGTCTCCAACAAAAGTTGGTATCAATTCTGGTTCTGCTACAAGTCCAATCGATCCTAAAGGACTAGATGTCCCTACAGCAATCATCTGATCGATATCTTGTATGTACAATCCTGTAGAGAAAGATTCAGTATCTCCATGCATTGGCATATTTGGATATGAAATAAATGCACTAGTGATGATCTTTTCTTTACCGCCAATCTTTGCGATCTGAAAACCACCATCATCAAAGTTGTATCTTGGTACGCCACCAAGCACTACGAAAGATGCGTTGGTGTACGTATACGTATCTCCTAGATAATTAGTTTCATCATACTGAAGAGATTCGAGATTGTCTAAATCAATGAATGAAAAGGCTCTACCATAATGCATAAATTCTTCACTGACATTTCTTCGAATATAACCATCTGGTATAACCAACCATTTATCTTTTGTGATGAACATGTATTCTGGATTCGGATAAATGCTACTCCAACCATCTATTAGTTTCACTTTAAAATGAAATGAATCTACTTCATTGAATAGGTCATCGTATACAACAATCTCCACCCCATATGGTTTTTGATTTTGTGCCTGCACCTCGTCAAGAAAATGACCTTCATTCTCATATGCAATGATATGTTTATTCGGACTAGATGCGATAGACCCACCGAATTTAGTATTTAAGTACATGGTGGTCATAATTAAGAACCCTCTCTTATAATATGATAGTATGACGATTGATCATTATCTCCGAAAGTATCCTTTAAAGATCCACGTCGATAATTTCGTCCATCTGTTCCTGTTACTGCGGTCATTGATATTTCTGAATACGGTTGTACTCGTGTATACACAATAGAGTTATTCCAAATTAGAGTGACAGTCGTATTAGGTTCTCCCGCAACTTCTGGATTTTCTTCTACAGATTCAGTCCACTCATATCGTGGGTATGTACCTGACCAATGTTCTTCATTGTCAGCTAGATCTTCTACTGGTTCTTGTGTAATTTCACTAGACCATCCGCCACGAGATATCTTAGTCGGGTTTAGCATATAATGTGTAAGAACCTTTCTCTTATCATTTACGTAAGAAAGAGAAGACCACCCTTCAATAACAAGACCTTCTTGTTCTTTCATCTCATTCAATTGAGCGCCATAAAGAACTTCAATATTTGCATCTCTAACTTTCATTATATTCTCAAATGAGTAGACGTATACTGCGCCGTATTCTTTTGTTCCGTCCATTTTAGTAGACGTTTCATCTGGAGAATGGAATATTATATGAGAATCTGAGACGGTAGGTTTTTCTACAAATGAGCTATACCTAATTTCTTGTAAAACTGGGTCCCAACCATTCGGAAGAGTAGGATCAAAAATTCTATCGATCGCATATGGATGTAGAATAGAAACCGAAGGAACATGAGACCTATTTTGGTAGTATGGGTTGTCTTCTAGGGGTTGATTGACATTAGATTCGAAGTATACACTATTACCCACCACCATGACGTTTTCATCTACAGGCGTTGCCGTTCCAGGTTCAGGTGTTTGTGACTGTCTTATTACACCGGAGTATTTGTATCCATTCCCATAATCAGTTTGTAGTGTACCACGAACATAAGTTCTTCCATCATTTCCTTGTATAGTTGTAGGAATTTCATCAAATGAAGAGTAGTCCATTTGATGTATTATTTCGTTGTTCCATACGATGACTACACTAACATCTGTCGAACCGTCATTTACAGCATCATACTCTGACCACTCATACCTAGGAGTAGTACCACTCCAATGATTTACATTATCAGGTAGATCAGGTTCTGGTTCTGGTTCTGGCTCAGGTTGCGGTTCTGGTTCTGGCTCAGGTTGCGGTTCTGGCTCGGGTTCTGGTTGTGGTTCTGGTTCTGGCTGTGGCTCAGGTTCTGGTGGATTTACAATAATGCCACCATCGATCTCTTTGATAAAATACAATGTGTTTTCATCTTTCGATGTTATCGCATCATACTCAGATTGTGTTCCAACCCATACGTTGATTGCGTCGCCTGAGTTTTGATCTATAATACTCATGTTAGTTTCCTACGATTATTTGATCGTTACTATATTGTATAGACGTTATGGTTTCTTCGCCTAGTTTGATTGTTTCAATTCTTGTGGTGCCGAAGAATACGTTGAACTCTGGTTCTTGCTCTTGTATATCTACAGTATCAGCAACAGGGTCTGGTTGAATTCTTTTGTTTTGTGTTCTATTGATCAGATTGACATCGATTGTAGTTTCCGAAAAGTCTGCATCTTTACAATCAAATACGTCTGACAGGTATATATTATCTTGCCCGATCGAGCAAGACCCTGGAGCTTGAACCGCCGCGAATGTTCCATACAGTTCTTCAATTCTCTGTAACGTCATCCCTTCAAACAGACGCAGTGTGACTTCTGAACTTAGAATGAAAGACTCATCAACAGGATCAGTCTCTCGCATCGTCATCAAGTCATACTGTGGTGTAGTTGAAGCGTGTGCTTCTGTCTCAAGAAACAAGTACGGTGTCTCTAGTGGATCTGTACCTTCACCCGCAGTATCTAAAGTCCCGACGCCCTTCGTCGCAACATCCGCAGCAAGATAGAATCCTGCAGGGTGTACGAACTTCTTATAGAGAGAGTCGTAGTCAGCAGACGACAAACCTGTTTTCAAAAGAACTGAAAAGATTTGAAATCTTCGGTTGTCTGTGATAAACTTGACAGACTCTGGGCCGATCAAAGAATTTCCTGGCTTGTCGTTTAAGTAGAAGATGTTCTCTTTCGGATAAAAGACTTCAACGTCTTCATTAAAGAACATCTTGAAAAATTGCTCAGCAGAATTCTGTGTACCTTTGATACGATAGAAATTTGCTAGAAGTCTTGCAGAGAGTCTTGCGCGATCTTCGCGAATGTCCTCTGGAAAGATCGTATGATCAACACCGTTACCTATCTCTCTTAGTAGATAATCTAATGCGTCTAGTTCTGTTGTGGTGATGTCACGAAGGTCAAACAACTCTTTGATCTTGGCTTCGTACGAAATAGAATCATCTTCTTTCGTATAGTCGTAGTACCTCTCTAGAAACTTAACTAGTAAAGGATATTCAGAATCAAAAAAGTCAGGTAGTAATTCTGATACCTGACTATTGTGTAGTTTGACGTTCGATCTTTGCATTACAATAGAACCTTAGTGCCGTCTCGCTCTACGTTTACTAGTACAACCGAGTCGTCGTCTAGTTCAAACAGATAGTTTCTCAACGGCATAATTGTACTCTGATTCGCAGGAGTCGCATTCACTTTGATGATGTCGTTTGTTTCTCTCTCCATACGCCATGCTTTGAAATTTACTGTACCGTCTGCAGGTTGATAGTCACCTACATTAGACACCAATACATTGTCACGCGTGTCCATAACTTGTAGAGTAAGCGAACCCAGTTTGTTTTTAATTACTGCGTTTTGGTTGTAATATCGGAAAGGAGATGTTACAATAACATGATCGTCGTTATCAGGTGTTGCCAGTAAGAAAGGGAAGTTGACTGTGATGTCTTGTTCAATAAAGTCTGGCGGTGTCGTATTTTTCAGTTGATGATACGCATCTACTTCATCGAAGAATGGTCGTATGTTTATCTGACGTAGTGCACTGACGGTCATCTTAGAGTTAAGTATCGATGGACTTGAATCGTCGATAAGACTCAATAGGTTTGATCGACGGAAGATAGACCCAAACAAATCCATCTCGTTCAAGAAGTGGTTGGTGATTAGATCTTTAATTTGTTGTCGATACGATTCAGAATTTGTCGTTGAAAGTGTAGAATCTATGTTGAAGGATGTCATCAACTTAAGGTAGACGATCTCTGGATCTACGAACTCAGTCTCGATGGACATGATAGATCGGAAGTCGGTCAGATTCTCTCGAATCAATGTCTTGACTTCTTCTTTCACTGTATCTGTATACCCACCTTGGAAGTTAAGTGCAACGAATACTGATCCGAACTTAGGTGGTATGTTGTCGTTACCGCCCCATGCAATCACGTCACTGATATACTGACCGTAATTACTCTGAATCATTGCGATGTAATCGTCTGCGGTAACAAGTCGTTGTTGTGTCGCGAATGCGCGTGGTGCGTTGATCTTGATTTCATCAATGGTTTCTTTCTCTGAAGCACCAGCAGATGGCATCCTCGTGGCGACTGTTACATCTTGGTCGTTAAATATATTAGTTCTAAACGCGACTGCGCCGTTGGCATTCTTTTGCGATGTAGAAATATAACTGACTTCAATGACATTACCCGTCTTAGGTCTCTTACCCAACAACTCGCCATCACCGAAGTACATTTCGTAATCTCCACTAGGAGATTCTCGTAACATGTACACACGCGAGTCGTTAGTGATTGCAGGTACATCTAGAATATTTTTATATCTGACAGACACATTGGCATTTGAGTTTTCATAGACTTGAACAATCATAGTTGATGTATCGATGTTCTCATCAGGGATAACAAAGACAGTATCTACACTGTCGTCTGCAAAGAAAGTCTTTGTACGTTGTTCGCCTTCATACACCTTAACGTCGGAGAATACGAACTCATCATTCTCGTTTCGTGTTGCGGTATAGTTTTGATTAGTATAGAATACAAATGCGGTGTCGTCAATAGCGGTTATGAATTGTGATCGAGAAGGTATACTTTCTTGACCTACAAGACCGCCTGGATCTGAAACTGTAACGTTTAACACTGCAATAGAAGATGACTTAGATCTAGGGGTGTACCCTAGAGATTCCGCATGACCGACAGCAGAAGACCTTAGTTGCGATGTAGATAGGAAAGACTCATTGATTGCCATGTTAGCGATCAATGCGTTAATATGAGTGTTGTACGCAAGAACATCTAGGATACTAGACAATCCACTCGCATCGAAGTCGTAGTCTTTAAACTCGGATGTGTTTTTAAAATAAGTCTTTAACTTACTCTTAATGTTTATGAAGTCTAGATCACTTGTATTGACTGTCATTTATCTCGCCCTTGATATTGAAAGTTCCATCGTTACGACCTTCGGTGTATTAATCACTTGAAAGACAATCGTAAGAGAAACTGCATTGTAATCGCCTTGAATGTTTGCAGTCACACGTCGAAGTACTGCACGAGGTTCGAATAGTTCTATCTGAGTTTTCACAGCCTCTTCGATATCGTATGCTTCAATCTCTGTGTCTAATTGAAACAAAAACGACTCTAGGTCGCCACCATACACAGGTTTGAATGGGACCGACCCACGATTAGTCATCAATAGATTCTTGATTGACTGACGAACAGCCGCTGCTTCTGTTTTCTTATAAACGTCGTTCGTCGTTAGGTTCCGTTCAAACGAACAATCTATATCTGAGTTAGTGCGCTTTACCGATGTAGTAATAGGCGCATTACTTAGATTGCCATCTTGAATTGAGAATTGCTTACCCATGTCGTGAAACTCTTTTCTTTGTATTTATACAAGAACTGGAACATCAATCTCAGGTAATTCTGGTAAAGTAATATCGAACGAAGTCGGTACCCCTAATAACTCAAGAACATCGCAGAAAGTGAGCGTGAGAAAATCAAGTAGTTTGCCAAGACCAATCGCATCTAAGAACTTTTTAATCTTCTTAATCCATATGTTGAGCAGTTCTTTCACAACCACCGTTTTCCAGTCTTTTGCTGCTGCGACTAACTTGTCTATCTCTTGTTCGATAGATATTACTGTCTTATCGATGTCACCACCAAATATCTCTCTGAGGGTTAAGTCAAACGGAGAAGGTAAAGGAATAGAAAGGTCCATGATCTCATCAATCATCTGTTTTTTGATTTTGCTTATCTCTTCGTCAGAATCAAACTCTTCAATATCTTTTTCTAGTTGTTCTACCTGATCTTCTATGCGTTCTATCTCACGATTCATTTTTTCTTTTGCAAGATCAATCTGCAGTCGTATCCATGTCTCGGCGTCGAAGTTAAGCAAGTCAATAATTTTAGGCAGACCTAGTGCGTCCCATATTTCCTTGAACTTCTCTATTAGTTTAGTAAACATCTTATGGAGAGTATTTGTACACCAGTCCATAATCTCACTCTTGATATATTTCCAGGTGAGTTTCGCCTTGTACTCGTTGACAACTAGACCGAACTCACCATCATAGTACCGCAGTTCTTCTGGCACTAGTTTGTAAATCGCGTCTAGTACTTTAGCAGCTTCGTCATTCAACATGCCCTTTGCGCTGTCGTATGCGTCTTGTTCTAACTTACCACTCTTGAAGTCTGCTTCTAGTTGTTCTAGTTTGGCAAAGTATTCTTCTGTATATCCTGATATCTGATTGACCAACTCTTCTTGATACGCTGGGTCAGTGATCTTAAGAACATCAATCGTCAGTCCTAATATAGGCACTTCGAACGATATAGGTATAATCTTGTTGATCAACTCTAACATCTTAAGCGGAATGTAGATATGAAACTCTTGAATTAATTCTTCGATCGCATCTTCTGCTTCTTTCTCCCAGTCTCTTACTTTACCTTTCTTCCAATAAGGTGCGAGTAGATCTGCGATATCTTCCATGATGCCTTCGAGTTCTTCGATTTTGCTTTCGATCTCTTCTATTGCTTGTAGTTCTGCCTTACCTATCTCTTTGTCGATGCCCTTTTCGATCTCTTTAAGTGACAGACCTTTCAGTTTTTTCTCGGCGTCATTGACCTTTGATCTTATCTGTGTGCGGTACTCGTTGACTTGCATTTTCAGGTCGGTAGGGATCTTCGAAATCTGGTTGAACAGATTGACAAAGTCTGCCTTTGAAGGCAAAGTGGAGTCGCTGCAAGGTAGTTCTATCATGAGTTAAGATTAATCTCTTCACCAATTAGAGTGATTTTACCTGGAATGGACAGTCCGCCAGAATCCTTAGAAGAACCTACTTCGATTTTGATGTTTCCCTTTTCATCCATGGTAATACTCGAACCAGACTTATGTGCGATAGTAAATGTATCGTTGGTAATCTCCCAGTAAGTTCCACTCTGGTGTTGTTCTTTGATTCGTTCTTTCTCTGGCGTATCGTCATATTCTTTGAAGTGACCGCTAATAGTGTCATACACTTTGTTGTGAGGGTAGTTCTTATTAGACTTTACTTGCGTATCGCGTTCTTTTGGAATTGAACCAACGATCAAAGGTAACTGTGAGTTCTGTCCATCTAAGAATATACCGAACACCTGTGCGCCGACTAGAAGACCTAGAGTCTGCCCACTGCCTGCGTGGACAGTGTGTGTCACTGGCACAACAATCTGCGCCCATGGTAGATCTTCTTCTTCGATCTCATCGTACACACCAAAGATACGCACACGCGCACGACCCAACTTCAGAGGATCGTCTGCAATATTAACGACAGTACCTAGAAACCATCGAGTCTGGTCGCCGTAGTAATCAATAAAACTCTGGGGTATCATGTCAATTGGACCTCTGGTATATCTTCATCAACTTTTACGAGGGACATAGAGACCGTATAGTTCTCTTGTCGTATTGAGTGTTTACATGCGTAAATGAGAAAGTCTCCAGACTTTTTTGTGTCAAAAACGGTATCGGTATCGGTTTCTTCACCCTTTTCTTGTTTCTTATTCTTTATAAACAATACGCGAAGTTTTCTACCTATAGATGTATTAGTCTCACCATCAAAAAAGTCATGTCCGTTTACTGAGATTAATATAGGATCTTTGGTAAGTATATTAGACATAGCCCTTGATGTCATTTTGGATTTATATGACGCCAAGTCTTCGGCTTCAGACAAAGAAGTCCAGTTCCTATAAGAAGAGGTTCCGCCTATCTGTGTAATAGTTTTTGTTTTAGGAAGTTCTTTTCGCATCCATTCATATTTAAAAGGATCTACATTTGGCACATCTTTGACTATCTTTTTCGATCTGAATTTATCAGTAACATCCGACTCAATGTCAAAAATAAAATCGTTTTTCTTATTCTTCGTTACATCAATATACCTATAATTAGCACCTATCATACCTTTGTCTAACAATGAAAACATATCAGATGTGTTTCTTGATTCGTAACTAAGTATTGTTCTACGTTGAAGCTTGCCCATAGGGTCATGTCTTGATATATTAGCCTCAGAAAATACGTATGGAATATCCCAGTTAATAACAGGTTGAGTTAATAAACTTCCTAATTCAACAAGTTCTAGGTCTTCTTCTAAAAAAGAAGAGAACAGGTAGAAAGGAAATCCATCTTTTGTCGACATTCTATTCTTGACCCAATGTAACGCCTCAATGGGATTCATATTAGGTACAATCAATTTTATAAATTGTTGTTCTAACTCTCCGTACATAACAACTTCTTTACCCACAGGTTTCCCTTCCCAGTCTTCTGTCTTTAGAAACTCATTTGAAATCTTAGAAATGATATCACTTGCGTTACCTGAGTATGCTCGGTTGATATTCTTCAGCTTAGAAAGAAATGCAATATCTTCGATCAAGTGAGCAACATACTGTTCTTGATCATCTTTAATCTTTTCTGTTTTGATTAGTTTGTCTAGGTAAAAAGTCTTTACAGCGGGCCTTCTACAACTGTGTGCGTCTATGACCGAAATCGATATTGTTATTTTCTCGCCACCACCAATTGATAAAAAGTCTATCGAAGCATCAAAACTTACAAAACTCATTACTGCAGTAAGGTAAGGTTTGTCTATGTGTTCAAATAAGTCTATGTCAAGAACACTAGGACCTATCTCTACAGGAACACCATCAATTGCTTCAAACTGAACGCTTTCTATTGAAATAGGCGTTGTATGTTCTGTGGTAGTAACACTCATTACGATTTTACTGCTCTACTAAACATGGAGAAGATACCTGTCATAGAACTCGGTTTGATCACTCTAATTTGACGTAGACTTTCGTTTTGATGTTGATAATAATCAAGGTTGGTCATTTCAAACAATCCTGTGTTCCACCCATCTTTCGTTCTATAATCTGTTATGTTGCCTTCATCATCAATGTAGTGGTGTGCAGAAAGATGTTCTTCTTCAACGGACAACACCGACGCAGTTTGTGCCACGACACCGTCGAAATCTGAAATAGTGTCGTCTGCTAAAAACTCAGAATCGTCAATAGGATCTATGACGACTTGTCCCAGACTTGTATCGATACGGACAAGTCTGCCTTTCGCACCACTCTGTGATACAACCGTGGTTACTTTTGAAAACATGTCAATATCGTCTTGGGCATTTAATGTGATATTAGGAAAGTCTTCTTTAACTTTCTCTACAATAGATCTTTGAGTTAATGGCCAACCCTGTTCACGTATGTGATCGTTCATTAAATAGAATGTCCAATGCAATCTAG
>OBMK010002663.1_pt1 | contig 13196 bp, 26 predicted proteins | sample 1539081 | NCBI WGS metagenome assembly OBMK01 (sample SAMEA3355528, study PRJEB22509) | marine metagenome | biome: marine; feature: river plume; material: water | place: USA | collected 2010-08-07 | depth 0.5 m | reverse complement strand
TATATGCATATTACTGTTTTATAACCCATACAACATGCGCTCTGCACGTCGTGAAAACTCCAACCAAGCAACTGGGCCCTTGGGTTTCGACGGGGTTACCCGCAGACCCTGTTCCTTGAAGTTTGCCTTCAGGATCGTGGCGGTCTCACGACCAAGGAACCTCGACACTAACTTCAATAGAGTCTGTCGAAAGGTCACGTGATGGTGACTATGCCCCGCACTGTGCGCGAGTTCATGCAGGACGATGTACTTGTTGAAGTCAAACGCGGGCGAGATCTCGATCCACGACCCGTGTGACCTACCCATATAGGCAGCACGACTTCCCATGTTGCGTGACTGGACGACTCGCACCTTGCCGTGGTAACAGGACAACTTTTTCCAAGTCTTAGACTCACACACTTGTTTTACAAACTTCTCCACGTCTTTGAACTCATTGAGTGGACCTATCAACTCAGGGTGTTCGTTTTCGAGTTTCCACTCTGCGTTGTAGGTCTTGGTCTTCTCACTATCGCGTTTTGGTAGGACAGTCTTGCGACGGTAGTAGTCAGAATACTTGTAGGCCTGAGAGGTAGTCAGACCCGCGTCAATCGCTCTATAGTATGCTGCCCGGTTCACTTTTTCTTTACGACTCTTTTCTTGCCAGGAGTTTTTTTGGCAGCGATCTTTTTTCTGACAACCTTTTTCTTAGCAGGTGGTTTTTCAGTCACAACTTTCTTCTTGACTGGCGGTTTCTTGACTGGCGGTTTTTTGACTGCAACTTTCTTCTTGGGTGTAGATGATATCCAGTCTTTGGCAAGAAACTCTTCTACTGACAATCCACACTCGCGAAGGATTTTGTGAAATCTCTTAACGTCAGACATCTCCCAAATGTTATCGATGAACGATCCGAAATGATCAGTGATCTTCTCACCTAGCTGATCGTTCTCCTCGGTCTCTTTGTCGAAGATGTAACGCACCTTCTTGGTATAATTCAACTTTATGATTTTAGACATAGGTCTCCTTACGCACATGAAACATGTTACAATTAATAAAAATAGGGAAGTAGTCCACACTGCTATCAGTCGCATTCTTCGAAAGACTGACTCCCCTCTAAACTATTGACTGAGATTGTCTTCAGAGTAGTCGAACATATCCTCATCGTTCTCAATCACCATCAACTGAGGATTGAAGGTCACCATCTTGGTGGTCATCTCCACGATGCGATCGATGGCAACATGGAACAAATCGTTCTCATACTTACCTTCATAGAGTCGCCCCGTCGTGTAGGGTAGGACGTACTCAAACAACTCCTTATCGATCGCGCTTTTCTCACGTAGGAACTTTAGGGCACCGGACGTATTGTTACCCATACCGTTGTTGTAGAAGTCGTAACGAAGACGACCCGCAGCACGGATCATTTCACCTGCGATAGTGTCGCACTTACCTTCGCGAGGGACCAACTCTTCCCAGATTCGTTCAAAAGTGGCACTCATAATAAACTCCTTAAAAGATGTAAGGTTGAACAGGGTGTCCAGAAGACAAGACGTAACCAGAGTATAAGAATCCCCAAATCACAACTTGACCAAAAACAAACTCAGCTAACTGACTCATTAGATTACCTCCACACGATTATCAAACTCACTAAACCCAGACATCTCAAAGGGGACGTACATGGTGCGACCCACACGTTCAATGTCGTATTCTACAGAACCCGTCACAGATTCCTTGACGAAGATAGTGTAACCGTCACACATGTAGACCTCGCGAGTGGCGCTGGGATCAGGTTTTACAAAAATAGCACCTTTCTCAATCACCTCACCTACAAGGTAAGAATCGGGACGATCGGTCATTGGTCGGAAGTCATAAGCACGGATAGTGTCTCCGACGTTAGCAGTGTTTTCAAATTTCATCATATGTCTCTCCTCATTTGATGTAACCATTATACTATATCTGAAGATAAAGTCAACACTTATTTGTAAAATAAACGAAGTTTTTTAGACTATTTTTGAATATCAATATGTTGTTTTATTTCCTTTTTGTTTAACTTGCGGAACTTACGTCGGGAAACAGACCAAGACTTTTTAGGGGATTTGAACATCTGTATCTGTCCAGTTGACTTGGCGACATAACCCATGAGGTCAGTCCCCTTGCTGATGTAAGTATGGTTGGAGATGTTATGATCGCCCCAATCGGTTATCTCTTCGCGCCACAAGAAGTGACACGCTTCTTCAAGACTCATAACATTCATCTTAAAACTCCATCGCGAGTTGTTGACCAGCAGAAATGTTGATGACCTTCATCATCTTCATCATGTTGCTGTTAAGATAGTGACGGTCCATTGGATTAGGACCAGTCGCAATGCTGTAGTAGTCAGCGTTACGCAGTGGATCACCCGTAGGCAAGTCACGGTGAACAAACATCACCTCACCTTCTTGAACACCTTTCCCATTTGTAAACTGAATAATCTCACCTACTTCAGCGTAGTCAGAACAGTTGGTGAACTCACGCGCACGAGAAACATACAGCGCAGCTGGATTTGGATAAGACTCCATATGGTCATATGCGTCTTGGCGAGTTTCGAACGGACCTGCGGCTCTCATGCTTTTGTAGTTTTTCATAACGTAGTACATAATCAACTCTCTCTTTATCAATTCAATGTAAACATTATACTTCTTTTAGAAACGTTTGTCAACACTTATTTTGAAAAAAAGATGACTATTTTATGTGAATTAGTCACACCCAGATTTGCGAAGCGATTCGAGATCATACATTTTTTTATAGAAGTCCGCATCAATTTGTGCGTGTCGGGCCTTGAACTTCAACCCATCAATGTACATCCACAAAAACATGATTGAAAATCCTACTGTAATAATACTCAAAAAAATAATTGTATCGTTTGACATTTTATCTCCTCATAGACGCAAGGTCTTTCATTTGCTGTTGGTCAATCACAGGGATGGCGTTAGACTTGTGCATAGTACCGATACCCTTGACTAGGGTTCCAGTGTATTGCTTTCGTTCGGGTCTAGAACAGGAATCACTTGGTGATGCGAAGTCTGACCTACTGGAGTACTGACTTGACTCCGCGCATCTTTGTTCTGCATATGAAAGGATGCGCGTTGGTTTCGTTGTCTCGATTGATCGGAACGCTGGCGGTTGGTACTTCTCATAAACTTGTCCTTTAGTCTTCACTTTTTTGATCTTACGACCACTAGGGGTATGTCTCATTGAACCATGAATCATAAATCTTTCTCCATTCTACGCAATATCTGTTGCATCGCACCTACCTCGGCCGACAGATAGTGCAACATAGTATTAGGTGAACTATTGTCAATGGGTAGATTTTTTATCGTATTCACTTTTTCAGAAATTTCTTCTTTGATAATCTCAAGCACTTGCTCTTTCATTTTTTACCTCAAACCATGATGGGACGGAACGACTAGTCCACGTCATACTAAACCGATCTTGCTTGGTCTGATAGAATGCACGATATGACTCGACTGGGCAATCTAGCATACACTCAGGGTTAGAACCCATAGCAAGCTTGAACGGCGTACGCTCGACATGTGGTATACGCACCGGCGGAGTCATAAGTATACTACGTAGAAGGGTGTCTGTCAAGTGTCGTTTACCATAACGATACATATATTCATCACAGAGAGCAATGAAGTGTTTGTAGTGCCAGATGTAGTTGCAGATAGATTCCATCGTCCAAACTGTACATGGATGATGGTGATGGACAGCCTTATATAGAGTACTGTCTAGGGTAGGATGATCGTAGTACTTGATCATAGTCTTGCCAGACTTAGAAGGTTGTCGAGATACTTGACCGTCAAGCATACGATGTGCAGTTGATAACATCTGTGCAGACTCGACGATCATTTTGACGACGTGTTTGTCACACTGCTCTTGGGCAGCGATAACTGGGTTGTTACTGAGTACAAAAATGTTCATATACTATTATCCCCGATTTGTTGAACATATTGTATCATATCTTTTTCAATTCGTCAAATCTTTTTCGGACTTTTTTTCAGTGTCGATGTAAACATTTTTAAAATAACAAGAATCGGGTCATACATCCACAGGTACTTCTTGTGACCGCACTTCTCTTCCATCTCTTCCCATGTCACGAATGCTTTTGTCCAGTTGTCGGCGTATAGATTACCAATACGAAGTACCACATGACCTTCGCCTTTCTTGGTGATGACTCTGCGCAACTGTGCCTGCATTGTGATGACATTGATCCAGAAGTTGACCATAGACTTACCACTCATCAACCACAGTAGTGTCAGCGCATAGTCCTCGCAGTCACCCTCGTATGGTGGTTCTTTGATGATGTGCCATGTATCAGATCCGTACTGATCGTCATCGTATAGATATTTCCATGTTTCATTTAAGTGTGCGACGTGTTCGTTCATGTTTACTAAATCTAGCATTTTTACATCCTTTCGTTAACATACAATTTTATTTAGGTATAAATAACTCTATGAAAGATATATTTGATTTTGGTTTTACGGCAGTAGATGAGTCTGAACTCGAAGCATTTCAGGCATTAGAGAACGTATCGGAAGCTGCAGATGAAACACAAACAAGACTCGATAGTCTATACAATGCGATTCAACCACTATTGACCAATCTCAAGGCAAATCCTGAGAAAGAGTACATCTTGTGGCCGAATCGTTTAGATAAGATCGAGGAATTCGAAGATTACATTCAAAACATATACAAGGGATCCTAACCAATGTTTTACAATCCAAAAAACCAATCCGTATTACTAGACGGTGAAGTATCAACTATTTACACTTATGGCGATTTACTTGCTTCTGAGGTACAAAGTTTCCTCAATCTATCAACTTTACATAAAGGCAAGTATCTACGATATAAAAATCATGAGATAAATGTCGTTAAAGAAGCATTCTCTCGTGCTCCTATGATGTGTAATGCGATAAAATCTCGTGGTTACACTAACGTTTTATTTGTTGGTCATTATAATGATTATCAAACACATTGGATGTTAGATAAGTTTTCAGGTAGAATGGTAGATCTTATGCCTGAAGAACGTAGTGACATGCAGACCTTTCCAGATTTAAATATCGTTTCACAATTTGTACCTCTTCTTTGGAGTGCAATGAAATATGAAGGCGACTTTGCTGTTGTCCGACCTACGGAAGACAAATATCAAGGGGTTATGCATGGTATGTATGATACTTTTGATGTGTCATCTAATGCGTTATCGTGTAGTGGACAGTACAAGCATGGTATGTCTGGATGGACTCTAGACGCAGAAAAAGAAGAAAAGTTCGACGCTGTTGTTTTCTTGGGTGTGCCTATGTCAGACCCAGAAGTTGGATTTGAAGAAGATCAAGTTCGCGAAACCTTCGCACCTTACTGCACTCCAGACTTTGAAATGGTCGATGTCTACTATGGCGCTGATTATTCAAGTAAGTGGCAGAATGGTGAGTCAAAGGATTTCACCCCACACGTTGAAACTGCATTTACACTTCGTGCCTCATGGGACGAAAATTTTGGTGGCAAGTATGATTGCCCAGAAGAGTTTTATACTATGGACCGTATGTTTACCGTTTATTAACGGTAGGAACTTACCCGACAGTGAAACAAGGAAGGGGACTTGCGTCCCCTTTTCTTTATATCCAAAAAAGCAATAATCCTATAACACCACACCAGATCAATACATTAGGTCTTATTCGCCAGACGTAATGAAAATCTTTTGCTGTATAGTAGATGAAATCTTTTACTAGTCTAGTGTATCCCATGACCCTACCTCGACTGTAGCATTTTCAGGAAGTTTGAATTTGATGTCTGAGTGAACGTGATGTATCACGAATTTTATGTTACTGAACTCTCGAAAAAACTTACCCCAGATAGGTCTCCAGTTACTCGCCATGCGATGAACATTCAATGCGCTTCGATCGCTCTTCAGATACTTATCTGTGTGACTTGCAAGGTTCATATCGAACATCGCATCGAAACCGTAAAGATGTACCTCAGTTGCTCTCATACTGCGACACGCATAGTCTACCGCCATGTGACCACATGAATAGTTGGTTGCCGCTTCTTCTAGTTTATGTCCTGGAAGTTGTGCGTATGGGGGAACGTGCGTGTGGAACCCTTTGATGTTCTGAGAATACTTGAGATAAAATGATGGACTCTTTTCCATCCAACGTCGTGGACGTGTACCTAAGACCCAGTCGTACTGATCTAACTTTACTTCGCCCTTTTCTAGTGCGACCATCATTTTGAAATCGACCATACAAGAAGCGAACACTTCACTAGATTTAAGTTTAATTGGGGGCATATTGCATACGAGTAATTCCCCTGAAGTGCCTTGTTCAAACAGAGGCCAACTGTCTCCATTACCTAAAATATTGACGCGTCTCATCGCTCGCCCTTTTTATGAAAAGAACCGTACATACAATGTACCAGTTCATGTCCCCAAGTCTCCATTGTGTTATAGTCTTTTACACTACTTGGTTCTACTACGTATATTTCACATCTCTTTACTTTCGTTAGATCGTTTTTTGGATGTGCCCACTGCGCAAGACCATCAACCTCATCATTCGTTAGTTTGTTTCTTGTGAGGTATCTCTGCATACTTGATCGGTTGTCAAATGTCATCACGCGAATATCTATATATTCGCCTGTTACGTCGTGGGTTTTCGTGACTCCACTATCACTATCAGGAGAAGGTTCGCATGATACTAGTAACAACATCATAGCGAGTGTTATTATTTTATTTCTCATATCTAATCGCATGGCCTTCTATAGTGAGTAGAGTATTTAGATTCTTATCGCCCACAAATATTTCACCCAAAATACGTCCGTACTTATCGTCTTTGTATGTTTTGATAACAACCTTTGAACCTACCGGAGCTTGTTCGTTGACGTAAGCAGTCGCAGCAAGTCCTTTTTCTTTTTCCACAAGGTCTCGTGTACGCTGCTCAGGAGCATCAATACCATAAAGACGAATCCGCTGATTAGAAAAAACGAGGCCAAAACCAAGATCAATATCAACGTCGACGGTATCGCCATCAACCCATCTACGAATTGTCGCTTCATATCTATACATCAATCATAATCCGGAACAATTGAGTGGGCAACTTCCAAAATATCTTGATATTCGGCAACTTGCTTTAGTTCATGCTCCAGAGCTTGCATCACATCGGAATGCTCTCCGATACCTGATGGGTTTGTGAGATACACTTCGACGTTTGCCTTGTGCATCGCAATCTTACCTTTCATGTGATCGATTGTCGCATTAATCATTCTGTTTCTTAAAGTGTTCATTATCTATCCCTTGCTTTCTCTATTGCACGAGAACCAAACCAAAACGAAATGATTGCCGCAAAGATTGCTTTGGTGTCGTCGTCCCAAAGTACATTCAATGCATTCGTCAATGACATTCCGGCATTTACTGATTCTCGCAGTAATGTTATTTCAATGGCAGCGAATAGTATGAAGAACGCATACGTAATCACTGGTCGTACTGACTTCTGCAGTGCGGACATAAACCCTGTCCCCTGAGAAATCGCTGTGTCATGTGCTAGAAGCGCCTTCTGTTCTTCGTGCAGACCCATCTCGGCAAACCGCTTGATCTCGTGATCATAACCTTTGGCAGTGAGTTCAGCTATCTTCTCCATTTTTTGGAGTTCAAACTCCATACTCTTTTTAGTCTTGTAGTGTTCTGTGATCGCAGGAACGACCGAACTACCAAAACCAAGTATAGACCCTATAAGACCACTTAACATATGACCTCCTTATTTATTCATTAGTTCACGTATCGTATCGTTACCTTTTCTACCTGTATGGTGGATGACGATAGGATCTTTTACCGCTACATTATCTATGTAGTCAATACGTAACGTATTATATGTGTGTGGTAGAGGATATATTTTACTTAACTTTTCTATAGGCGAATACATATTGTGTAGTACTTCTTGATCACCCTGTTCTGGTGCCGACTCTGTACGTAACATCCACGACTCTAGTACATGATTGCGGTCTGTCATTACAACACCTGAGTTGTACCAGTCTCCGTTATCTGGTCGTCGTGTTGTCCATGGTCGATCAACGACCATACCTAATTTACTGTGTTCGAAGTGTTCCCAGATAGAGTCAATGTCACCGTCTATCTGACAGTCCGTGTCTAACCAACACACCTTGAATCCGTCTAGTGTCGCGTTGTAGATCGCACGAGGTTTCTTAAACCATCCGTCTACTGATGATTCTGTAGCTGTAACATAAAAACGTTCTGCGTACATTGGGTGTTCTTTGAGAGACTCCATCATATCTTCTGACATACCAAAGTCAGCGATTATTAACGGCATATTGGACCACTCAAGAAAGTTATGTAAGAACCAAGGCAGTTGCCATTCGGTGTTACTATCACATCCTGTTAAAAAATTTCTTCTATACATGTACATTCCAATTTATATCAATAACAAAGGCAAAAAAAAGACGGGTTGCCCCGTCTTTATATTTAGATAGTCTTTAAGTGGTTATAGTGACGCAACAAATTCGTCTATTTCAGAAATTTGTTCTTCAGTTAGGAATTCATTGTGAATACCTACGCTTTCTAGTAAACCGCTTTGCGAACCTTTTCTTAGATCTCTAATCAAAGATTCTTGTACGACGTGATCGATTATATTTAAACTCAATACTCTTTGTTTTACACCGAAAAAATCTAATTGATCGTTATCTTGTTGTGGCAATATATCATATATAAACTCACACAACTCTGTTTGAGGTTCTGATACAAGTGATTCGTATGATATTGTTTTAGTGAAAGACATCTGAGAAACTGCATTTTCAAAATTAGTGACCATTTCGAAGCCGAATTCTCCGTCGCGAAATTCTTCCCACGTAGATTCTGGACTAAAAGTTTTCCAAACTTGCACTAATGCGTCTTTCCATTCTCGTCGAATCATAAAACGATGTGAAGTAACCACGCCCATAACATATTCGGATGAGTAGACATCTTTTTCTGGGGTATACATTAAAGATGTTGAGATTACTGGTTTGTATGAAAATTTATACGCATCGACTGCCACTCCAATGTTGGATGCATCACCTGAGTACATCTGTTCTTTTGCTACATACATTCCATATATGTTTTGCAAAAAATCAGCACCATGACCAGCACCGCCGACAAGAAAGACATCTGATAAATCTGTCATTGATACAGTAGACATTTATTTTTTCCTTTTGAACGTTCTAAGTTAATACCTATCCGAGATTCCCTTTTTGGCCAGAAGAAATCCCTAGGTGATAGTATTTATACTAATTTTGTTCCTTATACATTGTCCAAAGTCCATAAAGTACACCGCCGTATGCGCCGAATGTAATAATAGACTCAAAAAGAATGTAACTACCGCACAATGCGACGATGACAACGCCATCATATGTGGTGCGTTCGCCTAGACGTGACATCACCCATTGCTTTGCAAGTGATGCATATACTGATACTGCTGATAAGTTAAACATAGTTAGTCCCTATAATCGTTTAAAGTAAAGTTTGTTCCGTGCATCTTCATTAAATCTCTCTCGTGATTGGTGTAGACCAATACTTCGGGATCATCAATGAGGAAGTCACAGCTCTTACAGAAGTCTGGATAGTCCCCTGTACGATGTTGTTCACGTAATGTTTCGTACTCTTCACCAAAGAAGATGTCTAAGATATTATCTTCTGAGCAGTGACCAAGTACGGCCTCTTCATCGCGACCTAGAACTTGACAACATGGATGCACCGCACCCGTTTGTTTCTCTAGACCACCAGCACGAATTACTACATCGGGTGAGAACGGACGACCACAAGTCTTTACTTGTCCCTGTCGTGCGTTCTCTCCGATATCCCATGCGCCAGACCAGTTGTGCATCTTCCAGATCTCTGTCTTGACACCCAACTCATCGACCAGTGACTTGTACTTGTCTAGTTCTTGATCGATGTTATCATTGTCTGTGATTAAGTGATAGGTGGACACTACGCAATCTGCGCCTGTCTCATTTACGTAGGAAACCATTTCCTGAATGTTGCGCTTGATCTGCGCGTAGTGCCCACCTACAGCATTGTACATCCACTTGGTGTAGTCTTGTTCGTCTGCACCAATGAATGAAAACCGATAGAAGTCCAGTCCCGCGTCTACACAGTCGCGCATGTACTGACCTTCCATTTTAAATCCGTTAGAGAAGATGAAGCACTTCGCCCCATACTTCTTCACTACCTTGATATACTCAGGTAGATTTTTTGCCATCGTCGCCTCACCAGAACCGTCTAGGTTGACAACGTTCAATCCATACTGCGCACAGTCGGCGACGTACTTCTCAAACTCATCTAGTTTCATGATGCGACGAAACCCTTTGTGACGACCACCTTCACGTAGATCTTGAGGACACATACTACATGAGTAGTTACATCCACCTGCGACTTCGATTACTGCGCGGTCAATCTGAAATGTATCTCTAGTCATTTCCATAGTATTTACTCAATTCAGTTTCGTATTTTATTGCTTTCTTTTTAGTTTGACCTAGTAGATCGGCCATATTTTCTAACCACCACCAAACACCTTCGTCTTTATGATCTTTCTCAGGGTTTAATCTAATCGCATTAGGTGTATGATATTTAGTCACACCTTCACCACTGATTACTGCGAGTGGTCTTGCGAAGTTTTTTGCGACGTAGTGCCAAATACCATCGTAACAAATCACCATCCGTGCAGTAGAGATAAGGTACATTGCTTCAGACGCAGGTGTACGATACGATAGTTCATGCATCTCAAACCCTAGTGCTTTGAAGTGATTGATTAAATATTCCCAGTTCGAATCGTCAAATATGCGTTTCCACGTGCGAGGTTTTTCTGCATTAAATGTAGGACGCCAGAATACAATTCGGTTAGGGTTATACTCTTGAAATGCGTCTTGTCGGAATATCCAATCATTACATGGAGCAGTTGCACCAACACTGTCATTATAGTATCCCGACTGAAACCAGAACCTATTTTTCTGACCATGCGAATTTATTGCCGCAATGCGTCTCTCACCATTTGATTCCAAAACAACATCATCATCAAACTTCCAGTGTCTATATCGACCATCAGCGTTAAAGACATGATGTATCTCCACTCGTTCTTGTTGGTGATAGAAGTTATGGATATATTTACATCGTTCGATGATCGTCTCAGGATCTTCGAAGTGATGAAGATAGTCCGGTCCGTGCTCCCAGTGAAGTTCTAGGTTTATCTTACTGACATCGTGATCGGCTGCATATCTGTGACACGAATTAAGTGCCCACATGAAGTCTCCGACGCCTGGGGTACCGCGCCAGGTCACGAGTTCAGATGATTTCATTAGTTCGTCTTAATACTTTTGACTTTACGTGCAGAACCTGTAGATGTGTACAGACCGAACCACGCAGCACCAGCACCGACTACGACAGAGATAAGACCTGCCTGTGATGCGTTTGGTTCAGGTATCGTCATGAACCACTGTGTGACTTCGATGAGTAGGTACAGGTAGGTACCGATGAATGCGCGAGGGAAAAGTCGATAGGCATCGATCACGTCCGCGAATTCAAGTAACGCGTCAAATCGACTTGGGACTATTTCCTTTTGAGTGGTGTCAAACTCAACTTCTAGTTCCAGTTTCTTCTTGATTGGTGCTGGTGCTACTGTTTCTTCTGTCATTGTTTCGCCTTGAAGTCTTTCGGATCACCGTTGATCAACTCTTTTGACTTTGTTTCCCATATCCAAGGACATAGTCCGTGCACGAAAGATACGAAAGAAACTGTCCATGCTCGCCTTAGATGTTCTAGGTAAGTAAGTTCAATCTCTTTCAGATGTTTGGTCAGAAGACCTTTACGTCGTATTTTTGTTGCCATAATTCTGCGTCGTGTTCGTCGTTGACCATTGGTCGACCACGTATGTTTAAACTAGTATTTAGTAACATAGGCACGCCAGTACGATCATGATATTCTTCGATGACTTTACGGAACACCGATTCGCAATCCTTACGTACGATTTGTACACGAGCAGAACCGTCTACGTGTGTTACTGGGGCATAATCATGCTTTGCCCATGAGGTGAACTGCATATGTTCATTCATTGGGCCGTCGAAGTATTCTTCTGCATATTCTTCCAGAATGGCAGGAGCAAACGGACGGTACTTCTGTCTACGTTTGATCGTATTAACTGTGTCTTGTACGTCGTACCTTACATCAGCAATAAGGGATCGGTTGCCAAGAGCACGAGGACCGAACTCAGCCCGTCCACTAGCGATTCCACAATAACGGTGTTCAAGTAGATGATCGACAATAGCGCTAGGATCCACATCCCTTTTGATATCATACCCCGCATACGGACTCCATATTAGTTTGTCTTTTCCTGTTGCCTTTGCCCATGATCGGGCCGCTGTCCCCAAACCAGACCCCGCGTCGGTCGGAGATACTGCAATATGTACCTCATCAAACAGTTCAAACAATCTGGAGTTGATTACAACGTTCTGTGCACACCCACCAGAATAACATAACTTCTTACCATATTTAGACGCCTCGCGCATTATACTCATGATCGCATAGTCTGCGAAGTCTTGGGTTGCTCGTGCAGCGACTTTATCTTCTACAGATAGAATACGTCGTTTGAACTCAGATCGGAACCTCAAACGGTCTTGTTCACGTTTTGATTCTGAACCGCCTACTGCAATACCCATTGCAACTTCTGGTGCGATGTCTTCTAGGTTTTCATACCAGCGGATCAACCAGTCAGTGATTGCTTTAGACTTAGCACACGTCTCGTGATATGCAGAGAGACCCATGACCACATACTCATCTTCGAGTGGACGTAGACCAAGGAACTTAGTTGTGAGGGTATAGACTAGACCTACCGACTTAGGGTAGTGCCATTCTTTGATTAGATTGAACTTGTGATCCATGATGCAGGCGGTCTGCAACTCACCAACACCATCGATAGAGACGAGGACAGTATCTTCAGATGAATCCCACGGCCGTGTGTAGAATGCAGAGGCGCAGTGTGACTCGTGGTGTAAGTGGTGTGCGTCGTAGACTGACGCTTCTGGATAAGGAAATTTCTCGAATGCCTCGGAAGACTGGATCATCTCCGGTGATCTACCCGTTGCTTCAACACCCCCTCGCATATCAAACTTGATACCGTGGTCTTCATAGAAAGACACATGGTCATCATCATTTATCA
>OBMK010002661.1_pt1 | contig 13199 bp, 9 predicted proteins | sample 1539081 | NCBI WGS metagenome assembly OBMK01 (sample SAMEA3355528, study PRJEB22509) | marine metagenome | biome: marine; feature: river plume; material: water | place: USA | collected 2010-08-07 | depth 0.5 m | reverse complement strand
TGGTTTCCTATTGAAATACTCAGTCATTTTTCCAACCCAGATCGATCATATCCAAGAGAAAGTATCTGGTCGCCCGTCCAAAAAATATCAAACTTATCGTCAAGTTTACCAAAATCTAACCAGTAATTTGCTGGCATATCTCCCAGTGTTCTGATTAAAATTTGGTCATTTGAATAATAGCTTGGTACCGAAATAAATTGCTCTGCGTTGCTTTCTGAGGCTGAATACTCAGCTATATCAACTTGCAAATCGGCTAGCGTATCACTGACTTCTGCAGGTGCAATGTCATCAAAAAAAACTCCAAGTATTGTTGGGGAAATCTGATTAATTTGTTCTATCTTTGCTTTTAAAAGCCGTTTTGAATCAAGCGAGAGGGGCTCGGTATATTATTAGGGCTAAATCCAATACCAAAATCAATGCCCTGTCGCTTAAAAACTTGAGATAACCTGATTAACCGACCCAAAATAGCTGTTGGATACGGTATGTCCCAATCATCACGTAAATATTTATCTGCCTTGGGGCACGGATAAAAAAAACGCCATACCATTATTACTGCAGAACGATGCATAGCTCTCAGTGACATCCCAACTCCAGATGGGTTAATCTGCTGGAGTGCAGAAGCCCTCGACTATTCCGCACTTGAACTTGTTCACTCTCTTATCTCCTATGTCGCCCTGCACTATTAACAGGAAATTATACTTGGAGTTACACTGATCAAAGGTTTACTTTTCTAATCGAATAATATTTTCCTGTAACCAATAGCTATCAAAATTTCACATGTGATGGTTAGTTTGATAATGTAAATACAATATTATTTTAGAGTATCAAAGAGGCTTTTTTTTGATAAAAAGACGTTTAAAAGGTTTTATCAACACAGCGGTTTTAACTAGTCCTAAAAAGGACGATTATCAACCCGTGCCGGGTGACATACAGCTACAAAAAATGCCAACGGAGAAGGCACCATCGGTACGAGTCCTATTGACGTTTTATCAGCTGCTTTAATTCTGCTATTTGAAACTGTAGATCACGCAATGTGGGTTCACCAGATGCTGCCGCTAAGGCATCTCGTTCTCGCTGATGTTCCTCCTCCAACACATTCACTACGATGCCAATAATCATGTTTAAAAAAGCAAACGCGGTGAAAAAGATAAAGCTAATGTAATAGGCCCAACTCAGCGGATAAACCGCCATGGTCTGGTACATAACATCGGTCCAGTCTTCAAATGTCATTACTCGGAAAAGTGTTAACAAACTGACGGCAATATCACCCCAAAGGTCTGGATTAATGGTTGCAAAGAAAGTGGACCCCACGGCAGCGTAGATATAGAAAATAATAAACATCATCAATAATACATAGCCCAGCTGAGGCATAGCTTTGATCAATGAATTTAGCAGCATGCGTAATTCAGGAATAATAGAAACCATCCGTAAAACGCGAAAAATCCTTACCAACCGGCCAATCAAAGCTAACTCACTATCCTCCACAGGTATCAAGCTAACCGCAACAATTAGGCTGTCAAAGACGTTCCAACCAGAACGAAAAAACTGTTTTTTGACAGGTTCTCCTAAAAATCTTACGACAATTTCCACTAAAAAAATAACGGTTATTACCCAGTCCAACACTCCAACTACTGAGACTAACAAGGGCGGTAAATCGTAAGTGCGCACGCCAATGGTCACCGCAGAAAAAACAATGATACCGATCACAAATAATTCAAAGGCTTTGTTAGTCCTTAACCGATAAAAAGACGACTGTAATGTTGCAGAAGAAGATGACAAAAAAAGTTTCATAGTTAAAATATCTACTGACTGAAGTGAAATAATTAATGCAATAGCATAAGAAAATACTTTGTAAATCGCTAGCCTTAAGACTACTAATTCAAAATGCCTAAGCACTTTTTTGTGGTCTATTTGGTTTATATTGACACTAAACAAAAAATATTGGCTAACTTACCGTAAATTAGAAAAAGGTTAAGAAAATCTTCTTATTGAGGTAAATATTGGATGCTCTCCACATACCATAGTTTTATTAGGGTCAGCATCACCGAGCATGTAAATATATCGCAGGAACTGGTGGGGCCATTAACGCAAATCCTTGATAGTCTATCTGCTGTTGTCTGGGACGTCATATCTAAAAACATGCCAAAGGGTCTGCAGTGGCAAATAATTCTACTCACAATATTTATTGCTACAGTATTTTGGATGCGCCGCAAAGGACGAGGTTCTAAAAATGCCCCAGGTTACGAGCGTCCAGCAACTTTAGTTTCATACATACTACCAACCGACATTTATACACATATCTCCGCTAGGGTAGATATTTGGCTTTGGATCACTGAACGGACACTTAGGCCATTGTGGGCCATTGGCTTATTTGCCACGCTAGGACCTAGTACAGAAACTGTGATCATACAACTATTAGAAACAACCATTGGCTCCAATCCAGGGGTTTCGCCCACATATATGTAGATGCTCTGTTACAGCTTAGTCATGTTATTGTGTTATGACTTTGTTTTCTTTCTAATTCATTACACAATGCATCAAGTGCCTGTCTTATGGGCAATCCATAAAGTACACCATTCTGCAGAAGTACTCACGCCGCTGACAAGGTATAGAGAACATTTCTTAGCAGGTCCTATTTGGGCCGCAGGTGGAGCCCTTAGTTAAGGACTGATTGGCGGTGTGTTTGCGTGAATATTTAACGGCCAGCTGGTAGCTGCTACGCTGTTCAATATTAGCTTCTTTGCTTTAGTATTTGGCTTCAATGGCTCTTTTCGTCATTGCCATGTGCAATTTAATTATCCGCGTTGGCTATCATTATGGCTGCATAGTCCGGCAATGCATCATGTGCATCACAGCTACTTACAACACCATTGGGACAAAAATTTTGCTGCAGTTACCAGCATTGGGGACCGGTTATTTGGTACATTATATGTGCCTAAAGTAGACGAACACACGCCATGGAGCATCGACCCAAAAACACAATCGCAGCCACGCCCTTATTGACAAAATGTGATTGGACCGTTTCGCGGTTGGTATGCAATGTTAAGATCATCAGGTATCAAAGACGCTAAATCGCCAACGCAATATAATAAAAAATAATTTGCGTTATGGTTAAGACCATAACGAGATCCCTAGACAAGCCAAAGAGATCTTTTCACAAAAATATCTCGCAATAACGTTTTTTTCGCTACAACTAAAACTGATTAACCAGCACACCCTGAACAAAAGTTAGTTAATGGCGCCTGTGATGACTCCACAGATCCTGCGTCTATGGTTTTTATCCCGACAAAAGCTAGCTGAATATCCTTATCCTCAACAGAAGGCTGCACAGATGGCGTCGTTATATCTGCTCTTGACCGATAGTCTGCTTGCGAGGTATTGACCTCAACTGAGGCGCTAAGCTGATCTTTTTGTAGCAGCATTTTCTCAATCAGGCTACTCATTTTAAACGCCACATTTTCCGCTTTTTGTAATATCTCAGAGCCTTTAGACAATTGCCCAATTAGTGAACTTTCATTATCGCGACTAAACCTTGCCCCAGCTAAACTGGGAATAGCTGAGGACACATCTTTAACAGTAGTTAAACTATTTTTAGTGCCAGATAGCTTCTTGTATTCTGAATTGATAGGTTGTTCAAATGTAACCGCTGGCTGCAAGTTTTTATAGTTGGGCTTACGCATAAGCGTAACCGTTAAATCAGCGGTAATCGATATCATTTATAGTTCCACAATTTAGTTAAAAAAGATCTTTTCCAACCATCGAACAATCGACAGTAAAAGAAAAAACTTTAATTGTGTTCAGTTTTCTACAAAACTATATAAATTATCACCGTCAATTAATGTCGCACGACAAAAAAATTTACGTTACAAACATCAGTTAGCCATCAAAAAAGTTACTTTTTTGCACACCACAGCAGTCAGCGGGAGCTAACCGGAAAAGACGAAGTGTGAGGAAGACGCAATACGCTAGCCGAGAGAATATACCTTATATAATTTGACTCTTATGCTCCACCCAATATTTGTCCTTGAGAAGGCGTTTGTAAAGCTTACCGGTGGGATGCCGAGGTAATTCTCGATCAAAGTCGATAGATTTTGGGCACTTAATTTTTGCCAGATACTGCTGACAGTATACCATTAACTCATCAGCTAACTCTGGACTCACATCCTCCCAATTCACTGGCTGAACAACTGCTTTTACCTCTTCGCCAAAATCAGTATTAGGAATGCCAAATACTGCCACATCGGCTACTTTTGGATGCATGATCAGCCTATTCTCCGACTCTTGCGGGTAAATATTTACACCCCCCGAGATAATCATAAACGCCTTGCGGTCAGTCAGATACAAAAAACCCTCTTCATCTAAACGACCAATATCGCCCAGTGTGGTCCATCCATTAAAGTGCTTGGAAGACTGCGTTTTATCCGCATCATTGTGATATTCAAAAGTAGGACCATCAGCAAAGAATATGGTACCAGATTCACCAACAGCTACCTCATTGCCATCATCGTCACAAATATGTATGACACCCACCATAGCCCTACCCACACTGCCCTTGTGAGATAACCATTCATCAGAGTTAATCGCACAGAATCCATTGCCCTCCGAACCGGCATAATATTCGTAAATTATCGGCCCCCACCAATCAATCATTTTTTGTTTGACCTCTATTGGGCAAGGCGCAGCAGCATGTATTGCCACTTGAAGCGATGAGACATCGTATTGTAATCTAACCGATTCTGCTAACTTGAGCATTTTAATCAACATTGTGGGAACCCACTGACTATGGGTGATTTTATATATTTCAATCAAACGTAATGCTTCCTGTGCATCGAAATTCTCCATGACCACACTGGTACCACCGATTAAGAGGTTTGCCATGTTATACTTGAGCGGGGCGGCATGATACAGAGGTGCTGGCGAAAGATAGATAGTTTCACCGCTGAACCCGTAGAGCCCTTTGGCCAGCATCACCAACGCCGATGACTCTTCACCCACGGTGATATCGGGCAGCGGAATTTTCACACCTTTAGGTTTACCTGTGGTGCCAGACGAGTAGAGCATATCAACACCACATGCTTCATCGTCAACAGGCCATTTAACCATGCGATCACGCAATGTCTCATAGGACTCATAGTCCGGCACAGTGCCATCTACCATAAGTTTGTGTTCCACTGTCGGCATCTGCTTCAACATGTCTTCAGCTAACGCTGCCTTCGCTTTAGAACCTATAAACAACCGAGCGCCACAATCATTGACAATGTAAGCCGCCTCAGCCACCGTCAAGCGCGAACTAATCGCCGTGTAAAAAAGTCCGGAGCGCGCTGCTGCATTACAAATTTCAAGGAACCTCGCGTTGTTCTCCATCAATATCGCGATGTGATCTCCCGTCTGCAAGCCCAAGGATCGAAATAATTGCGATCCCTGACAGGACCGTTCATTAAGCTGCTTATAAGTAACTATTTCACCACTGCCTGCCATGATGTAGGCCGCTTTATCAGGAGTCTGTTTTGCAAGATCGCCAATATACATATTTTATCTCCGTTTGAACGTAGACTTAAGGTTATCTAAAAAGCTTCACACTGTAGTAAACACTAAAATTTTTTAAAATTAACTCATAACTTACTCTGACTCAACTAATAATGTCATCAACAATAACTACAATATCAATCAGGGTCTAATCAGACAAAATCAGAGCAACCGAACATCACCAAATTGATGAGGAAAAATATCACCCTGAAATATCATTATAATTGTGACAAAAAGCAACCCACTGCCAATAAAGGAAACCACTGAACCCAGCTTGCATTGAACCACGACAGAGAAACTGTGTTTCTGAGACTAAAACCAACAACAGATCCTGTGTAACATTTTTAAGACATTTGTATTACGTAGTTAGTTGCGATGAATCGCTTTTCGTATTCACTATAAATAACGTCTATCAACCTTTTTTTGTCGACATTAGACACCGTTTTCGCTACTGTCTAGACGAAATAATATTCCTATGGAGACTCATGTTGAGCAATGTTATTACCTCCGTTGTCGCGGGCATTGGGCAAATCACCTTAAACCGCCCAGAGGCACTCAATGCCCTGACATTAGATATGGTCAGAGATATTTCCACTGCTCTGCTGAAATGGAAGGATGACCAAAGTGTTGAGGCCGTAGCCATCAGGGGAAATAACAAACAGGGACCCTTTGGAGCGTTCTGCGCTGGTGGCGATATTCGTTTCTTTCACCGCGCCAGTATTGCAGAAGATACCGATCTAGAAGCATTTTTCACAGAAGAATATCGACTCAATCACCTGATATTTAATTACCCAAAACCTTACCTTGCCTTTATGGATGGAATTGTCATGGGTGGAGGTATGGGTATTTCTCAAGGCGCCTCACTGCGGCTGGTGACCGAGCGCACCAAAATAGCCATGCCAGAGACCAATATTGGACTGTTCCCTGATGTCGGCGGCGGCTATTTCTTGCCCAAATGTCCTGGCTACAGCGGTGAATACTTGGGGCTCACAGGAAAAGTTCTCAGTGGCACTGAAGCACTAGCCGCCAATTTGGCCGACCGCGCCGTGAACAGTGACAACTTAAACGATCTGTGGGACAGCCTCACCAATAACGAAATGATGACAGTGGAACAACGTATCAGCAGACTGCACAGCGTCATCGATAATCTGCAGTTAGCAGAGGATGATCGCTGGTTAATCACCGACATAGATCGAGCATTTAATCAGGCTTCTCCTGCGGATATACTAAAAAAGCTCAAACAAATCGATACTTCTTGGGCGCAGGAAACCTCAGATCTGCTAAATAAACGATCGCCACTGATGCTGCATGTATCCCTGCGACAAATCCAATTGGGAAGACACATGTCTCTAGCTGATGAATTACGACTAGAGCGCACTTTAGTAAAACACTGTTTTTATACTCACCATCTGGCGCGTACCGGAGCTTCAACAGACACCGCTGAAGGCATTCGCGCCCTCGTTATAGACAAAGATAATAGTCCAGCATGGAACCCAGCTCGTATTGAAGGTGTGTCTTCAGCAATGGTAGATCCGTTCTTTGTTAGCCCTTGGGCGGCAGAGGAACATCCTTTAGCTGATCTGGACTAGGACTTCTAATGACATTACCATTTGATAGGGTTTCTATGAAAAATGAGCGTAGCCGCGCAGTCATTATCGGCGCCGGGTTTGGCGGTTTGTCACTAGCTATACGCTTACAAAGCGTCGGGTTTGACACCATCGTTGTTGAAAAGCTTGATGCCCCTGGTGGACGAGCCTACGTCAAGAAAGTGAATGGTTTTACATTTGATATGGGGCCTACTGTTATTACCGTGCCACACTTTATTGAAGAGTTGTTTGCTCTGAAGCGAGACACTGATAACTTAGATCAGCCCGATTTTCCAGCCCACATTATGGATGCCAGTCAAAAACAGGGTACCGCAACTGCTGCCTATGCCGACATTGTTCCGATCAAACCGTTTTATAGAATTTATTTCGATGACAAGAGCTATTTCGATTACGATGGCGATCCTGTGCGTACCCGCGAGCAAATACAAAAGATTGCACCAGAAGATTTAGACGGTTATGAACGCTTCCATAAAGATGCTCAGGCCATATTTAAACGTGGGTTTTTAGAGCTCGGATACACTTTCTTTAACGACGCCCCCGCGATGCTAAAGGTACTGCCAGATCTATTAAAGCTGGACGCCGTACGCAGTCTTTTTTCCTTCACCAGTCGTTACTTTAGTAACCATAAACTGCGCCAAGTGTTTAGTTTTGAAACCTTGTTAATTGGTGGTAATCCACTTGTTGTACCGGCTATTTACGCAATGATCCACTTCGTAGAGAAAACCTGGGGTGTGCACTATGTCATGGGTGGTACCGGAGCGTTGGTGCAAGGTATGGTCAAAAAATTTGAAGAAATGGGTGGCGTTATTCGCTATCGGTCAGAGGTGGCAAGTATTGATGTGAATAACCGTAAAAGGTGGTTTAAGAAACCCACTATAAAGGGTTTAACGCTCACTAATGGTGAGGTAATAATAGCGGATGCAGTGATTAGTAATGCCGATTATGCGCACACCTACATGAAACTTATTGATCCTATTCACAGGCGCTGGAATCCGAATTGGCGGGTTCGCAACATGCACTACTCAATGTCACTGTTGGTCGTTTATTTTGGCTTTAAAGACACAGGAAAATTAGATCTTCGGCATCACAATATCATACTTGGCCCTCGCTATGAGGAACTGCTAACCGATATTTTTAAACGCAAAATATTAGCTAGCGATTTTAGTCAGTATCTTCACATACCAACCATTACTGACTCAGATCTTGCTCCCAAAGATCACCACGCCGCCTACACTCTAATACCAGTACCTCATAATGGCAGCGGCATTGACTGGTCGATCGAGGGTCCTAAACTAACTAACACCGTACTTAAATTTCTTGACGAAGAGGGTTATATTCCTGATCTTATGAGTAACTTAGTGCACAGTGAATTTATCACCCCCGATTACTTTGAAGATACCCTCAATAGCCATCTTGGTAACAGTTTTGGTGTTGAACCACGCCTAACCCAATCGGCTTTTTTTAGGCCGCACAACCGGTCCGAAGATATAAATGGTCTGTATTTGGTTGGTGCCAGCTCACAACCTGGTGCTGGAACACCCAGTGTTATGATGTCAGCGAAAATGACCGCACGCGCTATAGCTGATGATTTTTCAGAAACCATTGATAAATGGCGCAACGATTCATGATGTTCTTTGAGTTAGCTGAAGAACGAGTCATATGCCCTTTTTGTTGGGAAAGCATTACACTTTTAATTGACCCGTCTGAATCACAAACCTACACAGAAGACTGTTTTGTATGCTGCAGACCGATACTTATTAATACTGAGATTCAAGGTGACAAAATTCAGGTCAGTGTTACCCAAGAAGATCTAGGCTTTTAAACAATAAGATCAATACCCCTTTCTATTTTTATCTAAATCCGTTTGAATAGTTGCTCAGGAGCATAAGTGTTGCCTGTCAGGAGGTTTGAATGAAGCATTTATATTGGGTAATTTTGCTCGCACTGGTTACTGGTTGCAATACTGAATCCCGCGGTATTGTTAAGTCGTCCAAGACGATTTATTCCGGCGGTGACATTATAACAATGAGCGGTTCCTCTCTTTCGTATGCCGAAGCGGTGGTGATCGACCGTGACATCATCATTTATGTAGGCACAAGGGCTGAAGCCAACAAAAAGTACCCGAAAGCTAAGCATAGTCTGCTCAATGGCCGAACTATGATGCCAGGATTTATTGAGCCCCATGTGCATGCATCACTGGCAGCAAGCATACTCCCCAACGAAATCATCGCACCCTATGATTGGGTTTTCCCCGGTGAAACCAAAAAAGGTGTCAGTGGTCATGATGCTTATATACATCGTCTTACTGAATCCGTAGCTGCTAAAGCAAGCGCTGATAAAATATTTTTTGTCTGGGGATACCATCAACTCTGGCACGGTGACCTCTCAAGATCTTTGCTAAATAATATATCAAACGATCAACCTATTGCTGTTATTCATCGGTCCTTTCATGAGATTTACCTTAATGACGCAGCTATTGATACTATGAAGATTACTGAGCGTGACTTTTATGGTAACCCGCAAGTGGATTGGGCTAAGGGTCATTTTTATGAAGGTGGATGGATGGCATTGGCACCAAAGATGGCGCCCCTGCTGCTTGACGGCAGCAGTTATATGAAAGGCTTGGCCATAATGACCCAGCTGATAAGGAAGAACGGCATCACTACTATTGCCGAGCCTGGATTCCCCAATGTAAGTTTTGAGGGGGAATATGCTCTGTTGAAAAGCGAGATGGACAAAAAGCCTCCTTATGATGTGTATCTTATTCCCAATGGGACCCAACTTGCATCTATGAAAGGTGGTAACCAAGAAGCATTTGCCTTTATTAAAACGCTACCTGAATACAATACTAACAACCTTAAGTTCTTACCCAATCAGGTTAAGCTATTTGCTGATGGCGCTATCTACTCCCAATTAATGCAGATGAAAGATAACTACACAGACGGTCATCATGGTGAATGGATGACACCATTAAACATGTTACAAGAACAAATGAGTCTCTATTGGAATGCAAACTATAAACTGCATATACATGCCAATGGCGACAAAGGTATTCAGCAAGTACTTGATTTTACAGCCGCAGATCAGCAGGCAAATCCACGTCAGGATCACCGACTAACATTACATCACATGGGCTATTTCACCGATCTCATGGCACAGCAAATTGCAGATATGGGTGTAGAAGCATCAGTTAACCCTTACTATCTTTGGGCACTTTCAGATAAATATGCCGAAGCCGGATTAGGCGAGCAGAGAGCTAGAAATTTAGTCGCTTTAAACTCACTAGCCAAACGGAGCGTACCAACTTCCTACCACTCTGATTTTGCTATGGCGCCCATAGAGCCATTAACGCTTGCGTGGACAGCGATTAATCGAGTCACCTCGGGCAACAATAGAGTGTCACAAGAGCAGCGTGTGGATACTTTCACAGCAATGCAAGGAATTACCATTTCAGCGGCTAGAACCATAAACTTAGAAAATCAAATTGGCTCTATTGAATCAGGAAAAACTGCTAACTTTACCATTCTCAAATACAATCCCTTTAAAATTGATCCAATGCTAATCAAGGACATACCAGTGCTTGCCACAGTATATAAGGGCCAACTTTATGTGAACAAATCAGCCAACTTAAAATCTAAGATTGGTCTGATCGGTCTCTCACGAATGGGCCGTCCCTAAACATCAAAAGTAAGAGAACCCTGCGCGAATTAAAAAATATTAACGATGCACTGCTACCAAAATAGACCTGTATAACAGCCATTTCCATCACAAAGTCAGCTGCCCTTAACCCCCATTACAGGGACCTACCAACACCATCATACAAGTTATTATATGTATTTAGATATAATGGCTATTAGCGTGATCTAGCTCACAATTAAGATTTATTTAAAAATTAATGGCAACCATTTCATCATTCTCAGCGTAGATTTTGACATGTGCGTAGTTTTTTGCTGCGCTGTTAAATATAGCAATTAACATTTCGATCCATCAAACAATAACGGAGATCACTATGAATTTTCCAAAGATATTTAGTTTTTTGCTCGTTGCAGCGCTGGTCCTGCAAGGGTGTGGCAGCGGTACAAAACACGAACCAGATCCACAGCCGGCGCCGCAGCCTGAGCCGCAAAGCATTGTTGATGTAGCGGTTTCAAACGGCAACTTCACCACCTTGGTAGCCGCTCTTCAAGCCACAGGACTTGATGCCACATTGGCGGACATGGATAGCAGTTTCACCGTATTCGCACCCACAGATGATGCCTTTGACCTATTGGGTCAAGAAACAATCGATGCGCTTTTGGCTGATACCGAGACCCTTACCGACATTCTCACTTATCATGTTATTGATAGCGAAGTGGACTCAAGTGCAGCGATTTCCAGCGCTGGCTCCACGGTAGCTATGGTAAACGGCGATTCAGTGGGTCTGTCCCTTGACGGCGATAGTCTGCTAATCAACACCACAACGGTTACTCTAGTAGATGTAGAAGCAGACAATGGCATAATTCACGTGATTGATGCTGTATTACTTCCGCCAGCAGATCGCGGGGAACCTACCACCAATATTGTCGATACCGCGATCGCAGCAGGTGGCTTTGAAACGTTGGTCGCGACACTGCAGGCCACGGGCTTGGATGCCGTTCTGGCAGACGACACTCAGTCATTTACTGTGTTCGCACCCACTGACGACGCTTTCGCAATGATCGATCCAGAAACTATCGATCTGCTCCTAGCCAACACCGATGTACTTAGCGAAATTTTGTTACAACATGTGGTTGCAGGTGAGGTAGATGCAGTTACCGCTTACACCCTCAACGGCAGTTCTGCGCCTACCGTTGCCGAAGTCGGAATACCAGTTGCGATAAATACAGAATCGGACACCCTCACTTTTGGTGGAGCCACCGTTGAAGTAACCGATATTTATACAACCAATGGAATTATTCATGTCATCGACACCGTGGTGATAGCCGACGTAGCGCTGCCGACACCGCCTGCGTCTATTGTCGATGTGGCTGTAGCTAATGGCAGCTTTACCACGTTAGTGGCCGCGCTCCAAGCCACAGGACTAGACACAGTTCTTGACAATGCAGACAGCACATTTACCGTATTTGCACCCACTGATGAAGCCTTTGCCCTACTCGGTCAAGACACTATAGATGCTTTACTGGCCGACACAGATACATTGTCTGACATATTGCTCTATCACGTGATCAGTGATGCAGAGATACTCGCGGACGCAGCAATAACGGTGGCCCAGTCTGCTAGTAATAAGGTGACTATGACCAATGGCAAGCAGGTTGCTCTGTCTCTTCCCGACAGCACGCTTTATGTTAACAAAGCGGCTGTTTCTCTCACCGATGTGATGGCGGACAACGGCGTCATTCATGTGATCGATCAAGTCATTTCTGTGCCGCCAACTAAAACTGACACTACACAAACGATCGTGGACATCGCCGTAGGAAACGAAGACTTCTCGACGCTTGTTGCAGCGTTAACAGCGGCAGACTTAGTCACCACATTGAGTGATGAGGACGCCACTTTTACCGTCTTTGCCCCCACCAATGCCGCCTTTGACAAGATAGAAGACTCTGCACTGGATGGACTTCTGGCCGACACAGCTGCTCTGACGGATGTTCTGTTAAAGCATGTCGTGCCCGAAGCAGAGATTGATTCTGTATCAGCCTTCGCTGCCAACGGTGGCGCTGTTACATCCATCGGTAACGATGCTCTCAATGTCAGCTTGGTGGATTTCACTCAAACCAGTAACGGAGACGCTGATGAAGTTGCCTATGACAACGCGAATCAGATGTTGGTAGGTGGAGCAAACTCTGCCAATCCAGGATTGACTCTCTATGTCTTCGACAGTGATTTAGGCTCTGCAGGTAGCACCTGTAATGACGACTGTGCAGAGAGCTGGCCACCGGTAGCAGTAACTGATGGTGAACTCGATAACATATCCGGTCTGGGTTTAATCGCTCGTGATGACGGCAGCTCACAAGCCGCCTACAAAGGCCGGCCACTGTACTTCTATTCTGGCGACAGCGCTGCCGGAGACACTAACGGCGAAGCAGT
>OBMK010002644.1_pt1 | contig 13260 bp, 10 predicted proteins | sample 1539081 | NCBI WGS metagenome assembly OBMK01 (sample SAMEA3355528, study PRJEB22509) | marine metagenome | biome: marine; feature: river plume; material: water | place: USA | collected 2010-08-07 | depth 0.5 m | reverse complement strand
AAACTGTGTTTTGGGGGGCGCTTAACAGTGGTTAATTACATGGCTATTTCACCATCTTCTGCTCCGTGTGAGAGTCTCTTTAAGGGCTTTAGCATGGCGATGACCAAAAGTCCAATGACACTCCAAACAATCGCTATACCTAAGAAAATCTCAAATTCACCCAAGCTTTGCGACAGCTCTCCAATTTTACCCGCTACTTTGTTGCCCAAACCGGTGGCCGCCCAATACAAGCCCATGATGATTGAAGCGTATTTTAAAGGAGCTAGTTTGGTGATGTACGACAATGAAACTGGGGAAGCGCATAACTCACCTACCGTATGGAACAAGAAAGCCAAAATCACCCAATACATAGCGGAAGAGCCCTCTTGGGCATATTGAGCCGAAGCAGCGGCCATAAAGCCAAACCCTAACGCCATAATCACCAAGCCCAAAGCAATTTTGAATATGGAAGACGCCTCCTTCCCTTTCTTTTTCCAGCGCACCCAAAACGCACCAACAGCGGTAGCTAAGGTGATGATAAAGAATGAGTTGACCGACTGGAACACAGAGGCGGGAATCTCAAATAATCCAAAGAAGTTTCGGTCAGTTTTTTGTGAAGCATAAAGATTCATCAATCCACCCGCTTGTTCAAAAGCTGCCCAAAACAAAATGATCAACAAAAAGGAAATCAATAACACCTTGACGCGGTCTTTTTCAATTTTGGTCAAAGGGCGCTCGAGCAAAACACGGTCAGCCTCGTTCTTCACGCTCATTTTATTGCCTACGTGTACCAGGTACTTTTGTCCCCAAAAGTATACGCCTTGACCCAAAAGCATACCGATGGCGGCTAGACCAAATCCGTAATGCCAATTGTATTTTTCACCGATATACCCACAGAGGATAGGGGCCAAAAAGCCTCCGATATTGATCCCCATATAGAAAATGTAAAATCCAATATCCCGTCGTTCGTCTTTAGGTTTGTACAGTCCCCCAACCATGGAGGAAATATTGGGCTTAAGCCCACCCACGCCCAGGATGATAAATAAACAGCCGATGTAGAAGGCGATTTCAGAATTAAACGCGAGGACACCGTGACCTATGCACAATAGGGCTCCACCCAACATAACGGTTTTGCGCTGACCCAACAGGCGGTCAGCCACCCATCCGCCGGGAACGGAGGCCAAATAAACCAGCATAGTATAGGTGCCGTACAAGGCCAATGCCTCTTCGTTGGTCCACCCAAAACCCGCATTGGATGAAGTGGTTTCGGCTACCAAAAAAAGGACAAAAAGCGCGCGCATTCCATAATAGGAAAACCGCTCCCACATCTCGGTAAAAAACAAAATATAAAGACCGGTTGGATGGCCAAATAATTGACGTTCGTGAACGGGTATTGCAGTGGTTGACATGATTGGTCGGTTTAGTTTAAAGGTGGATATCGATCAAAAATAGATCCTTGGATTAGAGTTTATCCAGCAAGAACTGGGTCATTTTTTCATAGAGGTGTTCTCTGGTTTTTCCCCCGTAAATCCCGTGATTTTTATCGGGATATATGGCCCAATCAAACGGCTTGTTGGCCTGGACCAAAGCTTCGATTAAACGCATACTGTTTTGGACGTGGACATTGTCATCCGCAGTGCCGTGAACCAACAAAAGATTACCTTTTAGTAAGTGTGCAAAATTCATCGGCGCGTTTTGGTCATAGCCCTCTGGATTCTCTTGAGGGGTGCGCATAAATCGCTCGGTATATACAGAATCGTAAAAACGCCAATTGGTCACAGGGGCTACGGAAATAGCCGTTTCAAAAACATCGGCCCCTTTTAGGATGCAGTTAACGGCCATATCACCCCCAAAACTCCAACCCCAAATACCCGTGCGATCAGGATCGATAAAGGGCAATTCGGAAAGTTTGCGTCCGGCTTCAATTTGATCCTCCGTCTCCAAATGCACCAGAGTTAAATAGGTAGACTTTTTAAAATCTCGGCCTTTAAACCCAGTACCACGTCCATCGACACAAGCGATCACGTATCCCTTTTCTGCCAACATATGGTACCAGTAGTCGTTGCCACCCATCCAGCTATCGCTGACGGATTGAGATCCTGGACCGCTGTATTGGAACATCAAAAGCGGATATTTTTTGTTGGGATCAAAGTCTTTAGGTTTTATCATCCAAAGATTGAGGTCATGGCCGTGAACAGATAGGGTGCCGAATGTTTTTTGGCCTAAGGTATACCCGGAGAGCTGCTCCAAAAGAGGGCTGTTGTCCACTATAGTGCGCAGCTGCAAGGCGCCTGAGGCACCGGACTCTTTGCTCGAGGCTGGAGTGTGGGTGCGGTGTAATGTGTAGCTCGGTGGGGATTGGGCACTTGAATGATTATTGATAAAATAAGTATAGTCGGCACTGAACACCGCATTGTTGGTGCCTGATCGAGGACTCAAACGCCTCATGCCTTTTCCGTTGATCCCGATGGCATAGACATCGCGCTGAATGGAACTTTGGGTGGTAGACTGGAAAAATATTTGTTTGGTTTTGGCGTCGTACCCGTAGTAACTGGTTACTTCCCAAGGACCTTGAGTGATCTGACGCTGCATTTTTCCATTGGCACCATACAAGTACAAGTGGTTATAACCGCTGGCTTCGCTGCTCCAAATGTATCGGTCATCCTCCAAAAAGGTTAAGTCAAAAGTTACATCCACATAGGCGGCGTCTTTTTCGGTGTGCAACACACTCAGGGTGCCGGTAGTGTAGTCGTAATTGTGGAGGGTCAACTCATTTTGGTGTCTGTTTAAGGTCTGCAAACTCAACCAATTAGGGTTGTTGCGCCACTGTAAGCGGGGAATGTACTCCGCCGAAACGGGTACTTGTTGAACCGATTGATCCGCTAACTGATAGACGTGGACCGAAACCACCGCATTGGCCTCACCGGCTTTGGGGTACTTAAACACCTGTTGGGTGGGATAGAGCTCGGATCCATAGATATCCATGGAAAACTCTGGAACGGCACGCTCATCAAAGCGGATCCAGGCCAAAGCAGTTCCATTGGAATTCCAATCGAAGGCGCGCACAAAACTAAATTCTTCCTCATACACCCAATCTGTAATGCCGTTGATGATCGCATTTTTCTCGCCGTCTTGGGTGATTTGGTGATGTACCCCAGAAATCAAATCGACATAGTACAGGTTGTTTTGGTACCCATAGGCCACTTTGCTTCCATCAGGGGAAAATGTGGGCTCTTGGATTTTGTGATTCGTGAGCTGCACCAGCGATCGGGTATTAAAATCGTAGACGTAATAAATCCCCAGACGAGAACGGCGATAAATGGGCTCTATCTGTGTGTGAAGCAGCACTTTAGATTCGTCAGGGCTGAATGCATAACTGCTAAACACGCCTACCTCGGGAACATCTTGGGTGCTTAATAGCGTGCCTACTTTGGAAAGCGTAGCGTAGTCAAAAAGATCAATAGACTGGGTTTTTGTCGCCCGATCCATCTGAAGTACCGTATATTCAGTTCCGTTGTTGCGGGAGCGCAAAGCGTCCATCCCCTGGGTTCTAAAGGTGCCGTTATATATTTCTTCAATGGTGATGGATTTTGTCTGGGCGTGAAGTTCAGCAACGTTAGCGATAAACATACAGGCCAATGCGCCCAATGCCCAACCCCGAAGGGTATTGATGTGATTCATCTCAATTTTTTTTAGGTTCCTAAAAATAACATAAAAATGGACATTGGCTTATCTTTGGGACAAAATAAGCACATGGCCTCATCGGTAGACGGATTTTCAAAATGGACTAAATCAGAAAAAATAAAGTGGGTGGTCGACACCTACGCGTCCGATCCCCAGGCGGTAACCTCCTTATTGGAGGCGTACTGGCACCCAGATCCCCAGACGCAACAGTTACACGATGAGTTTATTGAAAATACCCTCACCAATTTTTACCTGCCTTTTGGCGTAGCGCCCAACTTTCTCATCGACGGGGTATCCTATACACTACCTATGGTGATCGAGGAGAGCTCGGTAGTGGCCGCCGCGAGTAAATCAGCTAAATACTGGGCCTCCCGAGGTGGTTTTCACACCCGCATCATGGGTACCGACAAGATCGGCCAAGTACACTTTACGCGCTCCGGAAGCCCGGAGGAAACGCAACAATTTTTTGATCGGATCAAGCCGCTTTTACTGCAAAGCGTAGCCCCTTTAGTGGCCAATATGGAGAAACGCGGAGGCGGCATTCGCTCCATAGCCTTGGTGGATAAAACTCAGGATTTGCCTGATTATTACCAGCTATTTGTGCGCTTTGGCACCGCTGATGCTATGGGCGCCAACTTTATCAATTCCTGCTTGGAGCAGCTCGCTCAAACCTTAAAAGCAGAGGACCCTTCCCTCACCGTGGTGATGAGTATTCTCTCTAACTACGTACCTGATTGCACGGTGCGCTCTGAGGTATCCTGTCCCGTCGAAGATTTAGGGGGTGTTGAGGGAATGAGTGCGGAAGCATTTGCTGAAAAAATCAAACAAGCCGTTGACATAGCTCGGGTGGAACCATATCGAGCAGTGACGCACAACAAGGGCATCATGAACGGGATTGACGCTGTAGTGCTAGCTACGGGCAATGATTTTAGGGCCATAGAGGCTGGTGTACACGCCTACGCAGCCAAAGATGGTCGATACACGTCACTGACCCACTGCAGTATAGAAGACGGAGTTTTTAAATTCTGGATCGAAGTGCCCCTGTCGTTAGGTACCGTGGGCGGATTGACGCAGTTGCACCCCCTGGTCAAATGGTCCTTGGAAATGCTGGGCAGACCCTCAGCACAACAACTGATGGGTATTGTCGCTGCGGCTGGATTGGCACAAAACTGGGCGGCCGTTCAATCCTTAGTTACTACAGGGATTCAAAAAGGGCACATGAAAATGCACCTCTTGAATATCCTCAACCAACTGGGCGCTGACCAACAGGAAAAAGCAGCTATGGTCGAGTATTTTAAAACCCATACCGTGCAGTACCAAGGCGTCGTTCAGGCACTTGAAGATTATCGCAAAAAATAATAACATGAATCCAGGCATCCCCCTTGAATTTCACGCCCAGGGCAAGCTCTTGATCACGGGGGAATACGCGGTTTTGGATGGCGCTTTAGCCCTAGCCATCCCGACCAAAAAGGGTCAATCCATGAGGATTCAGCCCCAAAAGGAGGCACTCCCTTCCATCACATGGCGAGCATTTGATGTAAACCAGCAGGAATGGCTGCGGTGCTCTTGGGCCTACCCCCTTTTGGAACTGACCCAGCCAACACCAAAAACACCTGAAGAAAAACACCTTTTTGAGCTGTTGCAACGCTGTCAATCGCTCAATCCATTATTTAACCTGGCTGAACGATACCCACAAGGTGTGCTGGTGGAAACCTATCTTGATTTTCATCGGGCGTGGGGCTGGGGAACTTCTTCCACCCTACTTCATCTGTTGGGGCAGTGGGCACAGGTATCGGCTTGGGATCTAGCCCAAGGCAGATTTTCTGGGAGCGGTTATGACCTCGCATGTGCCGCAGCCCAGGGCCCGATTCACTATCAAATAACTCACCAAGGACCAAAATCCACCCCGGTGGATTGGGAGCCACCGTTTGTGGACCAACTTCACTTGGTCTACCTAGAACAAAAACAGCAGAGCCAGAGCGCCATTGCGCACTACAGAGCCGCCACAGGCCCTAAACAACCCCTAGTAGATCAAATCTCGAGGCTCACGGTACAAATGACCAGTTGTCAGACAACCGATCACTGGAATGAGCTGGTGGGCCGCCACGAGCAACTCTTAGGCAGCCTGTTGCAGTTACCCACGGCTCTGGAGAGATGGTTTGACGATTATCCCGGTTCCATCAAAAGCCTGGGAGCTTGGGGGGGAGACTTTGTGCTGGCCTGTGGTCCGAGCGACTATTTCAAAGCCAAAGGATACACCACCTGTCTGCCTTTTAAGGAAGTCGTGCGTTTCCACTAAGTCCGGTTTCACTCGGAATTTTCGAACCAACACCCCACAAAAAGAGGGATCCCTGCCTCCCGCAGGGATCCCTCTTTTTATAACGCTCGTCAACTACTAGTAGAACAAGTAGCGATTGTCTTCAATTTTAGCTGCCTTCATACGCGCTGAATAGGCGCGGTAAGGAGCTAAGTTGATCTGACCCGCATTTTGAGAACGCGCCAAAACTTTGTAGTCCGCTAAATCCTCCGCGGAACGTTTTTGGTTGACTTGTACCAAGAATACACCGCTGTTTCCTTTCAATGGTCCTGAAGATGCACCAGCCTCTAAAGAAAAGGCATATCCGACAACGAATGGCTCTCTTCCAGCTCCAGGCAATACAGGGCTTTGCGCAGTCATCGCTGTAGCTTGTTGCACAGCAACACCTGCTTTAGCAGCAGCAGCCTCCAAGTTCAACCCTTGGTACTCAGCCTTGAGCGCAGCCGCTTTTTTCTCGTTGCGCAATATGGGAGTTACCGTAAGTGCCGCATCAGCTGGATCCATCAACCCTTTACGCAGTTTGGTCACGAGCTGTACGATTACGTAGCCATTGGCCACATTGAATTTCTTGATGTCACCCACTTCGGTTTCTGGCAAGAACGACCACTGAACAATACCTCTTTGCAATCCGATCCCTGGAAGGTTCTCTTCCATGGCCCCTACTTTGTTGATCGGGAATACCGAAAGATTTTGTGCTTTAGCTACTTCTTCAAATTTGAGGGGATCTTTGGTGGCTTCCATCTCAAAAGCAGCTGCTTTGGTAAACAATTCATTGATGGTCTGCTCAGAAGGAGCAATATCTTTTGTCAAATAGGCCACTTGATAAGAAGATTGTTTTTCCTCCACTTTGACCACGTGGTAGCCAAATTCTGTTTCGATCATTTCGATAGCGCCTACAGGCTTACCAAAGACGAAGTCATTGAATTTTGGGGTCATTTCCCCAGGACCAAAAAATCCTAAATCTCCCCCATTTTGGGCGGTAGGTCCATCAGAAAACTCGCGTGCTAGTGCAGCAAAATCAGCTCCTGGAGCTTTGGCTTTGGCCAATACCTCCAAGGCGCGTACTCGTGCTTCCTCTTGGTTTCTGGTTACATCAGGACGGATGCGTTCTGCTCCAGACCAACCGATTAACACGTGGCTAGCACGTGCCCAACCATTGGGTTTTACCCCGAGTAACTTACTGTATTTCAACTGTCCATTTTCGCGGTATGGTCCATAAGTCTGACCAACACCACTGGCAATGATTTGCTTGGAAAATGAAGTGTTCAGGTTTTGCTCACTGTAGTAAGCCGTATCCAATGATTGTACCGAGTTAGCTTGTAAGAAAGCGCCCAAGTCTTGGGTGGTATTAAATCCGTCCACCAAGGCTGCCGTCTCTTGCTCCACCACTGCTTCATCATCTGCAGAAGGCAATTCTTGGATGTATACTGCGCGCAAGGTACGGGCTTCCTCCTGCTCAAAACGAGTAGGGTATTTATTCATGTAGGCTTTGATCTCATCCACACTCACTTCCGAATCAGCATCAGCGATCAAGGTGTACGGCAACTGAACAAAAGACAGATCCACCTGAGCGTTGGCTTTTTTGTGTGCCGCTTTGGCATCAGACACGGTGGTGTAAATAGAACCCGCCAAAAGGCTGTTGTACGATTGTTCTTTAGCACTCAAGGAAATAGCTAGTTCATCTTGCAACCACATTTGGTAGCGCGCAGGATCATTGGCCTTCCACTGGGCAACAGCAGCCACAAATACAGAAGGATCAAACACCCCATCCGCTTGGAATTCAGGTGCTTCAGCATAACCGGGAACGGTAGCCAAAAAATCGATGATTTGGTCTCCTTCGATGTCGATACCTAAATCCTCAAAAGCTTCTTCCATCAACACTTTTCTGAGTTCTGCATTCCAAACCTGTTCGGCGATTTGCGCAGAAGAGGCCTGACCACCAGCACGTTGTGCAGCAGCTTCCATTTTTTGTCGGAACTGTTCCAAAGAGATTTCAGTGCCATTTACCTCGGCAACTGAACCTGGACCATTGGCCCCACTTTGGGTGAAAATTCCAGAGATTACAAAGGAAAATAAGGCAAGACCGATGATGACGATCAATACAGTGGTTCTTTTTCTAATTTTATCTAATACTGCCATGCGTGCAAAAAATTAAAGTGGTGGCGAAAATACCATTTTCTTTTGAGATAATAAAACGCTTAGGGCTAGGATTCCCTTTCTAAATACCTGAGTTGTACGGCGTCTATCTTGTTCCCAGAAACTTCTAATACATCAAAACGATAAGTACCCAATTCGATCTGTTCTTTTGCTTGAGGAATTTCCCCGAGCGCATTGACGATATAACCGCCAAGTGTGGTGTATTCCTCACTTTCTGGCAAGGCAAATCCATACGTTTCATTCAAGTAATCAATTTCCAACCGGGCGGAAAAAATATACCCTTCAGCCCCTAAAACTTCTTCCCTGAGGTCATCGGAATCGTGCTCGTCTTCAATATCGCCAAACAACACCTCGATAATGTCCTCCACGGTCAGCATACCGGACGTACCTCCGTACTCGTCGAGAACCACCGCAATACTCTTGCGCTTTTTGGTCAGCACATTGAGGATATCACTGATCAGCATAGTTTCGGGCACAAACTCTATCGGCATCAAAATTCCTTTGATGGTTCTGGGTTTTTGAAACAACGCATAGCTGTGTACATAACCGATTATGTTGTCGATAGTCCCTTGATAGACCAATAATTTTGAATAGCCCGTTTCTGAAAAAATCTTGACCAGCTCTTTGGGGGGATCACTCAACGCTACGGCCATCAATTCGGTGCGGGGGATCATAATCTCCCGAGCTTTCACATTGCTAAACTCCAACGCATTCTGAAAAATCTGAATTTCGGTATCCACATCATCTTGGTCTTCTACCTGATCCATATGCTCTTGGATGTAGTCTTCGAGCTCTACCTTGGAAAAGGCAATCTGAACTTCATCGCCTTTAGTGTTAAAAAACAAACGCAAAATGCCATCTGAGATTTTAATCACAAACGTGGAAAACAGTGAAAACAACTGATAAAACACAAAGGCAGGTATCGCTAAAGTTTTTATCAAGGTATTGGCGTAAATCTGAAAAAGCACCTTGGGTAAAAACTCGGCGGTCACCAAAATAACCAGCGTGGAAATAATGGTTTGGGTCACCAAAGCGCCCTCTTCCACCATCCAGCGCAACAGGGGCCACTGAGTCGGCCACTGGGCAAACCACTCCACCAACAGATCTCCCATGTAAAACCCATACACCACCAAAGCGATGTTGTTGCCGATCAACATAGCGGCAATAAACTTTGAGGGACGTTCAGTTAAACGTTTTAACGTATCGGCAAGTACGCCTTTCTGCTTTTTTTCGATCTCAATATGGATCTTGTTGGAGGAGATATAAGCGATCTCCATTCCGGAAAAAAAGGCGGAAAAAATCAGTGAAACAATAATGACAAGTACGGCGTAGTCCAATTAGGAAGGATTGTTGTCGCGCTGACGTTGTTCGAATTTTTTGCGGTAATTTCTTCGAAAAAAGAACATCCCCACAGACACCAACAAAAACACACCCATCAGGGCTAGAGGTTGGTCGGGCTGTCCCCATGTAGTTATGATTTTATAGGCAGCCATGATAGCCACTAGCAGATACAGGTATTCAGTAAAGCGCAATATCTTGATCATCAGTCTTGTTTTATGGATAAAAATCCAGAGGTTTTCTGGGCGTTAAAGTACGTAAAATCCCGTTTTAAATCCAGACCCGTACCGTACATCACCGTCTGGTCCTCAGGATTGGTGAAGACAAACGAACCATCGGTAAAAATCCAATTTTCTTTTCGGTCCCAGTAGAGCTGATCGGTTTCCAGTCGTTTGCCATCGGGCATGTCTATGTGCACAGAACCCTTTAGGTTGACCAAACTAGTTCGGGAAAACACCTCTGCCTGATCGGCCGTAATGCGGGTAGACTGTCCTTGAGCATCAAAGACGGTGAGCACTACACCAGAAGGAAATTTTTTAAAGGGAAACGCTAAATGATCGTAGTCCAAAGACCGTGGACTCTCCAAGGTAGCCAAATGCTGTGCATTCTTGGTGTACGAAGGCGCTTCGAGGCTATCGACCGGCAATTCATAGTAGTTTAGGGAAAATGAATCGGCAATACCTTGGGGCAACAGCGCAGGCAAATCCCCTGACGTCTCCATCACCTCAGGCACATGCCCGCCACAAGCCACAAAAAAGAATGCCACAACTACAGTTGTGGCAAAGCTTTGTACCTTATGTGGTCGACCCCTCATTAGATGGAAGGGACGCGAACACTACCGCCCACCCAACAGTCGAAGCTGATGGTTTGACCAGCAAGTCCAGATTCAAATATATCGGTCTTTGATGGCGCTTTAGCATTGTAGCTTTCCAGAGTGCGGTTGGCGATGTTTTTAATCGACAAGTCCACTTTTCCGGCTTTGGCGGCCATCTCAGCTGCTTTCCAATAAATGGCGCGCTTTTCGAAAGTGGTTTTTCCACAATCATCCGCTGAATTGGCATACAAACGAGCAATCAACAAATAAGCGCGTCCATTCGAAGAATCTTCAGCAATCGCTTTTTGGGCATAATTGCGTGCGTTGATCTTAGAAGACTTTTCGTAGGTAGTAGCTACTTTGTAGAAAATAGCGCTGCGTTTTTTCGCATCGCCTTCCATCTCAACAGCCTTGTTAAAGTCAGCAACGGCTCCATTGTTGTTTCCTTGCTTTTGCTTCAACATACCCAAGTAGAAATAGGCATCCGCTGAAGGATCCAAGGCGTTTTGCGCCTCTACCAATTTCACAAAAAGTGGATCATCTGTACATTCTTTAGCAAACATGCGGCTTACCGCACCTTTAACCCAACGGATATCGCCTTTTTTAGCAGCGAAATTTCTTTGGTATAAAGGGATCAAGTTATCGCAGTTAGCTAAGTTACCTAGCTTCACATCAATGCTCTCAGAGATTTGGTTAAATACTTTAGAGTTGTTTTCAGCCACTTGCAACATACGCTCCTCTCTAGAGGTAAGCGCTGTCCCAGAATCCTGTTTGTCTGACAAAGACGCAGCTGTTTTATTCAAAGAAGCAAACTCCTCATCGATTTTCTCTTTAACCACGTCATAAGCGGCAAATACCTCGTCCAAATCTTTTTGACCTGCAGCATTCAAATCAACCAAAACAGAGAAGTATAAGTAGATCGCTTTAGGGTTCTTAAAATTAGCGCCATCTTCATTCACCGCACGGTCCAATAGTTGAAAGACCTCTAGGTCTGACCCCATTTTGTTATCCGATTTGATGATGGCCTCATCAATCAAAACACCAGCCAGTGTAGCGCGATCTGGAAAATAAGTGCGGGTTTTAGCCACTAGATCTAACAAATCTTTTACCTCAGCTTCTTTAGCTGCACCAGTTGCCTTATCAATTCGGTAGTTTAGAATGCGTTCTCCATAGGAAAAAGTAGCGTAGTTAAGCTCTGGGCAATTTTCATACACCTGCTTCCATGGCTCATAGGCAGCATCAAAATTCTTCACTTTCACGTACTCTGAAAAGATAGACAAGTTGGTCATACACTCCTCTTGAGAGGCCTGAGCCATCACTGAAGTGCTCATCAGACCTACGGCGGCCAACATCGCGAATAACTGCTTCATAATTCCTTAGTTTAATCGTTTAGAAAGGGGCTAAAATAATTAATTTATTTTTCTCTTGACAAACCAACGGTCATTTAGGGAGAGCCCAAGTGAAAATTTCACGAATTGCTCCTCGATCAGACCTCCTTGGGTGGTACCTCTTTTCCCTGCGCCTACATTTAGATTCAGGTTAGAAAAAGTGCCGCTCAATGGTAAACCTACACCAAAAGTAATGCCAGACTCTTCGATGGGTTGATTTTGAACAATCATCCCCGTTTCGGTTAAGTACCCTCCAAAGCGGTAGGTAATCCGCTGTCGATATTTGGCAAATGTATCAAACGAAGGTACCCAGTACCCGCCGATTCTCCAGGTAGATGCTTGGGTATACTGAACTTGGCTTTGGGTTAAAAACTCGCTTTGCAACGCACCCATGTCCTGCATTTCATATTCAGCAGACAATAACCAACTCATGTCTTTGCCTAGACCTATCCCCAAACGAGTCACCGTAGGCAACACAAGATCCGTTTCAACCATACCTGACCCACTCAAATCAACCTCCTCGACCTCTACTTTCTGGTTGGAAGACATGACAATTGATCCTAGTTCTAATGTATTCTCTGAAGTCAATGACGCCTCGGTTTGTAATTGAGCCGTTCCGAACAAAGTGAGCGAAGAACTCAAAGGAAGCTCCGCATTGGCGGCCAAAGTCCATCCAATTCCGCGTATTCTGGAAAATTTGCGTTCAAAGGTTCCCAATATGAGTGCGTCAAGCGATTGAATGCGCTGCTTTTCCACATATCCGAAATGTGCGTTCATCGAAGCACCTACAGAAAGGTATTTATTTAGATTCCATCCGCCAGAAAAATACATACGGCTCCAATCCCCGGTTCCTTGAAATAAATTTTTGCTGGTCACCCCCTCACTATCTTCAGACTCAGAGAAGAGGTTGTAATCCATAGCTGCGTAAGGAACTACCCCAAAACCAAAAGAAGCTTTTGGGGTGATGGGAAAAGCAATGCCCAAATAAGACAAACGCGTAGAGGACCCTGATTGACTACCTAGATCAGAAGCAAGATCAGATTGGGTGCGAGAAAGCCCTAAACTGTACACGGTGAGTTTGAGTTTACCCAGTGAAGCGGGGTTATTCAAGGCCCCGTGTATTGAATCTCCATAGAGCGTAATTCCCCCCATCGCCTCATTTTCCGCAGTGCTGACGCGTTGTTGTTGACCAAAGCCAAAAAAAGAGTAAGGTGATACTGTGGACTGCTGAGACCAAGAAGTTCCTGCCCAGGCCAATGCACAAAACAACAATAAGTATTTATTCATAGTGACTTTTGGTATTCCAGCAAAGCATTGAGGCCCTGCAACAAAAAATAAGGTTCGGCAAAGATGGCTTTTTTTACACGCACAGACAAAAATTCAGCATCTCCCCCTGTTAAAATAAGTGTTAAATCACCGTATTGCTCGCTTAAGGCTTCATACCAACCTTCAATTTCAAAAACCATCCCCGAAGCAGCCCCCGTATTCATGCAGCTCTGAGTATCTAATCCCAGTAAAGAATCAGCCGCCTCAAAAGTCAACTTAGGCAGACGAGCCGTACCTAGGTGCATCGCATCCAAGCG
>OBMK010002635.1_pt1 | contig 13280 bp, 11 predicted proteins | sample 1539081 | NCBI WGS metagenome assembly OBMK01 (sample SAMEA3355528, study PRJEB22509) | marine metagenome | biome: marine; feature: river plume; material: water | place: USA | collected 2010-08-07 | depth 0.5 m | reverse complement strand
GCTGTGAGCGTCGAGCAAGTTAACGGTAGCGCCCTCTATCACGTCTGTCAGCACGTTACTTGACCTAGTCAAAGCCAAACCATTAAAGCTTATTGAAGCGTCTGCGGAACTTTGCTGGGAGTTGATGCCCCCCGAGGTCTGTGAATTTCCGTTTGAAGAATCGTGAAACCCCAAATCAGCATCACTCAGGGAAGAGCTAACTGTAAAACCGCTACTCGAGCCCGTCTGTCCCGTCAGGACAATTCTGTAGTTAGGACTGGTACTATCGCTTTCCGCTACCAGTGCTGCCGTAACGTTCAAATTCGCCGCATTGATAGCGCTCACAATTCCCTGCGGAGTATCAGCGCCGGCTGCAACACTCACCGCATTATTTGTTCCACTAGCGGTGGTAATTGAAAGACTAAAAGCGTCGCCACTATTTAACGACTCTGAGGCCGAGCTGAACTGATTCGATATATTGCGCTGTGCAGCGGCGAGAGAAGACACCGAAAAATCATAATTCCCCGAGGGGGTAGAGCCATTAGTACTTGAAACGTTGACTTTTAAGTCATTAGAGCTAGACGCTGAAGGCGTCGCGAGCTCATTCTCATCATTAAGGCTATTGAACACGCCTACCAACTGATTTACGTTGTACTTTAATACCGCATACGCAGATATTTTTGCCTCAGACGCCGTCTTCGCAGCGGTAATCCTGTTTTCTTTAGGCTCCTTTTCGACATCGGCAAGGTCACGAGCAAGCTTCGTAATATCTATACCAGACCCTGAACTCATACTTGTCAGTATCGATGATGTAACACTCTCGGTAGCCACTATAATCTCCGCTTAAACCTAGCTCTTCCAATCATCTTATGTAATTGAACAGAGAAAGCTGCGATAGCTTTGAGAATGACGCTTGAAGTGCTTGCAGTGCAAGCGATTCACGGGACAGCTCGGTCACGGCCTCGGCGTAATCCACATCATTTTCACTCATTAACAGCTTATCCAATCTTAGCTGCGTGTCCTCAATAATCTCATACTGAGAGTCGAGCGCAGTCATCCTACCAGCCATATCACCGAACGATATCGTTAATTTATCAACGATATCGTTAACACCAGATAGCCCATCACGTATGCCTGCCCCATCATCTGATCGAAGGTCTTCAACCAATCCATCAAGCGCCAGAAAATCGTTAGCAGAAAATAACTCGATGCCCAAGGTATTTACCGGAAGCGACCTAACTTCAGAAAGATTTACACGATGTCTGCCATAGTCACCGTTGTAACTGACCGTCCCTGTTGCATCTTCTACAAAAGCAGGGCTTTGAGTTTTGTTCCCGGAAAAGATGTAGTTTCCGGATAAGTCCTTGGTATTCGCTAAGTTCAGTAACTCATCGCGCAGCGCCGACACCTCTGCACCAATAATACTTCGATCTTCAGCTCCAAGAGTGTCGTTACTCGCTTGAATCGCAAGCTCAGAAACCCTTTGAGCTATCTCTGTCATCGCCGTCATAACGGTCTCTTCAGAAGTCAGTCTTGTTCGGGCGGTTTCCACATTCCTTAAATAGGTTGATTGTAATTCCTTGGCGCTCTCCAACTGCGAAACCAGATTTGCTTTCCGGGGTGCGTCACTCGGATTAACTACCTGCTTCCCTGAACCAAGCTGTGCCTGTATATCCGACACAGTGCGCTGCCGCGACTGCATTTGCTCGGTCGAAGTTTTAAAAAATTGCGTCGTAGAAATTTTCATGGCTGTCTCAACTCATCTGTACCAAGGTATCGAACATGCGTTGCGAACTCTGAATCACCTGTGCTGCAGCTTGGTATGCTTGCTGAAATCTGATTAAGTCAGCAGCTTCCTCGTCCAAGTTAACACCTACCGTGGCCTCGCGGCTTTCATTAGCCTGGTCTCGAATTAAGGTCATTGCATCCAGATTAAGCTTCGCTAGCTGGTTTCGTGATCCAACACCCGCCAGGAGATCGCGATATGCCTCTGAAAACGTTAACCCTTCTATTATCGGACCTTTTCCGAGTTCTATTAGCCTAAGCAAGTTTGAATTACTACCGACTCCATCCTCATTCGAGTTAACCTCAAAAATATCTCCAGCTTTTGGGGCATCGCTAAATGATAAACTCACGCCTTGAAAAGTAATGGGTAAGCTCGCATCAAATAGTCTTGTTGTCACAACGGTATCCGTTTCAATGTCCGTTATGGTATAGATCGTGTCAGACGAGAATGTGACTTTAAAAGGCTGCGCTGGCAGCTCTCTTTGAGAGCCAGAACCAGGCTCCATGACCAACGTTGTGTCGACTGATCCGGATCCAGTTACAAAAACGGCCAAGTCCGACGGTATTTCACCATCAAAAAGAATTCCTGTTCGGAAACCTAGCCGACCCATATCTGCGGGCTCACCGGCAGATGATAGGACTAAAGCCACTTCGCTTGGGAAATTACCAACCACATCTGACTCACCAATTGCAGCGATTTGATAGGTTCCCGCATATGTACCAGGAACCACTCCCAATGCAGAGATCGAGTCCCCCATAGCAGGGGCGCCTATAATAATGTTGTCGCCTTCAGCACCAGAAATATTGGTGAGCGTAATTCCATTTAAGCCACTCCATTCCGCCTTAACCCTTGTTTGTCCCGACGCATCATTTATGGCTCCTAATATGTCGGCCTCATCCGCCGTAACCGCAATATCTATTTCAATACCATTTATTGAAAGTGACTTAGAGGTATCGATCGTGCTTGTCCGGAGAAAGTTTGTAGCTGATGCAGCAACAGAATCTATGCCTCGGGCTTCGAACTGACTATTAAAGAACTGAGCCATACTCGATGCAGAAACTTGCTCTCCATCCTGTAGCGCAAAGCGATCCAAAACGAATTCCTTTGAAACCATTCCATTCTCATCCGCGTCAGCATGGCTCGAATCATAATCCGTGTATGTGAAATTTACGGCGCCGCTTTCAACAAGAATAAGTTCACTTCCGGTTTCATTTTTTGTGGGTGATACGACTTTAGATACGAAGTAGGCAGGCTCAACCACTTCGCTACTGACCTTTAACCCGGTTTCAGGAACAATCGAGGAAACAACTCCAGTAGTGGTCTTAGCCGACACTCCAAACTGAAATGGTGTATCAAAGTAGGCATCCGCGCCTTCGTTGTTAAGGTAGGTACTACTGAACGCGCCTGCACCGAACCCGTCGTCGCTTGCTATAAGTGCATTAGCTTCGGCAGCTGTCAGTGATGCAGTACCTGCAACATGCACGCCCTCGCTTGAGATAATCTGGATCTGCTGATCCGCTCCAGCAGCAATATCAAAGGTCAAACTAGATATATCTTGACCTCTGAGTAACTGAATCGCGGGTCTATTATCTTCTGCGATAACTGCAAAGCGAGCAGGTTCAATGGTTGCTTTTTGACCACTCACAAACCCAGAGCTAATCTTGCTTTGATTAATAAGATCAATAGACGTATCGATCAATGAGGAATTACCCGAGGATGGCGTGACACTCATCGTCGCTGAGGCCGCGATCAAATCTATGTCGTCAATAGCGACCTCAAATGTGAGCGACGGTCTATCTTTTGGCTCAAATCCAATTACATCACCATTTTGCGGCTCCCCAACCATAGAAAACTCTATTCCGCCTAATATGGTTGGAGTACCGTGAGAAATATCACCGATCACCTCTCCAGTAACCGCATCTTTTACGCTCCACAAGTTGGTAGCAGCCTTGTACATAAGGTCGAGCGGCACTGAAGAGGCGACTTCATGATCCACAACTTTTGCTGACACAGATACATCACCACTTGCCGCGTTAGCAACCGCAGTGAAGGAGGTCGAGACCCTAAAGAGATCGAGGCCAAACTCTCCATTCATATCGAGCCCGTCGCGATGAATTGAATTCACTTCTTTTGAAAAGGTCCGCGCCAGATGATCTAAACCAACTCGAGCAGGGTGCATTACTTCAGAAGTAAACGATTGAAGACCGCCTATCGTTCCGCCTAAATCATTTGACAATGGTCGTTTTGCTCCATAAGGATCGAAAACCAACCGCAAAGCAGACTCCGCGGATGGAGAGCCCAAAACTAACCCGACGTCCCTCGAATCAGTAGCAGTTACAATCTGGTGAGCCCTACCAGCGCCACCTGCATTCACAACTACCTGGCCAGTTTTCAATTCAGTAACGCCCAGCCGCGCAAACTTGGCCATATCCCTTAAAATTGCGTCGCGCTGGTCCAACATAAAGGGTGGTTGCTTATCAACGTCGGAGCGAGCCCCTAACGATTGATTTACTTTCAATAACTGAGCTGAAAGTGCATTTAAAGAATCTACCGCATCAGAAAATGCTTGCTTAGATTCTGTATCGACCCGGTCTAGTTGCTCAGCAAGGCCATTGAACCTCGAGGCCACTACAGTAGACGAATTAAGTAAATCTCTCCGAAAATTACTACTAGTCGGATCCGTGCTTAACGTCTCCGTTGCGTTGAAAAACCCATCTAGGGCGTTTGCAAGGCTTGCGGACTCTGTTCCTAAAATATCAATTATCCGATTACTGTGCGCAATAACTGGCTCGTTTTGCTCCAAGTCCGAGGTCGCATCCCGCAACGATCGCTCAATAAATTCGTCATAAGCTCTCGCTACGGCTTCTGCTTGCGCGCCACTACCAAAACTAAAACTACCCCTTTCTACAGGAAAGCTTTCTTCAATTTGCAGCTCACGGCGCGAATACCCAGGGGTATCAACATTCGCAATATTGTTACTGGTTGTCGAGAGCGCCTGCCGGTAGGCATTAATGGCTCCAGTACCAATTGAGAGAATATCTACCATCTAAAACCGCCCCTAATCACTGCGTTTGGCTCGATTGGAGATACTCCGTGAGGCCGGTGCCCTTATTTAGCTGCTTGCTCCCACCCCTGTCTTCTAACTGAGAAACTAACCATTGCGTAATCCCAATACCCTGGCCTTTCGCCATGGAAGCCGCAAGTTCCTCATCAAACATTTGATCATAAGTTTCGGTCGCAGATGAATCCCACATATCACTCTTAATCGAGTTGGTGGCGGCACGCATAGACTTCAACATTTCATGAATAAAAAAAGCTTCAAATTGCTGCCCCACTTCTTTAGCAGCAGCTACCTCGTCTTTTTGAGCTTTCACTCTAAGGTTAGCCAGTCCTTGAAAGTCACTGTAGCTTCCTACTGAGTTTTCCATTAGATAACCACCAAGTCCGCTCGCAAACTGCCTGCACTTTTGAGTGCCTCCAAGATTGCGATCAACGATGTAGTCGACGCGCCACTATCGTTGATCGCATCGACCACATCCCTTAAATTCACACTCTCTTCTATCATATCGGTCGATGACCCCGTCTCCGTTACCGAGATCGCTGAATTACTAACCCCTTGGGTTTCTGCACCTGCGCCCGCAAAGGGCGCATCAGGCTGAGACACCTCATTTAACGTAGCGATATTCACACTGACGGTACCGTGTGAAACAGCTGCCGCAGAAATACGCACTTGCTGATTTATAACAACAGTTCCCGTCCGAGAATTAATCACCACTTTCGCTGACGGCTTGCCAGGAATTACATCGAGATTTTCAATCAGACCTACAAAACTGACCCGCTCAGAGAGGCTTTCCGGAGCTCTGACCGCAACCGACACGCCGTCGATCGCAAAAGCAACGTTTTCACCAAACACCTCGTTAATTTTTTCCGTAATGGCCGCAGTGGTTGAAAAGTCATTTTCATTCACATTGAAAACAATGTGCTCACTCTTATCGAAAGCATTTGCCACCTCTCTTTCTACCGTGGCTCCGTCAGGAATACGACCTGAGGTCGGAATACCTATCTGTATGCTTGTACCATTCTGTTCTTCAGAGACTCCTGTAACGGTAAGTGCGCCTTGGGCTATAGCATAGGTATTTCCATCAATACCTCTGAGCTCAGTCATCACTAAATTTCCACCGCGAAGGCTAGTCGCGGTGCCAAGTGCAGATACGTTTACATCGACCATCTGCCCTGGCTTTGCAAAGGCTGGGAGTGTGCCTGTAACCATTACGGCAGCGACATTGTCTACCTGAATAGGCCGGCCTGCAGACTGAGCCAAATCATATGAGTCGTAAGGATTTGTGGTGACACCCAAGCTTTCTAAAACCGCCTTTAAGCTCTGCCCCGTAAAAGTTGGATCCTTTCCATCACCTGTCCCCGCAAGACCCACCACTAAACCATATCCTACCAACTGGTTGCCTCGCACACCGCCAACTTCGGTAAGATCTTTTATCCGATCAGCAACCGCAATCTCGGCGAAACTAAGAGTCACCATAGCGATCAGTAATGTGAGGGATTTAAAGGATTTCATTCAACTCTCCACCACTCAAAGTGGCCAGTACTTAAAAATGAGCTGACTCAGCCAGCCAGGCTGTGTCGACTCGGCCAAATTCCCAGTTCCTCGGTATGAAATCTGAGCCTGAGCCATACGCATTGAAGGGATAGTATTATCAGCTTGTATATCGCGAGCTCGAACGATACCTCTCACCTGAACGAACTCAGCTCCTTCTGTAAGGGATAATTGCTTCCTACCCTCCACAATCAAATTGCCATTTGGCATTACCTCAGTAACCATTGCGGTAATAACCCCTGTTAGCGTATTTGCTTGGGCCGCAGTGCCCGTACCCTCGGAGCCAACCTCAACTCCGGACAAATCCATTGTCGGCACTACAGCGCCCCAAAAGCCATTATCAGGAGCAATCACGTCATTCCATGTGGCGTTAAGCGCATTATTGTTAGCTTTCCTTTCTGTTATCAGGGACGCATTTCTTGACGCCTGAGTTGCCTCGGATAGTACGATAGTCACGATGTCGCCAATCTTCCATTTCCGCTGACCCTGAAACAGCGACATGTGTGCGTTATTCGCTAAAATCGATCCTGTTGGAAGGTCCAGAGTTTGAGCTTCGAGCGGTCTGACTGGAGCAAAATCCATGTGCTGCTCAAGAGGGGGCTTAGAGGCACAGCCCATCAGTAAACCAACGCCTATTAATACGAGCAGTCTCATATCAACTAACCACCTATAAATTTTGATTCAGGAATCGAAGCATTCCATCAGCAGCCGAAATGGCTTTGGAATTGACTTCATATGCACGCTGCGCTTCGATCATATTGACCATTTCTTCAACAACGTTGACGTTCGATGCCTCCAGTGACCCTTGCGCAAGCTCTCCAAATCCGGCGAGTCCGGGCGTTCCAGTCTCAACAGCTCCGCTGGCCGTAGTCTCTCGATAAAGGTTCCGGCCAATAGGCTGCAGACCTGCTTCGTTAATAAATCTTGAAATTTGAATCGTTCCAATCTGGGAATTTCCGCCCCCATTCGCCAATTCCACGCTCACAGTGCCATCGCGACCAATTGTTACTGAAGCTGCGGTATTAGGAATATTGATGGCTGGCACAAGCTGCTGTCCGGAAGCTGTAACAAGCTGACCCTGATCGTTAAGCTTGAACCCTCCATCTCTGGTATAAGCAAAAGTGCCATCGGCCTGCAGAATCTGGAACATGCCGCGACCTAAGACGGCTACGTCTAGAGCATTTTCAGTAGCCATCATGTTGCCTTGTTCGTGGATCTTTTCGGTCGCGATTATCCTTGAGCCCGTACCCATCATGAGACCAGTCGGGGCAATTGTTTGCGCATCCGCAGAAGCACCAGGCTGACGAATATTCTGGTAGAGCAAATCCTCAAATACTGCCCGATCACGCTTGAACGCAGTTGTATTAACGTTTGCTAAATTGTTCGCAATTACAGTCATTCGCTTCTGCTGAGCGGTCAGACCCGTTTTTGCTACCCAAACTGATGCATCCATCTCTAATACTCCTAATACTTACTATGCATACCGCATCATTGTGGCGCCGGAATTATCCAACTCCTTCATGTCCGATATCATTTTGATACGAATCTCAAACGACCTAGACATATCCATAAAATTAACGAGCTGCTCAGCCACATTGATGGAGGACCCCTCCACCGCACCCGCTTGAACGGATGGTGGCGTAGCGCCACCCGCAAAGTCCCCACCTTGCCCACCTGCGGCCATCGGCTCATAGAGACCATCCACTCGCCGAACTAGGCGCGTCCCTTCGGAATCCCGCAATAGCAGAGTCCCGACTTGCGATGGCGGTGCAGTGGGTTGCGCCAAGTCAGTAGCCAAAATACTTCCGTCGTCTGTTATGGAAAGATCAGCGCCCGGGGGAACTGCAATTGGTCCACCACCCTCTTGGAGAACTGTGTGACCGTTTGCTGTAGTTATGAACCCTCCAGCGTCGATCATAAGATCGCCACGGCGGGTAAATGCCACCTGTCCATTAGGAGCTTGAACTCCCATAACTGTCGCGTCGCGCATATATATATTTAACTTATTGCCAGTCGTAATCAGAGGCCCTCTATCGATTACAAGCTCGTCATTAGACCGATTCATCGGTACGTAGCGCGTATCAAAACCGGGGCCTGCAACTCTTGCAGTTTCAGTGGCGAAGGCATAAGTCTTCTTGAACCCCAGTGTTGATGCATTAGCCAGGTCATTTGAGCTCTTCAGCTTCATCGTATTAAGCTGTTTGAGAGCTGCCATTGCTGTGAAAACTAAACGATCCATGAGTGATAAGCCTCTGGCTAATTAACCGCGCATCTGGATGATTGTTGACGTCAGTGTAGAGCTCGTCTCAATCGCTTTTGCGTTCGCTTGGAAGTTTCGTTGCGCAGTGATTAACGCCACTAGCTCAGCTGTCAAATCAACATTCGATCGCTCAGTCGCACCAGCTCGAATGGTCCCGAAGCCTGCTGCACCTGGCTCACCAAGCTTGGCCTCCCCAGACTGCGAAGTCGCCGTAAATCCACTGTTACCAACCTGACGCAGACCTTTGGGCGTTGCGAAGTTTGCTAGGATAATTTTGCCTAAGGATTTCTGAGATCCGTTTGAATAACTGGCTACTACCAGTCCATCCTCTCCGATATTTACACCAACCAGATCTCCTTCCGGAGCACCGTTCTGCGACTGATTTAGAACTGCGAATGGGCTGTTAAACTGAGTACTGCCGCCGTACTCAAAGTTAATGTCGTTACCAATAATACTGGCTGACTTCAAAGTAGAGGCGTTGATGGGTGAAACGAGCGTTCCACTCGTATCAAACGTCAGCTCGCCGCGGTCTAAGAAGATTGGACTCCAGTTTGGAATATCATTTTCGTCAAATGTTCCCTTGTCTGTGGTCTCTGCCCATTCACCTTCTCGTGTCTGATATACATACAGTGGTGTAGAAGCGCCCTGTGTATCTGGAGCCAACTGAATGTAGGTGGACGTAGTACCAAATGCTGCCTCAACGTCCTCCAAACCAAAGTCTGCTGAACCAGCAACCTGAAGGAATGAATCATCTGTCGCGGTCGAACCGGTGAACATTAACGAGCTGGTTTCAGCGTCAAACTCCACGGTGACACCTGAAACCTGTCGCCCAAGCTTATCGGCCATCAAGTTAACTTTTGTTTGTACCTCTTTTGTGAAGTCACCGACGGAGTACTGACCAGTCGCCAAGATGATTTGCGCTGAAATATTATCAACGATTACTGTCAAAGACCGGTTATCTTCGGTCACCTCAAAGGGCTTGGTTGGATCAATACCCATCTGGTTGCCTTTCACCATAGCGGGTAAGGAGGCTTGGCCTCGAACAGCAGGTCTGTTTGCTATCGCTGAAAGCGCTTCTGCAACCTGCACTGTATTCTCGGATGCCGGAGTACCTGCCTCAACATCGAGTCCAAATAATTTAAGTCCGGCCTCATTAGCAGTGGCCGCGTTACCATCTGCGTCTTCAGTTGCTACATTACGAATTGAAATACTGGATCCGTCGCCCGTAGTTCCCGAAGAGAACACGAAGCTTCCGTCTGAAAACGAGACTGTAACCCCGTAACGCTGGTTACGAGTTTCTTGAAGATTATCACCGGCAGGTAGCATTGCAGACGTAAGGACTATCGCCTTGTCACCATCGGCAGACGCGAGCGCTGTGGTCTGTGACAACGCTTCATTTCGTGCGTCAGCACTAGCCGGAGAGTCCAATGCCGTCGCTCCGAAAAGCTCTCCGCTAAGCGCACTGTCGGTGCTCAAGTAAATCGTATCGTCACCCGATTGTGTAATTCTCAGTCCTTGTCGAGCAAAATCGTATTCCACACGAATGTCTGAGAAATCCCTAGTCGTAGCGACTCCATCAGCATCGAGGCCTGCTCCAACAGTTGCCAAACCCGCATAGCTACCGGAAAAGTATTGGTTTAAGGCGTATGCAAATTCTTCAGGCGACAACATTTCACCATCTTGCCCCGTCATTTCGACGTCACCAGCCGTGACAGCAGCGGCAATAATGGCACCCACATCAATTTGCAGAAAGCTCTCATTCGAATCATTTAGATCACGAGTGATATCCAAAGTTGCAGCAGTGGACGTACCCGCTGTTCCATCCTGAGTGCCAGTATAGTAAGCGCTCACATCAAACTTTTTACCGTCACCAAAACGCTCTTGAATTATGTTAGTCAACTCAGTCGCGATCTCTTGTCCCGACAGTTGGTTAGTACCCTCTTTTCCTACTAGGTGCTCTAGGCCGATGCTCTTGAAATCTGAACCGTCCACACTTATTTGCATGATGTTACGCAAGTTGGTTCGCGTCAGTGTCGAAAGGTCAAGTCCGTTAGAACCACCCGCCAAAGACAAAGCTGACACATCGGCTTGAGACGCAGCGGCTAGATTTAGCGACGCGGGAGTAGACTTAATCGGATCTGACAGCATGTCGTATGAGAACTTTCGGTAAACCGTTCCCTGTGTGACAAGATAATCTGAGCTGTTAGCAGCAGTCTTCTGAAGAAACTCGAGCTCAGATTGGGTCTTAATCTCACCATACTTATTGACGAAAAACTCGTCGCCACCGTTGTCAGCTGCCTGAATTAACGCTGGATCGACTTGCTCACCATCGACGTAGACATAGGTCTGCCACTTATTGAGCGGATTCTCTGAAGTCGCGTTCTGAGTCTTGACGTAGTAAACAGTTGCAAGGTGCTGCGATCCTGAAGCACCAAAGACCGTCAATGAAGTCGTCCGGTGATAGGTCTCTGGCTTGTTAGGGCTAAAGACCTCGACAATCGGCTCAACACCTGACGGAAGGTTAAGGCCCAACTCCACTTCAGTAGTCGCCCTAAACTCCGATACCGTTTGTCGAGGAATGGCCAATGCAGCGGGCGGCTGACTGAAGTCAGCCTTGTTGGTCGAATCCACAGGCAGTGATAACAATGCTTGTCCCGCCGAGTTCACCATCTGGTTCTGCTCGTTTAACATGAACTGTCCGTTTCGGGTAAATGTTCTCGTACCGTCGGATGACTGAAGCGGGAAGAATCCGTCACCCGTAATAGCGAGATCAAGAGAGTTTGCCGAGAACTGTACAAAGCCCTGGCTGAATTCCTGCGCAACTTCCTTGAGTGCTACACCCTGTCCGACGACCGCAGCGGCTCGCTGCAATGGTGAGGTTGCGAAAATATCACCAAAACTAGCAGTTGACCGCTTGAATCCGGCTGTTGCCGAGTTTGCAATATTGTTTGATGTTACCGCTAGCTCTGTAGTAGCAGCGTTCAATCCAGTAAGAGAAGTATAAAAAGACATGCGTTAGCTCCTGCTATGTTTATTCGGCGATAGTTTGAATTTCAGCGAGGGAAACGGTGTCTCCCCCTAAGAGTTGAAGATCTAGCTGTTGACCCGAAGGGTTCCAAGACACGCTACTGACGGTCTCGAGAACTGAAACGGGCGCGATTTCTAGCCGGCCATCAATGACGGCACTAGCGGTAATTTGATATGTATCAACAGGTAATTGGTTGCCATCGGAATCCATCCCAGACCAAGCAAAGCGATGTTCGCCTTGCTCGAGATCACCAACGTTTTGCCGGAATACAAGATCACCGTCAGTGTTATAAACGCTCATCGTCAGCATATCGGCGCCATCATTCAGACTCACCAGCGTCTCAGTCGGGCGAGCGCCACCGCCTTGGCCAAATCCGCCAGCAACCGCGACTCGCTTACCAACTAATGCTGATCCAGTAAGAAGAGACTGCTCCCGGAGATTTCCAACCAAGGTTTCAAGGCTCGACTGCATCCCTTTGATACCTTCCACGGAAGAAAACTGCGCTAACTGAGCAACAAACGCCTCGTTTTCCATAGGATCAAGCGGGTTTTGGTTCTTCAACTGTGCTGTAAACAGCTGCAGAAACGCGTCTCTGCCAAGCATCTCCTCGCTTTCCTCTCGATAGACATTGCTCTGTTGAGATCGGAATTGCTCAGACGTCAGTATTGAATCGATATTAGACAAGATTTGCTCCTAATTAGGTTTTAACTGGCTTACGCTTTCATCACTTCTAGCGTGCGCATCATCATCTGCTTCGCCGTATTAATAACTTCGATATTGTTTTGGTAGGATCTCGAGGCGGCCGTCATTTCGACCATCTCTGACACTTCGTTAACGTTACTTTGGTAGACGTATCCATCTTCGTCAGCTGACGGATTTCCTGGATCGTAGGACTTAGGCGGCGGCGTAGGGTCTTCAGTAATGTTCTGAATATGTATTGAGCCCGCGTACCTTGTTTGATCACCAATTGTTTCATCCATTACCAGGGTTCTAAAAACAACTCGCTTTGCCTTGAAAGCCTCTTCTTCAGAACTCGAAGTGTTGCTCGAGTTAGCCAAATTAGATGCCGTAGTGTTCATGCGAACGAGCTGTCCCGCTAACGCACTACCTGCCACCGAAAAGATCTTCTCCATTGACATCCGTTATTCTCCTTTGAGTGCGCGCTTGTAGCCTGTAACTCTGCCCTGCAGGAAGTCGAGCGTGGCTTGATACTCCATCGCTGCTTTACCAAACTTTGCCTGCTCTAACCCCATCTCAACCGTGTTGCCATCTACCGACGTGTTATACGGGATCGTAAATACTTGCCCATTGTCTAAGGCATGTGGTGACGCTAAATGTCCCGAATGAGTAGTCTCCAAACCGCCAGCACCAAGCTGCCAAGAAAGCACCTTCTGAAAATCCACGTCCCGAGCTTTGTACCCTGGCGTGTCTGCATTCGCTATATTGCTCGACAAAACTTCCATTCGCCGCGCTTTGAGCGATAGAGCGTTCTCGTGGATTCCATATAACTTATCTAACATTGGACATTCGCTTTTAAAGATTGCTTTTGTGCTCAGGTATAAGCGGATTTCGTGCCAATATTTATAAGCAATTGATTTTATTGAATTTTTTTAAT
>OBMK010002623.1_pt1 | contig 13335 bp, 8 predicted proteins | sample 1539081 | NCBI WGS metagenome assembly OBMK01 (sample SAMEA3355528, study PRJEB22509) | marine metagenome | biome: marine; feature: river plume; material: water | place: USA | collected 2010-08-07 | depth 0.5 m | reverse complement strand
AAGTCCCTTAAGAATGCTAACCAAATGAAACTTAAGTTATATGATTTTGATAATAACTTTAACCTACTTAAACAAGAGATTGGTGATGCTGGTAAGTTCACCACTAGTATTAATGGATGGGGTTCTCCAAATATTACTTACCCTTTAGGTTTAGTTCACACCACATTAACAGATACACAATATTTTACCTATGGTGTAAATGGAAACTTATGGAATAAAGATACAGGTGAAGGATATGGTTATTTAGGTAATTACCAAAATCAACAAAAGGTTGGTAGAGGTAATATGAGAAACATACCTCAAGCACCAACTAATGGTCATATTATTTTATCATCAGAATATAACTCATATAATCAAGGAATGCCAGCATGGTATTTAAGTTATATGTTATCAAGGGAGACTGATACTTTAGTAGGACCTAACCAAAGAATCTCAGGTGTTGTTTCTAATTCAAAATCAGGTAAGATGTTTATTCATGTTAGTATGATGGTATTAGTAAAAGATAACCCTGAACTAACAACATATCCTAACTATACCAATCTTTATTTATTCACTCCTGGTCCTATTGGAGAACCTGTTGAGTTGGCTCCAAAATTTAATGTATATAGAGCAGAAGATAAAGGAAGATGGAAGAGAATGTATTACATTGCTGAAGTTCCAAACACTGACCAAGATGCTAACTTTAATTATCAGACTAGAGTTGAGTTGAGGTGTGATTTATTTAGTAATACAGATTATGATATATGGGAAATGAAAGATTTAATCTTTGGTGATGTAAGGGTTAGTTATTTATTTGGTCAAACAGAGAGTGATAGAGTAGAAGAAGCATATAAGTTATATGACAGAAACTTAGTTCAGATAAATGGTAATCAAGAACCACACTTAATTCAAGGAAGTGATTTACTTAGAAATGAAGCACACTCATTATTTTGGTTGAATAAGTTTGGAACATGGGATGACTACAGATTTAGAGCAAGAAGTCTTAAGACCACAGAGGTTAAGAGAACTACAAGGTCTACAGGTTTAGATAAGTTAGGAACATTAAATGACACCTATGTAAGAGGTAAACAAGAGTTTGGTGATACTATCAACTATAGTTTACAGGCTACTGATATTTATGAGTTAACAACAGACTATGTAAACCAAGAGGAGAGAGAATGGTTTGAGAATATCTTTACCTCACCAAAACATTTGATGTATGATGAATTAACTGATGCATTTATCAGGGTAAATATATTGAATAAAAAATACACAATTATAAATAAGAAGAACCAAAAACTTTTCCAATTAAAGTTGGAGGTTCAAGTATCACCTGAGATTAGGACTTTACAAGTTTTAGGTGGTTATTAAAATATAGATATATGTTAGTATTAAAAGTTAGAGAAGGTAATACATGGAAGGATTTAGACCTGTATGGTAATGAGTCCATCAATTTTAATAAGTCAGTCTTAGAAGTTCAGGAGTTTGAGAAGAGAGCCTCTGACTTTACAAAGACTTTTAGGATACCAGGAACTGCTTTCAACAATCAGGTTATGGGGAACATCTTTAAGATTAATCTTGAGGATAGTTCTTTTGACCCTAAACAATCTTTAGAGTGTGCTATTACCAATGCTGGTAATGTAATCATTGTGGGTTCACTTAGATTGGAGAAGATGTATGTGAATGTTGGTAAGGTTGACTATGAGGTTGTGGTATATTCACAGGTTGGTTCCTTATCATCACAGACATCAGAAAAAACATTATGTGATTTAAACTTCAATGAGTATACACATGATTTAACATTTGATAATATTCAGGACTCATGGACATTAGATTTGTTTAATGGTGATATTGTATATCCATTTATACATTATGGTTATGATGATGAGGATGTAATACCTGATATTGAGTTTACCTTAAGTGGTTATTCATTTGATAATCCAGGTTCAGCATTACCTTATTGGTATTACAAACCAGCAATTAGAATTAACAGGGTTGTTGAGAAGATTATACAATCAGCAGGATATGAGGTCCAATCTGATTTTATGAATACATCAGACTTTAATAACTTATATATGCCTTTATCCTTCTCAAGTGAGTTTGGGGTTCAGACATTGGATGATATTAGTTTCTATGCTAGTTTATCTACTGATGATGCTATACCTGTAGGAAACCACAATGTAGTATTTGATATTGAGATATCAGATACATCTAACCAATACAATAGTTTTACAGGTTTCTATACATTTGACAGAGAGGGTAGTTTCTCTTTTAAGGTTGATTATACTTTATCAACTACTGATTGTTGTGAGTATGAAGGAGACCCATATTATCACTTATATGATAGATGGACAAGACTAAGAGGTGGAACACTTAGTTATTACAATGAAAGGTTTTTAGGATATCAATGTGATGTAGATAATGTAAGTTTTACAAAAGATATTACAATACAGGTAGGACCTGGTCAGACATGGCAGGTTGGAGACCAAATAGCTTTTGGGACTTCTAAGAGAGTTATAGATTGTAATGAATACACAATAACATCAAGTGATAATAATCACTCTGACATCACTTATTATGAGTGTGAGGATGATACTACACCAATTACTTTAAGGGTATATGCTGGTTCACCTGAAACTATATGTGCTAACCCTGATATACCACCTGTATTTACACAACACTCAGGAACCATTGTTGATAATGGACCTTGTGCTTCAATACATACATGTGATGCTACAATAAACTTCTTATCAACATTCTTATTGTATGATACACCTTCAGAACCTGGTATTGGTTCATCTGTTCTTATCAGTCAGAATATGAATTGTGATACTTCACAATTGGATTTCTTAAAAGGTATATTCCAACATTATAATATGGTTGTTGTTCCTGACCCTGATGACCCTATAAAGTTAATCATTGAGCCATGGAACAATTGGGTAAATGCTCCTGATGTTGTGGTAAGAGATTGGACAAACTTCTTAGACACAGGTAAAGATGTTGTTGTTCAACCATTGGTTGATAATGACAATAGATATGTGAAGTTATATGATGTTGATGATGATGATAGGTATAACAAACTATACCAAGACAATCAAAACCAAATATTTGGTGAAATATTGTTTGATGCTGATACACAGATACTATCCAAAGTAAAAGAGGTTGAGACTATATTCTCACCTACACCTAGTGATGGTGTGGATGGTAATCCAAGATTTATTATACCTCATCTATATGAACAGGATGATGCTGGTAACAAATCACCATTTGCTACCAACCCAAGAATATTATACTACAATGGTTTAATCCTTAACACACAAGGAGGTTATTGGGTGAGAGATGAGAATGATATATCATATCAACTTTATACCTTCCCATGTATGTCAATATCTCAATATCTATATGGTAGTGATGTTATTGATAGAGATAAGAGGGTATTAAGTTGGAATAATGTTAATAACTATTATTCTCAATTGACAGGTTTTAATACTTCAAATATGACAGGTAGTTATTATGAGTTATATTGGAAAGAATATTTTGTTGATATATATGATAGTGATAGTAGATTAATAACTGCTTATTTTAACTTACCATTCCAAGAGTTTATACAGACAAAGTTAAATGATAAGATACAGATATCAGGGTTGTTTGGAAATACTCAATGGAGAATTAACAGGATTATTGATTATGATTTAATGGACCCTGGTAAGACAAAGGTTGAGTTGACTAAGATACTACAGGAACCTGAAGGAATTAAGGAGAATAGAACCTACTTATTAGAAAAATGTGATAACCAGGTTGAGCTTGTTGCTAAATATAGTTCATTCCTACCATTAGAAGTTGGTAGTAGTGTTCAGACTGATAAACCTGGATTTGAAGATGTATGTTATGAAATTACTAAAGTATATGAACAGGAAGATAGGTATGTTAGAGAAACTCATTCAGGAGGAAGTTCCACTAATCCATATAGACAATATTTTTCTATTGCTGGTGATTATACATGGACATGGGACTTCTATGATATCCCTGATAGATTTCAATTAAGATATGGAACTAATGGTTTACCAACTGATAATACTATAATCTATGATTCATATACCACATCAGGTGAAGGCACATATAGTTTTAGTAATCCTAATAATTTAATAATATTTACCAATATATTCAGAACCCTCCCTGGTACTAGATGGGAATATAGTTTAGAAATTGATAGGGGACCTGTTCCAAATACTCCATCCACTACCATAAGTATTACTGAACTATGGAATAATTGTTCTGATTGTGAATTTGGTGATAGTGGTAATATATATGTATTAGAGGATGCTGGTAGAGAAGTTAGTATGTCAAGTAGTGGGGACTATTTAGAAAAAAAACAGATTTGGGATGTAGGAGATAATGCTACTCTAATTAATTTTCAAATAGACCTTGCAAATACTAGTCCTCCTACTGGTGATAGATATTTAAACATTTATGATGGTGTAAACACTACCTCAGAACTTATATCAAGAAGTGGAGTAAATGCTGGTAATGTTCCTTATACAATGCAAACAACAAACAAATTTGTAGAAACAACAATATCAGGATTAAACTTAGCATCTGAAAGTTATATATCTACACAAAATTTAAAGATTGGTGGAGTTGTTAATCCTAGAAGGTTATATGGTCAATCATTAGATAATGATTTAAGTTTAAATTCATATGTATATTTAGGACCTGATTATCCTGAATACCATAATAGAGTTTGGAAAGTAGTTGGTAAGGATTCAACAAGAACACCTGATGTTCAAATAACAAATCCTTATAACACTGGTATTTTAGATGGTTCTACTATGAATTGTAATGGACCTGTATCTTATTTAAATTCTAATAGTGATGGACTAGCACTACTTTATGAATTTTTCATTAAAAGATTTGAAACTTCATATTATCAAAAAAGTGGATGGAACTACTCAGGGATAGGTGTAAATACAGGGAATAGTTATACTTTCACTTCATCATATTTCCCACCTAATAATAGTGCTCCAAGATGTGTTGATAGTCTTTACCCATCTGTATCAGGAACATATATGTCTATAATGAATCATCAAGTGTTGATATCAGAAGATATAAATGGTAATGCAGTAAATGAACCTGTATATGTTAATTATACTGATAATACTCAAAGACTAATTGATATAGAAAGTGTTTATAGGATAGTATCATAATCAAAAGGGAATAAAATATATTTAATAAAAAGACATAGATGGCTAAAACAATAGGTATTACTCTCAAAGTTGATGGTGTAGAACAATCCATCAAAAGTGTTAATGAATTGGAACAAACAATTCAATCACTTAATGAGGAGTTAAAACAGGAAGATATAGGTTCAGCAAGGTTTAAGAAACTTTCAGGAGAACTACAGAATGCAAGGTCTGAACTAAAAACATTTGAAAAGACTTTTGAAGGGTTAGAACCTCAACAGAAGGCTGAATCATTTGTTAAGTTAGGAGAGGGTATAGCAGGAGCCTTTGCTATTGGAGCAGGAGCCTTAGGATTATTTGGTGCTGAGTCAGAGAAACTAGCTGAGATACAAACTAAAGTTCAGTCAGCAATTGCTATCTCAATAGGGGTTAGACAATTAGCTGAGGCAAGACTACAGGCTACTTTAGCCCTGAGGATTGCACAGGAGAAGGCCTACCAAGCAGTTCAAGCAATTACAACATTAGTGGTAGGAACTTCAACAGGAGCTCTTAAAGCCTTTAGAATTGCTTTAGCAGCTACAGGGATTGGTCTTATAATTATTGCCTTGGGAGCATTGGTTGCTAATTGGGACAAACTTACAGGAGCCATATTTGGTAGTGTAAGTCAGTTAGATAAAGCAAAGAAGAAACTTGCTGAGGTTGGTGCTGAGACTAAATCATCAACCATCTTATTAGGTAAGTATAGAGATGTAGTATTAGACACTACAAGGTCAGAGGAAGAGAGACAGACTGCATTAGAGAGGTTGAAGGAGTTAGGTATAGAAACCAATGATATAACCTTAGACAATGAGGATAGTCTTAGAATGTTAAATGAGAGGGTTGAAGATAGTATTGTATTAGCAGTTCAGAAAGCTAGAGTGGATGCAGTATTAAACCTTATCAAAGAGAAGATTACTGAGACAATCAAAAAGGAGAACCAAGAATTAGGTGAGAATGTCTCATGGTATGAAACTCTATGGAATGGTATAAAATCAACAGGTAATCCAGCCTTCTTCCAATATTATCAAGCAATATCAGATGTTGAGAATAAGACTGGGGAATTGAATGAGTTGAATGAGGAACAGAATGACCTTATGGGGTTATTGAATACTGAGATGGAGAAACTATTCAAGATTGAGACAAAGGTATATACTCAGAAAAGAAAGACTGCTAAAGAGACTAAGAAAGGTAATACACAGAAAGACAAAGAGAAAAAACTTATTGATGAACTTATCAAATCATATGACAGGTATAACAGAGCACTTGAGGTATTAGGTCAGACTACTGCTCCTGAGGTTGAGGTGTTAGAAAAGTTAAATGAGAAATTAGATAAACAGAAACAAATATTAACAGGTATCTTAAGTCCATTGGAAGAATATACTAATTCATTGACAAAGGCTGAGGTTCCTTCAGATAGATTTGGATTTTACTTCTCAACATTAAGAGAAGAGTTAGAAGAAGGATTTGAAAGTATACCTGGTGATGGGTTTGTAGATTTTACTGAAAAGGTATTAAAAGAAGCATCTGAAAAAGGATTTACAAAAGAGGCAACTGATGCCCTTACCAAATTAATCAAAAATGGTTATGTCCAAGTATTTAACCTATTAGGTGGAGATGTTGAGTTAAGAAAATTAGTTGCTCAATCATATGCAGCACTCTATGCTGACCCATATAACTTTGAATTACAGGAAGCTTATGAGGACTCTATATTGGTAGCCTTCAAAAAGATACAAGGTATTACAGGTGAATTAACTGATGAACAACAGAGGGGTTATGAAGCATTTGAGAAAAACCTTAAGTCATTAATTAAAGCAACATCTGAGATTGAAGATGAGATTGATGCAGTTTATGAAGAAGTATCAAAAGTTCAGGATAAGGTTAATCAAAACTTAAAAGAAGGTTCTACTGAAAGATTAACAATTGTTGAAGATAACTATAGAACATTCTATGATACAATCAATGGGTTTGACCAAGAATATACTTCTGACTATGAAAAGTCATTAAGAGAACAAAACTTAGCAGCCTTCAAGAAAATGAAGGAGGAGATTAAGATTGCTAATATTAGTCAAGATGAGAAGGAGAAACTTCTTAAGGAGTATGAGAAAATGTATATTCAGACTGAAGAAAATATTAGTGATAAGGTTAATCAGTCAGCTAAGGATAGATTTCAAGAACAGAGTGAAGGTCTAACTAATTTCTTAAACACTGCAGCACAGGTTGCTACAGACATAGCAAACTTAGTTAATGACCTTACCAACATTCAGTTAGATTATTTAGATGCTTTATTTGATAAGAGGTTTGAGAAACTTGATGAGGAGTATCAGAATGACCTTACCAAAGCAGGTGATAATGTTAGAGCAAAAAACAGAATTGATTCTAAGTATCAAAAGGAGAGATTAGAATTAGAGAAGGAATATGAGGCTGAGAAGAAGAAGTTAAAAAAGAAGGCACTGATTGCTGACCTATTAGCAAACTCATTACAGATTATTGCACAGACTGCAATGAATGTAGTTAAGGTATTCCCTAATCCATTCTTAATGGCTCTTGCTGGTGTTATTGGAGCAGCTCAGTTAGGTATTGCAGTGGCTCAGTATAATGCAGCTAGGAAACTTAGAAGAGGTGGTATCTTAGATGGACCAAGACATGCTCAGGGTGGTATTATGATGGGAGATGGTTCTGAAGCAGAAGGTGGAGAGATAGTCCTTACAAGGGGTGTAGCCACTAATAGACAAGCACTTGCTTTAGCTAACCAAGCAAATTTATTAGGTGGAGGAGATAATCTTATTAGACAGACAGGTAGGTTTGATAATGAAGCATTTGAAGATTCACAAACAGGAACAATAAACCCTATACCAATTATACAGACATATGTAGTTGCTGAGGAAGTTCAAAGAGAGAATGTCATAAGTAAAAGAATAGCTGATAGAAGTAAATTATAGAATTATGAAAAACCCAAAAATTATAGAATTATTCATTGAGGATTTAGAGGATGAAGCTGGAATTGAGTTTATCTCAATAGTTTCAGACCCTGCAATCCAAAGAAATTTCTTAGCATTTAAGAATGATAATAACTTAATGGATAAAAAAACACAATCAGAAATCATCAATCTTTTAGAAGAAGAAGAACTTGGTGAGAGTAAAGATATATTAAAGAAATCAAAAATACTTAAGGATGTTGTTGTTGATTCACACCAAGAGTATTTGGATATAATGAAGAAGATGAACAATGAGTTTCTTAAGAGGTCTTACATTGATGGTAAGACTGACTCAGATAGTTTCTTAGACTATGGAGCAGGAAATGAAAGGGTAAGGGTCAGATTTTATTATGAGGGTCCTACAGACTCTAAGAATAGAGATTTCTGTGGTTATATGATGAGACAACAATCTAACACATTGTTTAGATTTGAGGACATTATGTATATGACTGCTAATGAGGTAAATGATGAGTTTGGATACTATGATATATTCCAGAAAAAAGGAAATTTTAATTGTAGGCATGTGTGGAAAAGGGTTGATTTCCAAGTAGTTAATGACAGAAAAGTTAATCCTAAAGTTCAGGACCCAAGTTCAGAAGCTGAGGTGGTTAACAAACCTGTTGAGAGAGTATCTAAAGAAGTTAAGGAGAACTTATCAACAGATGAGTTTAAACAATGGACAGGGTATCCAATCACTGCTAGAGAGAATGCTAAGAAAGCAAGACTACTTAATGAATTAAAAACACCATCAGCAAAGTGTATGACCTTAACAGGTAGGAGAAGAGCAGCTGATATAGAGAAGGGTAAAGGTTTATCTGATAACATTATGAAGAGAACCTTCTCTTATTTGAGTAGAGCAAGGGAATACTATAACCCTGAGGAGTTAAAAGGTAGAAAGACAGATGAGGAATTGAAGAATATTTCATGTGGGACAATATCTTACTTAGGATGGGGTGGCACACCAATGTTTAATTGGGTATCAAGAAGAATGAAAGATATTCAGTTATCAAGTGATGTTGAGATGAAGTCAATGAAGACTGAGTTCCAATCAATTGATGAGGACAAAAGAATAATCACAGGTGTATCTATGGTTCCAAATGAGACCATATTCAGATATGACCCTAATAAGGATGAGGAGTTCTATGTATACTTTACCAAGAGAACAATCAGATTACTTATGGAGAAGTTTATGTTGGAAGCAAACAACAAGAATGTTGATTTGGAACATAATGGTATCAAGGTTGAAGCAGGTGTTGTAGAGAGTTGGATTATTGAAGGGGAGAGTGATAAAGCATATCAATTAGGATTTGATGAAGAGACTGCACCTTATGGTAGTTGGATGGTATCTATGAAGATATTAGATGATGAGTTATGGGAGATGGTAAAGAATGACCCTGAGAACTTAAATGGTTTCTCTGTAGCTGGTAACTTCTTATCTAAGGTAGATAGATACTCCAAAGATGAAGTAATAATGGAACAAATAAAAGAGGTGTTAAAGGGACTTGAGTAGTCCCTCAAACTTCTTCTTAATATAGGGTCTGATTTTGTCTAAGTATTCACTTGGAACAGGGTCAGACCATCTATCTTGTTTAGACAAGTTATAATCAGCATCTATGACCTGAAGATTGTCTAAATGGTTGATGAGGTATTTAGGTGTTCTAACCAAAAACCAATTCTTAGGAACCATATGGTCAATGTGATATGGAATGTCATACATATCATAAACCTCTCTTACATCATCCCATATCTCTTTAAAATCCTCTCTATTCTTTACACCTTGAAGATGACCTTTTATTATTTGACCAAACCTAAAGTCAGAATTAGAAATATATTTATCTCTTTGTTTTTTTCTATATTTTTCAGTATTCCTATAATTTGACATATAAATTGGGTTATAAAACATCTTATCTTTAGCCCTTTGTTTTTCTTTATCTATATTTTTATCTCTATATGTCTTATATCTATCTCTATTACAAACTTTACATTTAGCCATACCACCAATCTTACCTCTTAATTTACCAAATTCAGAGATAGGTTTTACTTCATCACATTTACTACATTGTTTTTCCATATGGCTAATATACAAAAAAACTCTGGAAATCACCACTTCAAACTTAATTATATTTAATTGTGTAATAAATAAATTTTTTTAAAAAATATTAAGAATGGATAATTCACAAGCATTACTGAAAATTAGAACTCTATTAGGATTCTCATCAGAAGAAGTTGAAACATCTACAACAGAAGTGGAAGTTGTATTTGAGTCAGCTGCCTCAGAGGATGGGACACTTTTCCAAGTTGAAGGACAATGGGAAGTAGGAAAAGAAGTGGTAATTGTTCTTGAGGATGGAAGCACACCAGCTCCATCAGGTATTTTTGACTTAGATAATGGATTCACCATCACTATTGAAGAGGGTATCTTAACTGAGTTAAAAGAAACTGAGGAAAAGGAAGAACCTAATCAAGATGATGCCAAAGAAGAAGTAGAAGAAACTGAAGAAGTTGAAGCTACTGAGAAAAAAGAAGAGACAATGTCAGATGACCAATTAGTAGAATTAATCTCAAAAGTAGTAAAAGAGGTTAAGGAACAAATGTCAGCAGAGTTGTCAGAAGTTAAAACCTTATTAGAAGAAAAGGTTGCAACACTAAACAATGAAGTAGAGAATTTCAAAAAAGCACCAGCTGCTAAGAAAATCACTAATTCAGCTTTTGAGTCATTAAAGGATTATGAAAATTCAAATGACATCAGAGTTAATAAAATTAAAGAGTTAAGAAAAAATCTTAACAAATAAATTAAAACTAAAACAAAAAACAAATGTCTTATATTGTATCAAGTTTAGGAAATTGGAAAGATGAGTCAGGTGCTATAATCACTCAGGCAATCTTAGAAGGTCAAACTGCTAGCCTTTCACAAGTAGTAGCTGGTATCAAACATACCAAAACAATTAATGTAGCATCTTATGATGTTGCTCCATCAACTGCAGCATGTGGTTGGGTTAACTCAACAGGTTCTGATGTAGAATACACTCAAGTTGACTTAGTAGTAAACAGAGAAGAAGTTAAACAAGAACTATGTCCAAAGGACTTAGAAGATAAATACTTATCACAATACCTAAGAGCAGGTATCAGTGGTGATGAAGAAATCCCATTTGCTGATTCAATAGCATCAGGAGTAGCTGCTAAAGTGAAAAGATATGTTGAAGAAAAATTATGGACTGCTACAACTGCAGGAGGTGATGCATTCAATGGTTTTGGATACACAATTGATTCAGTTAACACTGCAGGTGTAAATGCAACTACAGGTTCTGTAGCAATCACTAACACTAATGGTTTAGAAGAAGTAGATAAGATGATATTTGCTTTACCAGCTGATGCACAGGAACAAGAAATCTTAGTATTCATGTCTGTTGCTAACTTTGCTAAGTATAAAGCATCTTACAGAAATGCTAACTTATTCATCACTCAAGGTGAGGAAATGAATGGTTCAGTATTAACTCATCCAGGTTTTGTCAATGTAAAAGTTGTTGGAACACCAGGTATATCAACTGACAGAGTAGTTGCAGGTCCTGCAGCTGGTTTCTATGTAGGTATGGATGGATTAGATGATATGGATGCAATCTCTATCTTCTATTCTCAAGACAATGATGTTGTGAGATTAAAGACTGGGTTTAAATACTCATCAGCAATTGTATTTGAGACTTTATTCTCATCTAACCAACTATAATAATATCTGTAGAGGGGTGGGTTAGTTCTCACCCCATTACAACACAATAAATTAAAAAACTAAAAACACAATACTATGGGATGTAATTCATATATCACTGGAGCACAGGGACTTAGTTGTAGAAATTCTACAGGTGGAATTAAGAATATCTTTATTTTTGAAGATGGTGATACTTTATCAATCACTTCAGGAGCATCAGGTATTTCTGCTATATCATCTACAGACACTACTGACTTATACCAATGGAAGCTTCCAAGAGCAACTAGTAACTTCCAAGAAGTTATTAATGCATCAACAGAGAATGGTTCATTATTTTATGAAGCAACACTAACATTTTCATTATTAGGTCTTTCTCAAGAGAGACAAGATGAATTAAGATTATTAGCAGCAAATCCAGCAGTGAGATTAATCATTGAGGATAACTCAGGAAACTATTGGTTAATGGGTAAATCTAATGGGGCAGATGTCCAAACTTCAACATTATCTTCAGGTTCAGCATTTGCTGACAAAGTAGGTTATGAAGTTGTTATGTTAGCTCAAGAACCTTATGGGGTAGAGAGATTTGATGTTGCTGATGAAGCTGCATTTGAAGCTTTATTCTCAGGAACAATCACTTTAGTGAAAGCATAATACCTTTTAATACTAATAAAAGTTCTCTAAAGGGGAGACTTGTGAAACCACAGGTCTCCCTTTTTTTATATTTATAATCAAAGACCAATTATGTTATATGTTAAAGATGGTATTGTAAATCCTGTTTCTCTCACACTTAGGGAGAACACCACAATATCCCCTGTATACTATTTGTTTGAATTTCAAAATGATTTCACAAAGGATAAGGTGTATGACCTTCCTACAATGGTATCATCAAATAGTAGGTATACAGAGTTCAATATTGATTTGGGAGTTGGTGGATTAGACATCTCTCCTTCAGGATGGTGGTCATATAAGGTTTATCAACAAACATCACCAATCAATTTAGACCCTCTATTGTCTCAAGGACTGATAGAGAGAGGTAAACTATTGGTTGCTGAAGGTGATGAGAAAGAAGTAGAAACAATAAAGTATGTCTCAGATAATGAGAACAATTCCAACTATGTTTTTGTAGACATAGATAGTGGATTTGAAAGAAAAATATGGGGACAGACCCATGTAAAATTTGGTGAGGCTGAGTGGATTTGGTCTCAGAGTGAATAAAAAAAAATTAATTAAAAAAAACAAATGGGAGACTTAAGTAATAAGTTTATTGATGAAAGTTATGGGTCCTTACTAAAGACCACAGAGGACACAGGTTTATCAGGAACAACTAAGACAACAATTCAGGATGGTAATGGAGTTGATACTGCATTATCTTTATCAACTGATAAGGTAGATGTGAATGGAGAATTACAGACATCAGGAACAACAAGAGTTCAGGGTGATGGTGAATTGGTAAATGTAT
>OBMK010002620.1_pt1 | contig 13343 bp, 15 predicted proteins | sample 1539081 | NCBI WGS metagenome assembly OBMK01 (sample SAMEA3355528, study PRJEB22509) | marine metagenome | biome: marine; feature: river plume; material: water | place: USA | collected 2010-08-07 | depth 0.5 m | reverse complement strand
TAGTTGCAAAGTTAGCATCATCACCTAATGCGGCTGCTAATTCATTTAGTGTATCTAACGTGCTAGGAGCACTATCTACTAAACCTGCTACTTGACTATCAACATAACTTTTGTTTGCAGCATCAGTTGCGTCTGTTGGTGTAGCTAAACTTGTAATTTTGTTTGATTGAATGTCCATACCATTAGTGGCATGAAATGTAACCATGTTTGTTGGAACCCCAGACCCGTTGTCTGCTATTTCTGAAAATATTATAGTCTTTCCATTGGTTGCATCATTGTCTGCTTTAATTTGTGCTAGATACTTTGTGCTAGTGTTGTTTTTTAAACTAAACAACATAGGAACACTTAAATCATCAAAACTACTTTCAGTTCCAATGTCTTTTTTGAATTCTAATATACTAGTATCTCTGTTTGTGCTTTCTCTTGCAATACTATGAAAAGCTGTATCACTTGCATTTATTAATCCTGTAAATGCACCATCAACATCTGCAAATGTTAATACACCAGAACCATTTGTTACAATTGCTTGTCCATTTGAACCATCTGCGGTTGGATAGCTTAATCCATCTAATATTACTTTACCAGTTCCGTCTGGTGTTATACTAATGTCGCCATTGCTGACACTAATTATACTGTTGCTGTTAACATCTAAATTACCACCTAATTGTGGACTTGTATCTGTCAATAGATCTGTTTGAATATCTGCGGCAGTTAACAAACTGCTTGTGCTACCACCATTTAAAACTACTATACTCATTTATTTGCTCCTTAAATTTCGATACTACTATCGTATTCTTGTAATACAACATCTATTGTATTGTTTGTTGTTACTGTTAAACTTAAAACACGGAATAATTTTCCACTGTTGAACAGGGTTATATCATCATGCTGTAGTGTAACAATATCACCTGCTTCTACTTGAATAGCATTGTGTGCTGCTTCAAAGCTAACACCAAATTGTTTTCTACTAGCATCTAATTTGTATTCAGCCAGTGTTTGAATTAGTGCTGGGTCTGTTACCATTCTATTTTCAATACGTGCTTCTAATACTCTGTTGTTGTCATCTGCTAAAAATGCTTCTCTGGTTGTATCACCATCAACGGGTATAATTTTAACATCATCATTGTATGCACTATAACCATTTCCTGTGTCTAAGTCCTTGTTTTGAAATGTTGTTGTTATTTTGTTTAGTTTTGTTGTAACATCAGGTAGTCCTATTTCAACTTGTCCTATAATATTATCTTTGTTATATGTAAACACACTTGGTTCGCTTGTTTTTCTAATTCTTAATCTATATGTGCCTGCTGTGTATACCAACAACCCGTTACAAGCATCTAACAGTTCGTTAATGTTGTCATACATTTGTTGACTTGTATCTAAGTCACCATTAACTGCATATCTACTAGCACAATAAGTTCTTGCACTTTGAAAACTAGTTAAATCTATTTCACTAGCTGGTATTCCTTTACCATATCTAGTATTGGTTAAGTAATCATATATAGCATCAACAGGGTTTTGATCTGCACCACTTGTAAGGCTGTTGCCTACTCCTACATCACTTACATCTGCTATTTTTTTACCATCTAATTCTACTGTTACAAGTGGAAGTCCACCTTCCCATACTTCAGCATCTGCTTCTAGTTTTATTGCTAGATAAGTAACACCACCTAGTTTATGATTGCTACCCCAATTGCTGGCATCTACACTTGTTTGTATCATAGTATCAACAGTTTGTGAATCACTTCCGCTGTGATATACCATAGTTGTTTTTGATGCATACTTGCCTGTTAAACTGCTTAATGCACCATCTGCTGTGTTACCTTCCCAAGTAACTTCATCGTTGAATACAACTTTACGAATTGCACCCATTTCACCTTCACACAATGCTAACACCATGTTTAAATTGCTTGTTCCACTAGTGTCGCCACTTCCGTTTGAACTTTCAACATATACTCTAGTTCCACCCATACGCTTACGCCCATATATAATTGGAATTGGATCACTGTTTGAATTCTTGTTTACCATTAGCCCTCTAGCTTGTTGTCCTTGTCCTCTTTTCTTAGGACCAAAGAACTTACTAGTAACAGCATTAATAATCATGCTGATAATAAACTTTTTAAATATACCTGCCATCAATGCACCTGCTGCAGGGCCTGCCCAAGCAACACTGGTCCATATAAAGAAATTAGCAGTTGCTAACCAAAGTATTACAAAGAATCTTTTCATTTACATTCTCCAGACAGTATAGTTGTCTAATGCTCGTGTTTCTACCATCATAAACCCATGTTGTTCATGCATACTGTATGAAACTTTATCTAATACTATCCAAGCTGTGGTATAAAATTTACCATGTTGTAATAGCACATCACCTGAGGTTGCTTTAATTCTTTTTGTATAACCTAATTCTACTAATTTGTCTTCAGCTGTTCCAATAACTCGTTTGCTGAATACCATAGCAGTTCTCATAGTAGTGTATTTCTCATAAATTTGTTTTAGCACATCAGTGTCGTGAACTGCGTCATGCATTTCCATTACAAATGTATTGCAATCGTTGCGACCCCATTCAAACTCTTGATGTCTTTTTGTTGCTATGTATTTTCCTAACTTAATTAATTTTGCTTGTATCATTTCCAGGTAATCTCCTTTTGCACTTCCGGACTGTATTCAAATCCTAAATCACTAGCAAATGCTGTGATATGTTGTTGGCTGTCACTGTTAGTGTAACGCCCACTTTCTCTAGCAAAGTCTGCCCATTGACTGCTACAATCAATGCCTACTGTTGTAGTATCATCAACGCTGTGTGCAATGTTTGCACTATTGATAAAACCACGAAACAGTTCAAATCCACCAACGTTTCCAGTATCATTCCAATATATTCTGTTTATAGTAACATCTCCGTTTGTATACTTTAAACTTAAGAAATCATTAATTGGAGCACTACCATCTGCGTAGTATCCTATTCCGCTTACTGTAATATTTAGTTTAGCAATTTCTAGTGTTGCATTTTCTTCCACATCACTAAAACTTATTAGTTGTCCAAAACTTTGATATGTCTCTCCGTCATAAACAACATCCCATGGTGCATTTGTAATGCGATATGTTGCAGTATCAAAAACTATTTTAACAGTTTCAAAATACAGTTGGTTTTCTAATTCACTTGCAGTTTCAACTGCACTTGTCATATTACGTTTTGCCATATTACGATCCTTTGTAAGTATCTGCTATAAAGCTAACACTTAGTTTATATAATCCATCTGTGTCTTGTGTATAACTAAAATTATCATTATCAAGACTTACAATTATGTGTGCTGGGTTTTGATATATAAATTGTGTATTACCTAAAGTGTTTGAACTTGGTTGTGCTATTCTTATTTTAGCTTCACCATATATGTTTGCATCAGTGGTATTAACAACCATTGCTAATCCACCATTGCTTTGACTACCTGCAATAATTAATTCACCTGCATTAAATACATCAGCTTGGTTACTAGCAAATCCACCTATTAATATAAGGCTATCACCTGCTGTAACAGGACTAACAATATGTAAACCTTGTGTTGGACTAGGGTTATTAAATAAACCATCACCTATGTTATAATTGTTTAGACCAGTGTTTGTTAAATTAAAGTAAAACGGGTTAAATTGCCCCTTTACAGCTTGTATAAACGTCCATATTTCGCTGAACTGGGTAGCCGTTAGTGCTTGGTAGTCAACATCTAATCTATACCTGCTGTAGCCGGCGCTACGCACATATTTGACACCACTTTGTGAATTTGTGGTGCTGCTTGGTTGTATAATTTCCCAACGAATACTTTTTGGTGTAACAGTATCTGGAAATGCTTTTCTACCATCATTGAAACCAGTATCTGTAAACTCATCATTTGTATCAAATACATCTTCTTGAGCTTCTGTTGTTGCACCTTCTTCTGATAAAGTTGTAGTAGAAACTCCTAATATATATGAAATTACCGCTAATGAAAGTTTTCCAATTGATCCACTAACGTTTGGAATGTATGAGTCTGCTGCTCTAGTAATTTCAAAACATTTACTAATATTATCTTCAAATTGTCCTCTTTGATTGTCTCTAGTAAAAGCTGGAACTCCACCTATACGAAAACTAGTTCCTTCTGTAAACAACATAGTTGGTGCAGCTTCACGAGTTGCATGTAATTGTTTTGGGTTATAATAATCTGTTGTGTCAAAGGCTGCTGGAACCCAATAATCATCTGCATACCTTGGGTTCCATGAGTATTTTGGATCAGTTTCACTTGTTCTGTTACCATACTGTTTGTCACCAGCACTATAAACTTTTATTTCATCTACCATATAATATGGGTTACCAGTGTTAGGACCTTGTTCAATTCTAATTGGATTTAATCCACTTACTTCACTGCCTGTTAATGCTGTATCACTACCATTAAAGAAAACACCACTGTCTAAATCTGCATTAGTTCTACCTTGTGCATTTTCATAACCAACTGTGTCTAGTTCTTGAACATGAATTGTGTAAAGGTTACTTGAGTCAGCACCTGTAACAGTTATTTTTAATGGTGTCCAAGCACTTTCATCTGAGTCTTCTAAATTCCAATCTTCGTAGTAAAATACATTGTTTGTGCTGTTGTCATAAACACCTAATACTACCATATCATCTTGATGTCCTACAGTTCCTGTTGTTGGACTAATACCTTGACCTAACCAATCATATTGTGGTATTTGTTTACCCAAGCTGTTAAAAACAACTGTGCTTGAGCTACCTGTATTTTGTCTAATAAACATGTTAGCATAAAAATATGTTTTTTCAGTTCCTGGAAAATTATATATTGTGTCACAGTAGTCGTCTAAGAATGTTCTAACTTCGTCCCATCCACTTGTAGTTGGAACTGCTGTTGTAATATGATAATTGGTTACGTTAGTTGAATGTAGAATATTTAAACTACCTGCATCTGTGTAATATGGTTGGTTTGTTATTGTAGCCGCTGTAGTTAAACCTGAATCTGTGTATAGTGCAAATCTACTTCCGCCTGCATCTCCAACTTGTTTCATGTAATAGGTTTGTCCAACTGTTGCAGCTGTTCCATTAAAACCAGTTGGCGCTGTTCTAACTGTAATACTATCTCCATCTACATAATTTTCAGTTTTGTTGAATTCTATCATAGCATTGTTGCCATCAGCAGTGTCTAAGAATATTTGAAAATCATCTTGTAATCTATGAATTCCATCTATTTCAAATGGACTTGTTAGTCCACTATCACCATATAAACTAATTTGTGTGCTGTTTTCTACTTTGGCATACATTGTTAAACTTTGATCGTTTAGAGCACTTAATGTTAAGCCTCCTACATCACTTAGTCCTGCAAATGCAACTGTGTCACTGTTTACTATACCGTGAGCACTATCAAATGTAACTAATATAACTACAATACCACTTAGTAATTTAACTTCAATTCTGTTTATATCTGATTCTTTTAGTTTCATTGTATGTTCAAGAATTGGGTGATCATACATTGTTTTAATTGCAAGATTGTGATTGCTTGGTGCTAGGTGTTGTAACATTCCTTGATACTTACTAGTAGCAGCCATAATACCTGCTGTTGTTTCTGTTGGAGCCATAGCAGTCCAACTCTTGTATGTTCCTGTTCTTAATTGATCTATTCTTCTGTTATATCCTTCAGTATTATCCGCACCATCATAAAGTGGGTCTATGTAGTTGGTTGAACTATTACTTGGATATGTAAATATACTTTTCATTTAGGTTCTCCTTATACGATTCCTGTCTTACCACGTCTGTTGTAAGCATCTTGAATTACACCTTCAATTTGTTTTCTTTGTTCTAAAATAAATGTTGCACCATCTTTTGTTGATACGCTATTGATGTTAAAGTTAACTGTTAGTGGGCTACTCATTACATCATCTATATCATTTTTTGGAACAACTAACTCACCTGGAGTAAGCATTGCTGGCACTCTATCTCCATAACCTGGAGCATTAGGAACTACACCACCTTTGCTGAATCCTAAGAAACTAGTAATACCACTAAAGATACTGCCCATGTCAAAGCCGCCTCCAAAGCCGCCTCCACTTGTCATTGCATTCATACCCATGCCAAACAATTCATTAACTTGTCCCATCATTGGTTTTGTAATATGATGTTCAATTGCCATTGCAACCATATCAAGTAATGTATTCTTAAAGAAGTCTTTGAAACTGTCTAAACTTGCTCTACCTCTGGCTAGGTCTTGTGCTAAATTCTTAGCAAAACTATCAGTTGCTTTCTTAAAGTGTTCTGCCATACTTTCTGTTAAACTTTTTACTTTTTTCTCTGTTTCAGTTACACCTGCTGTAAATGGTTCAAAGTCTACTGCATCTAAACTAGTTTCAATGTTGCCAATAGCATCAGCAGCTTCATTGCCAGCTTCTGCTAGTTTTTCTAGTTCTGCTTGTTCTGCTCTGTTTGCTATAATTTGTTTTTCAACTGCACCAGTTAGTGAATCATAAGCTGGCATAATAACACTTGTCACAGCTTCTTTAAACAATTTACCTGACTTTTTAGCAAATTCTAAAGTTTGGTCTAGTCTATCAGTTGCAAATATCTTTTCATAGTCAATACCTAATCCTTCAATTTCACCAAAGCTATTATTAAATGCATCACTTAAACTAATTGCACTTTCTCGTCCAATAGCTTCCATGGCACCCTTAAAGTCACCTCTGAGTGCTCTTTTAATACCAGCACCAATGTTGCTAAACTGTTCAATGATTTTATCACCAAATGCTGCACCCATAGTAAGTATTGCATTAAACGCATCTACAAATAATCTAGGAAACTGTTTGACTGTTTCAAATACTGTTGTGTAGTATGCTACAAATAAATTCATCATAAAGTTAACAGAATCTTTAACTACAGAAGTAATTGTTTTGAATGTTTCCATAAATTCAGGACTTAGTGTTGGAATTAATTTTTTTATACTATCCCATAAGCTGGTCAATCCTTCACTTACCCAGTTAACAAATTTTGTTATTTGTTGTAGTGCTAAATCAAATACTGCACCAATTACTTCACCTAAACTTGCACTAGTTTCACCTACATTTACCATAGTGTCTTGGAAATATGTTAGTGCTCCTACTACAGCTAATATTGCTGTTCCTATTGGAGTAAATCTACCCATCAATTTAAATACTGTTCCTAGTATTGGAATACTTTTACCTAGGTTACCAATTCCTTTTACCAAGTTCCTCATACCAAATGCACCTCTTGCAGCACCTTTGGCCAATCCATTCATAAACAAGAATGTTTGGTTAAGTGCGGCTGCTCCAACTGCGGCGTATATAACATTACGCAATAGTTCAAAGTTGTCTGCTAAGAAAGCCAATGCACTTGCGGCACCTGCTACAGCATCACTCAGTCCCATACCAATTGATTTAACCAATTCGTCGTTGCCTGCAATAATTGCTGTTATTTGATTTATATGTTCTGTAAGTTGTGGTCTAAGTTGTTGTCCTAGTGTATCTGCGGCATTAGTTACTGCAATACTAAAGTTACTCATTGCTGTGCTAACGTTGTCCATTTTACCTTTGGTTGCACCACCAAATCTTTCATTGATGCCATCCATTAATGCATCTAATACTTTTTTAGCATTGCCAGTTTCTTTACCAAATTTACTTAATTCACCTCTAGTAACACCTAATTTATTCTTTAAGATATCATATACAGGTAAACCTCTATCTTGTAGTTTATCAAATTCTTGTAGTTCAACCGAGCCAGATGCTAGTGTTCTACTATAAACATCTGTCATAGCATTTAACACACCAAGTTGGTCTGTTGTAACTGCTGCTGCATCTGTAAATGTTGTTAATAGTTTTTCTGTGGGTTTGATACCAGACCCAGCTAGTTTAATATATGTGTTGGTTAATTCTTCTACACCAAATTGTGTTCTTGTTGAGAAGTTCTTTATAGCATCAAATGCTTGAGCACCTGCTTTAGCACTACCTGTTACACTTTTAAGTGTATCTTCTAAATCTTCAAATCTTGCTGTTGTTTTGATAATGCTACGAATAGCACTACCCGTAATAAAAGCAGCCAACGCTGCACCAGCTGTTTTTAGTGCACCATTGACTTTTGATGTTGACTTTTCTAATCTGTTAAGCCCGCCAGAAATATTTCTTAGCGGACCACTTGTTTTATCAGTTGCTTTAATTACTAATTCGTATGTAGATGCCATTTAGCGTCTCCTCATTTTTTTAGCATTTTTTTGTGCTTCCTTGTTTACAAAGTCAAAATACTGTATCCAACCTTGATACTCGACTGCACTCATCTGCATAACTTGTTCAACTGTCATATGTAATTCTAATGCCAGTTTGAACAGAAACAGCTTATTCGGAGACTCTGTTAGTTTCCCAATTCTGCTTCTATATTTTCATCATCAGCATTCATTGCTGTGACGATAGTAAGAATAATCTTTGGGTCAACACTACGCATTAACTTATGTTTGTCTTGACTACCAAATACAGTTTTACCATCTTTGTCTCTAGCTCTCATAATAAGTGTTTGAATTAATGCTTCAGTAGCTTTACCACCTTGTGTAAGCTCAATAATTTTTGATTGCTCATACATTGTTGTGCTTGGTTTGTAGTAAATTTCAGCGTTTTCCCATTCAGGCACTTTAATAGGACCTAGTAGTCCTTGTGCTAATACTGTTTCAAAGTGTGTTGTTGCTTTATCGATCATACTCATATCTGTTCATTCCTTTTTATTAGTTTCTCAATTGCAGGTATTATTATACCTCTAGGGGCTTGTCTGCTTGTTGGTTGTCCCAACACTCCATCTAAGAGTCCTATGTAAGGTGCTCTGTTTTGGATTACATTAACAGAAGATCCCAACTTCCATTTATGTAGATATTGCCATTTAGATCTAGCATAGCCAGTTCTGATTGGGGTAATATCTATTGCGTTAGTATTTAGCTGTTGTAAAAAGCGGTCAACAGCACGTTCCATTGAGCTTTCAATGTGTTTGAATATAACTTTTCCACTCGTAGAACGCACCATTGACTCCTTTTAAATATTAAGCACCAACGCCATATGCTAATGGACCTGTGCCATCAAACGCAAGTGAATACTCAACTGCGCCATCAAAACTAGCACTTCTGCTGATTGATGTAATGATTGCTGAACCATTATAGTTTGCATTGTCTGTGCCTGTGCCTCTTGGGTAAAGTTCAAAGTCAACAGTGTCGCCTGCTTTTAGCAGTGGACCTGCTGTAACTTCATCACCTACTTCAGTTGCATCGTCTTCATCGTGTCCAATGTTAGTATCGTTTGCACTCCAAAAACCATCAATTGTTCCTGAGAACGATTTGAAAGTTGAAATGATTTCACGAGCATTACCAGTTGAACCCATATTTGTTACATCTAATGTTTCAGTTGTTTCTTCCAAAGTGAAAGCTGTAACATTTAACATTGCTGTTAGTGTTCCAGTTCCTGTTGGACGAACTAAAACCGAACCGTCGACGCCTTTTACTGGACTGTTTGTTTTTGCCATTTTATTTCTTCCTTAAATTGATTATCACGCTCATGCGTTTCCTCTTGTGTAATAGTATCTCGCCCTAAACACAATTGCACCTTGACCATAAGGGGCAGTTTCTGCTATTTCTCTGATTTGAACATCTGTAACAAAACTATCAAAAGCGTTGCCGCCTAAACTAGTATCTAGTGCTAGTTTTTCTTCAATAGCTTCTATTACTGTATTTCTACTTTGATCACGGTTTGCACCATATACCAAAACATTCAATACTATGTCCACATCTGCAACCTGTTGACCATCACTACCTAAAGTAGCATGTTCTCTGGTTTCATTAGCAGTCTCAACCAATACATGTGGATAACTTGCCGGTGACAACTCATCTATGCTTTTTGGTTCCCTTGAAACAGTCTTAATACTAGCAAGACTGTTGATCTGTGTTACAACATGTGCTGTTATGTTTTCTCTAATACTCATTATCTGTATAACCTTGTTTGAGGTGCTTCAAAGTATTCATTATCTTCGATAGTGTTATCTCCATCTAAATCATACTTGATACCTCTAGCAAACTCTTGACTCGTTTCTTCTGAGTAAAGATCTTTATACATCTTCATTTGTAATTGAAAACTATCATCAGGACGAAAAGGGCTGAGACGAGGCATGATATAATACGCTAATGCACGATATAATGTAGCACGTTTCCATTGAGCATCCACTAGTAGTGTTGCATCAAATCTTGTGTTGCCATTACCTTTGTTAAAGCCACGCTTCAACCATTCAACTTCAATGTCTCTTTTAACATCAGCTTCAGCTTCAGTTAATTCGTCAGTGAAATCAGTTTCACCGTGTTCTGTTATCGTTGGTAACAGCGTTGTTAAATCTGCATTAGTTGCATAAGCCATATCTCGTCTCCTTTATTTTATTACGCTACGTCGTATAAACGACAAGCACGTGATGCGTCAACTAGTTTAACGCCAGCATGTAGAGATGCAACTAGTGAATTACCAACTGCTTCTGGTCTACGACCAATCTCAATTTCGATACCTTTGTGCATACCAATTCTGAATGCGTCTGCTGAGAATATCGTTCCGTTGTTTGCTGTCATGTAAGATGACATAAACATGTTTACGCCAGCTACTTTTCCTAAGAAGCCGTTCATCATTGCAGTTCCTTGGAAGTTGTCTGAACCTGCGTAAGCCGCTGTTCCGATGTTCTTCATTAGGTTAGTTCCCATTGCTGGGTCTACTACTGCAAATAATTGACCCATTTCACCACCATCTCTGATAAGTTTTACTGCGTCAAATAGGAAGTTTAATGATACTGTTCCTGCTGTGTCAATTGCGTTTGTGATTGAAGTTGATTCAAGTTGAGCCGCACAATCTACATCGAATTTATTAGCTACACTATTTCCAAGCACACGACCAAGTTCTTGTGGGTCGATACCGCCTGCATCTCTTAATACAGTATGAGCTGCATAGATAGCTGCTGGAATTGGAACTAATGTGTCTGATACTGCTGTTACTGCAACATCATCTGTTACACCTTCTGCAGAAATTTTAGTAGCCGCTACAGAACCTAATAGTGGAACTTGTAGTGTGTTTGAACCGGCAGGAATGTTCACAGATGGAATTAGTCCACCGTCTAGGAACAAAGATGCCTCGTGTGCAGCGTATACTGTTGCTGCTTTTGTGTTTACGACCATTGATTCTAGGTCGAATGCTGAATTATAAGCCATTGTTATATTTCCTTATGTTATAGTTTCCCGGACTGTTTCATTTTGTTATATAATGCCCTAGCCTCGGGTTTTGATAAATCTAAGTCTTTGAGACTTACACTTCCACTCTGTGGTTGTGCTGTTTTGTTGCTCTCTGAGCCTGTGCCACTTGGACCCGCTGTTCGGTAATACGTATGTGATTCAAGGAATTCATTTACTAGATCATTCACACCCATTGGGTCTGCACCATCTGTGTAACGAACTTGTCCTTCAGTATCAACTACATTAACATTACCTTCTGCGTCCAGTTTGATATTGTTTCTTAGTAGTTGGGCGATGTGTTCTGGGTTAACAGAACCTGCCTTTGATGCACTATTGATTAATGCGCCATCAACTTTAATCTTTTCCAGTTCTCCACGTAGCTTGTTTACTTCAACATCAGCAGTTGTTTTTGTTTGTTTCAAAAGTTTCTCAAATTCATTTCGTTTGATCAACTGTTGTTCGTCTTGCTGTTGTTTTAGTGATTTTAGCTCTTTGTATTCATCTAGGTCTACGCCATCGTATTTAGATTTAACTTGAGCAATACGTTTTGCAATGATGTCGTTTACCTCATCTTGAGACAACATCTTAGTTTGTTCCTGAGATTGTGTTTCCTCAACTGCAACTGTCTCAGTGTTAGTTGCTTGAGTGTTATCCATGTTTTCAGTCATGTCTGATTCCTTTATTAAAAGCAATAGTTAGGGGTAATCGATTACCTTTGCTTTATACATAGTTATTTATCACAGAATAAAACCACAAATACTTGAGGTATTTCTGTTGACAATTGGTTTGTGTTGTGTTAGTATTTATACATATGTTGGGTTGATATACAACATATATTTGCTTACTACTCCCTGGTCCCTATTACCTTATTTCAGACCAGGGAGTCTTTTTTGGAGTAAATACTACTATGAAACATGATGATGAACACTTTGACGGTGAATTGGCAGCAGAGAACTTGTATCACAAGTATCTGCGACATGTAGCAATACGTGATTACTGTAAAAAGCACCCAAATGCTACAGAATCACAAACAAGCAAGTTTATTATAGACACAATACTACAACAACACGCTCCTAAGCCAAAAAAACCACCAAAAAAACCAAAAAAAGATTAAATTAATTTATAAACCCTTGATTTATAAGGGTTTTTTTCTGGCTGAAAAGGTTGACAAGCAAGAGTTCTTACTATATACTGTATATATAAGTTGGAAAAACAGCTTATTAAATTAACAACTAAGGAGACTACAAAATGGCTACTAAATCACAACAAAGACACTATGCAAAAACTAACAATGTTAGCATGGCACAAGCAAAACAACACTTTATTGATCTTGCTATTGCAAATGCAAATAAAGGTCAATTAGAAAAGCATGGATCTGTTCCACATGATTGGAAAGACCATGGTGGATTTAAAACTTTAAGTTTTAATTGGCAGACAGAAGCTATGAAAATGATGGACTTGATCAAAAATGATCCACCAGTTTATAATGTAAAAAGCAACAAAACAGACTTTACCTCAGTGTGGAACAATGAAGAGGGTTTTCTTATAGCAGTTGTTCCAGTTGTTAAACAAAGACCAGGAGTTTGGGGGTTTTTAGCTATGGAAGGTGAAACTACAAATAGTGTAGCTAAAATTGCTAGTCAGTTTCAAAAAACTAATCTAAATGACAACTATGTAATATTAAGCACATATGCTACAAGTGATATGGCTTACAAGCAATACAAACAACTAGTTGATGCTATTGGGTGTGTGTTTGTTGGTTATAGCACTCCAAAGAATCTGTCAACATTGTTTGAAAATGTTGAAGCTATTAAGTGTTGGTCAAAAGACAAGCCTTACTCAGCTTTTAAAACCGCAGAAAAAACCGCATAAAACCCTAAAAATAGCAAAATATAATAAATAGTATTATACAAAAAGGTTGACAACCGAGTCATCTTACTGTATACTGTATATATAAATTGAAAAGGAGAATACAAAATGAAAATATCACAACAAGAGTTTGAAAAACTTCCAAAAAATATACAAGACTTTAGATGGGCATCATTTGTAGAAAGTGAAGGACATACTAAACTTATT
>OBMK010002608.1_pt1 | contig 13389 bp, 12 predicted proteins | sample 1539081 | NCBI WGS metagenome assembly OBMK01 (sample SAMEA3355528, study PRJEB22509) | marine metagenome | biome: marine; feature: river plume; material: water | place: USA | collected 2010-08-07 | depth 0.5 m | reverse complement strand
TCAAAATAATTTTTAGCACCTTTAGATTCAGTAACTGTTGATTCATTCATATCATAGTCACGAAGTTGTTTTTGAACTTTATATAAACGATCTTCTAATTTATTTAATTCACTACCATATCTATCAGCTACCTCACCACCTTCTGGTTCAGCTTCTTGCTCCATATCAATGTATAGTTGTTTGATTCTATCTTCGATTTCTGATTTTATAGCTCTTAAATTTAAAGCTTCATCATAATCTATTCCCCTAGATGGTTGAGGTTGAGATGCTTTCATTTTTGCTGTTTTTGTTTTAGCAGCTCTCATTCTCATCATAACCGGATCATTCATATCCATTTCTCCTAGATTGGTGGATTGGGTACCACCTTGGGGTTTAATTAGATCATCTGCAAATGCTTGAAGACTAGAGATACTACCAAAAACAGGTGTACCTTTTAATTCTCCACTTTCAATATCGATTACCCTATATTTAGCTCTACCAGGTTTGTCTTGGTAAGTTGGTGTAACTTTTTCTAATTCAAATCTATATTCACCATTATACCTAGAAGTAAGTTCTTCAGGCCATGTATTTTCTTCTAATGGTTTAGAAAAGAATTCTTGTATTTGTTTTAAGTCTTCCATTTATTTTGTAAAATAGTTATTTTTATTATAAATATGCGAGAATTGTTACTTCTTCATTTTCTCTAAATGTTCTATTGTCTTACCTAACGATTCCAATACACGTTCTTTATCAAGACCACCTACCCAACTTTCAACATCCCCCGCTTCTGTAATATATGAATTGTTATTTTTGGTTAATTCCTCTTCAACATATTCTTTAAATTGAACTATAAAACCATCTATATCTGAGTTAACAATATTTTTGTGATATTCATCCCAAGCTCCTATTCGTTTAAGTTCCGCTTCAAAGTCAATAACACAGTCAAAACATTTTTTATGTAATTTATAATAGTCAGCGTCAAAACGTTTTTTCATGTTTTGTTTACAATTAGGACAGAATATAGGAGTGATATTTGCTTTTTTAGCTTTATCTAATTTAGTGATATTTTGTTTAATACCATCTTTAATTGTCCATTTCCTCCCATTTTCTTCCCATATATCTCCCTCTTCGTGGAATTCTTCATCTTTAACATAACCTACACTTTGTTCTGTTCTATCTCCATATTTACCTTGGACTAGATTTCGTAGACGTTTTACATCTTTTTCTCTAAACTGCTTTTTTAAAACTGAATTTTTTTTACTCATATTATTTTTTGTAATTTTTAGATATAGCTGAAACTTTATCTTTAATTATTTTTTTAGGTTTTTCTATTGGGGTTAATTCTAAAGTATTTCTAAATGAAGCCACTAGATATTCCAAATTGATCTTGGTTAATTTACTATCTAAATATAATTTTTCCAAATGTATTATAGTTTTAGATATAAAGTATGTTGATTGAGATGTCAATATTGGGGTTGAGGGATCAAGTAAATAATTTACATAGCTAATAAGTGATAATATATCCCCATTTATCAATTCTCCATATGTGAATTTTTTATCTATGATTTTAACCATTTCATCTAATTCTTGTGTTTTTATGGAAGTGTCTATTTTTGATTTTGATTTAACCTTTTGAATCTTTTGGGAATTCTTAACGTTATCTAAAATACTTAATTTCTCCTTTATATTAGGTTCTATGGTTGGGTTTGGGGTTAATTCTAAAATAGCTGTTGATTTAGATATTAAATTGGTTATAAATTGATCATTTATTAAACCATCCTTATATAAGTTATTTATTGGGTTGAAAAGGGATAATATGAGTAATGAGCTCAAATCAACTGAGGTTGGGGTATTATTCTTTAAATCTACAAGTAATTGGACAAAATGTTGAACATCTTCACTACTCACTTGGTTATTTAAATATAAACTTTTAACTACCCCCTCATACAAGGAAACATTTTTATTTTCTGGGGGTGTTGTAATAGGGGTGATTTTACTATTTTTATAATTTTTCCTAGGGGAACCACCACCATATGCCCCAGATATTTTATTTAACTCCCCCATTATAATCCTAACTTTTTTAATTGTTTAATAGTATCCGCGGCTGATATATGTAGAATACCAATACCACCTGCTTCTCGCCAATCTATTATATTAGATGGTCTATCGTCGATTAATATTGAAGTTTCAGTAGCATACTTTTTTTTATCTTTAGCGTAAGCTAAAATCATCTTAGTATTAGGCATGTTTCTTTTCTTCCAAATTCGTTTACCATATTTAGATTCTTCTTTAATAGAAGGTGCTGATAGGATGATTGGGTCATATACTTTAATATAATCCCAATAAAATTTACCATCAGACATCCAATCCATACCCGCCCAAAAAGGAACACCTACTTGGACATCTATAAGATCCCAAAATGCCTTGGTACCATTTTTATCTTTGTATTCTTTTGGAGAAACCCCATTAGAAAATTCCATAAATCTTTTATCGAAATCCGATAAAACCCCATCCATATCTGAGTAAATTGTGTATTTCATGTTTTAATTTCTTTTATTTGCGTGAATATACGAACAATATTTGGCTTCTCCAAATTTATATGTGGAAGTTATTTAAAATGTTGGTAACGCTAATGCTTTTCTTCTTTTTCTCCAAACATTTAATATCTGTTTTTGTTCTTCTTTTGTAAGTCCTACTTTTTTAAAATAGTTTAAAATTACTTCTTTAAATGGAGTTCTAGATTTTTTAGCTCTAAAATATAAACCTTGAAGCATTGCATCGACTTCTTTTTCTAATTTAAAATATTGAGATTTTGGTAACATCTTAGCGTCAATTAAACCTCTAAGGAGTTGGTCGTCTTCTAAATATTTACCAGACTTAACATTTTCGCCATCTTGGGTTAAATGCTCGATTTCATGTCTTACTATATCCTTAATATCAAATGATACTTCAGACCATTTAAATTCTTTAGGGTCTTGTGGTATTTTAAAAGATACTTGAATTAATGGAGTAATTTCTTCCCCATCATCATCATACCCAGCATTTGCTCCCCCATCAGGTTGATACATTTCATCTGAAACTTCAATGTATCCTTCTAAATTAAATTCTAAATTATTTGAAAATATTTCCTCATCGTCGGGACCTACTGAAAATGTAAAATTTCCCTTTTTGGCTCCACTATCGTAGATTTCTTTAAATTTTGTAAATACTTCTCTAGATACCTGGTTTGTTATTTTATCATATCGACCTTCATTTAATGTAATTGCTTCTTCTAAACCCGAAGCTAATTCACGAGCGTATTGGTTTAGACCAAATGGGTCTTTTGTTTTCTTTTCATGTATTTTAGGTAGAGATATTATAACTTTTCCATCTCTTAAATCTATATTATATTCTGGAGGGGTGTGTCTTTGTACTAACCTTTTAGAAAAAGCATATCTTAAATCTGATATGGGATTGATATCTAATTGCTTAGCTAGTTTTTGGTTATTTTTTAAATAGGGTAAAACTTCATCTCTATAAATTTTTGAAACTGTATTTCTACGTTTTAGATTATCCATACCCGTTGTATTGGGTGGGAGTTGAGGATCATATTTAGGTTTAGATATATCATTGTCTTCAAACCAACCTACCTTAAATTCAAATCTAGGAGGAGAAGAAGGTGAGTAGGTTATTCTAGCAAAATATAAATTATCTCTTGAATCTTCATAAGTATAAAGACCTTTTACATTAGATTCTTCATATTCAAACCTTTCACCATCAGGGTTAACTACCTCAGCCATTAATTGATCTTCTTCTTCAAGAAGGGTTTCTTCAGTTGTTGGTTTATTATCGTGCCCACATTTGTGACATATAAATAAATCATCTCCACCATCTACTATGTTCCAACTCCAATTACAATTATCACATTCGATTTTATCTCCTACGATTGCTTCATTTAAATTTTGTTTTTTTCTTCCTATTATATTTAATATCTTTTCTACATTAGGGTGAGTGTTTTTAGCCTTTACTATTTGATAAGCCTTAAGAGGTTTTTGTTGTTTAATAGCTAAGAAAGCCCTATGGTTTCCACCAGCAACCATCCCTTCTGCATCTATTGTTATAGGAGGTACTTTAGATAAGTCTACTTTTCTAGGATCCGAGGTGGAAGAATTAAAATATTTATCTATTTTACCTTCAATATATTCTTTATATTTTTTTTCTCTTTCTGCATATGCATCAGGATCAAGTTTTAATTCAGTGTGGGGTATCAATTTAGGACCTTCAAAAATGTATTTATCTATGTGAAAAATAAATGGTCTAAAATCACTAAACCCATCACTTTCATAATTATAATCTAATAATTCTTTTTGTTTGGGGAACATTTGAACTAATAAACTATGTATTTGTTTCATTTTATCTTTATCTCTAAGAGTTTGAGAAAGTAAAATAGTATCATCTAAAGAAAGTTTAGCTTCATTTAAACTATCAGTCCAATTTTTATCTATAACATAAATACTTTCAGGGTTGAAAGAATTACCTATATATAAGGTTTCTTTTTCACCATCTTTTGAATATTCTAAATCTTGAGAAAGTTTGCTTACATAATCCGGGTGAAGTATGAAATTTGGGTTATCTAAAGATACTTTAACATACCCACCAACTTTATTGGGGGATGAATTATGATCTACATATCCAGAATAATGTCCAAATCCTTTAGCTACTTCTTCATCCGTAGAGAAGCTCAAAAAACCTCTATTACTTTTAGATGTTATTTTTGTATCAGAAGGAACTTCATATTCAGTAGTTCCATTGGATTGGTTTTTTACTTTTAATGTTTTTATAAAATCTTTATCAAAAGTCATTCCCCTATATCCATACTTATTTCCCCCAGTTCTAGGATCTAAATCTTTGGGGTTTTTTTGTTTATATTTTGATAAATTCTTTAATAAATCAACATCAACTACATCAACGTCACCATCTATATATTGTTTTAATTGGTCATCAATGCCTTCATTTAAACTATCAGTCCAATTTCTGAATGTCATTGTACCTTTTAGGTTAGCCTCAGCTTCAATATCATTTAAATTATCGTCTTCCTGTGTATTGGTAGTAGTAATATTACCCAATCTACCCTCTAAATTTTGGATATGGTGAATCATCTCATGTGAAAATGAGCGTACTATATCCTTAGGATGTCTGCCTTCGGTGAATAATGTGATGGTTTGGGTTTCCGGGTTATAATACGCGGTTTTACCGAGAAACTCACGTGCATTATCACTGTCACCATCAACAAATTCAACTTTAGGTAAAGGTTCAATATTCATACCTTTATCCAACATATGTTGGGTTAGTTGATCTATTTTTTCTTGTATACTGATGTCTTTAGAATACGAAGCATTTTCATTTAGTGTTTTCTTTTCTATATAGATAATTGGGGATTCAATATCATCTTTAATTTTAATATTATAGTTTTGGGGTGATAGATTCTTACTAATTAATGCTTTAAATAATCTATATCGTGTATAATCAAAAGGTTGAATTAAAATTTTACCATTACTAGGTAGTACTTCATCTATAAAAATTTTAAAGATGGTATTCATTACTTTTGGGTTGTAATGTTTTAATCTACCAAAACTTAACTGTTTACCACCTTGAAGTGAATAGAATTTAAATTCAGATACGTTTTGTGAGGTTGGTTTTAATTTTGCTATAACTTTAACCTGGTTGATATCATCATAAAATTCCCAGAAATTGTTGTTGTTCGCATAATCGTAAATATTATTAAGATCTATTTTATATTCTAATATACTCCCATAATCTTTAGTATCTTCATTTACCCAATGTTGCACTTCCTTTGAAAAAAAATCTTGAAATTTTTCTTGAGAATGTGGGATATTTTCGTTTAATATTTCTGAAATTGATTGTCTTAGAGTGTCAAATACTTCTCCCCTTTCATTATCATTTAAAATCTCAGGTGTAAATTTATAAAATTCTTCAGGTGATATTAAAAGTGCTTTCCTTGCTTTAGTACCACTTATTTCACCTTGGGGGGTGGTTATAAGTTTAATTTCCATGTTTGGGTACTTTTCTTCTATATTTTTAGTTCTAGATTCATAATCTTTTTGATCTCCTTCGTTTCCTTCTCTAGACCCTATTATGAAATAAACTGTATCCTGTGGGTTGTTTTTACCTAATCTAATTATATCACCTATTGGGGATTTAGATGGTTCAATTTTTACCTTCATTGGGAGGTGGTTCTTGTAAACTTCCCAAACCAAGATGGATTCCAATTGGGATATTCCATCTCTAGTTCCACTACCTACATAGATTATGAATTCATCTATTTCTGGGTATTTTGCTAGGGCGTCTTCTATTACTTGGAAGTGACCTTTTGTAGGTGGTTTAAATCCCCCACCATAGGCTGCTATTACTTTACCCATTTAAAAATTGTTTTATACGTATTTTTGCTTCATCTTGAGACATTGTGTATTGAATTATGTCTTGTATAAAGTCTTCATCTAACATTTTTTGAATTGCTTTATTTAAATTTACTTTTTGTAAATCTGATTTTTGCTGTTTTAATGGTGTTTTTGGTTTAGTATTTTTAGGTTTGTATGGATCAAGATATTTTTTGATAATTTCTCCTATATCTTTAATTTTATTACCTTTTAATGTATTAGCTACAGCAACAAAATTATTACCAAATAATTTAGCATATTTAGGTAAATTTTCCGTTACACCTTTCCAGGTATTCATTACAATCGCAGGTGCTAAACTTCTATCTTCACCTTCTGAATCATCAAATCGTTTTTCATTTTGTTGTAGTGAACGCTCTAAATCTGTGTAAACATAAAGCATCATTATATCATATCCTGCTTCTTCTAATTCTTGTTTTAATTCTTCTGTTTTCTTATATGAAGCTGCTGTACCATCTAATATAAATGATTCTTTACCTTCAATAGTAGCTTGTACTTTACCCTTAAATTCCTTATTAGCTGCTGCCATTGCTACAGATTGTTTACTTCTTTCTTCAGGTGTGGCATTTTTTAAATCTAAAGATACATTAGCCTTTTTTAATAAGCCAATATAAATATCATCTATATTCATTATTTTTATACCACCTAAATCTAAACCTCCAAGAATATACCCTTTTCCTGCTCCAGGAGCGCCTGCTAAAATTATAGCTTTAGGATTGTCTTTATTTTCTTTTAACAAGCGGCCTTCAGCTAAATATTTTTTTAAGTTGAAATTGTTCATTTTAATAGTTTGGTGAGTGAAATCATTGTGATATTAATTTATAATTTTTCAATGTATTTAGGTTCGATTCTGGTATCTGAGCCTTCAGAGGTTGTAAACATTCCCTCCTCATATTGACCTTCAGTTCCGGATTTTATGTAGAGGAAGTTTCCACTATCATACCCTAACATATCCTCAATATTACTTATTTCGTATTCAGGAACTGCCTCTTGGTCAAAACCATCAAATTCATAATTATTTACATAATAAACATCAGTGGTAATTCTATGAGTGGGTTGTTCATTTTCCCTCAACAACTTACCTTCTATTAAGTATCTCTTTAAATCGAAATTTTCCATTTTATGTATTATATTTTATATGTTATAAATATACAAAAAATTCCCCCAATCTCCACTACACTATATGTTTCTCTTTGCGGATGTTCTGAATTCTGTGAATGCTGGTTTATGTTTTGGGTTTTCTAAATCAAATAATTTTTTAACAGTTTTAAATATATCAAGATTTTCTTCTTGAGATCTAGAAGATTCATACATTTCCCAACCTTTACCTTGGATTTTACCTTTTGCTGCTTTCCTTTTATTTGATTTTAACCACAATACACCATACCTATCTGCTTTTTTACCAAAACATTCTTCATAACATTTAGCATATATAGCTGTTTGTAAATCATATGTTGTTTGTAGGTGGTTAGATGTTTTAAAATCAATAATCCATAGTTCAGTTTTCCCATCTATTTCAATTTCACATACCATATCACAAGTACCTGCTACCTTTAATTCATCTGAAAATAAATGTACTTCAGCCTCAACTAATGTAGGATTATACTCTTCCCAAAAATCAACAAAACGTAAGAACATTTGCCACACTAATGCATCGTATTGAGGTTGACCTGATTTGGATAGGAAATTTAATTCTTTACCATTCAAGTAATCCTCAATCATTTCGTGGGTTTCAGTACCTTGACTTGCTGCTTTACGTACAATGTGCTCAGAAGCATATCCTACCTTCTTAAGCCAATCTTCAAAATACTTGCCTTTTGGGTAAGAACCTAAAACATAAGTAATGGATGGGTAATAATCTCCATTACGTTGATAATAACGGGAATCTGGCATTGTAATCTGTTGAGCATCATCTGATACTTCTAGAATACGTTTGTACGGACTTTTTAATACTATTTTTTTACTCATATTAGTTGTAGCTTCATCTTCATCAAATCAAATTGATTTATAGGAAGCGTATTTTGAATTAAGTTAGTGAAATTGGTAAATCCCATTTCACTTGGGTCTTTCCCTTCAAGGTCTACCATATAGACCTCTTTACCTTGATTTATAAAGTCCTCTGCAAAATTTAAGGACTGTTTCATAGCGTCAGTATCCAAAGCTATATATATTTTTTTAACTGTGGATGTGACTATTTTTTTCATTAAACTTTGTTGTAAATTTTTACCAAGTAAGGGTATAGCATTTCTCTTAATAGCCATAGCATCAAACGGACCTTCACATATTATTAGTGGTAAATCCCAGTTAATAAATAGTTCAAATGGAATTACATCTCTAGATACCTCTGGGTTTTTATATTTTCTATAGGGTTTTTCATCAAATGAACGACCTGTGAAAAAATTAAGACTACCATCTGAATTGTAAGAGGGGATAATTATCATCTTAGCATACTCACCTGAACCGCAATATCCTATATCATATTTTAAAATATCATCGTCTGTTACTTTTCTGTTTTTAAGATAAACTCTAGCGTGTCTAGCTATAATGTCTCTGTTACCTATTATAGGTTTAAATTCTTTTGGAAGTGATAAATTTGTTTTTGTTTTTTGGGTTTTATATTCAACTTCATTCCCTATTAACTTCTTTAATTCACCAAACTTTTCGGGAGATACTCCTACCTTTTTAAATATTTGAGATATTCTATTACCTTTCTTATCACAAGCCCAACAGTGAAAAGGATTATATCCTTTTTTTTCTTGGGAGAAATTAACTTCAAGTTTAGGTTTGTGGTGATTGCAATATGGACAACTATAGGCTTTATTTCCCCTAGCTGTTCTTTTCCCAGAACCTAATACTGAATCAACTAGATTTACTAATAGTTCATTTATCATATATGGAATATACGAAAACTATTTTAGGCATCAAAGTCTCTTGTGAAGAACTTTCCTAAGATGTTATCATTAAAGAATTCATCGGGTTTTTCTAGTACTTGGTACACCATTTGATATTTGAGTTCAAAATATGTAAGTTGTTTCTTAGTAGGGACACATTTTAAAATTGAACGTTCAAAATTTTCTATAGGCTCATTAGCCATAAGTTCTTTTAAATATTTATTTGAACCCCAATATGTTTCCCAATCGGATTCTTTAACTGCAATTTTATATGATGGTCTTCTACCAACAACTCCCTCGTATTCTTTAAGTTGTTTTTTGGTTAATTTTACTTTCCTATTATGGAATAGTACTTTTTTACCTATATAAGATTTACCGGTTGGGATATGGTTTACTTTATAAACAAAGCCAAAGGTATTATTGGGAAAATCTGAGATTTTCTTTATAGGTTTTTGCTGTAATGTCCAGTTCATGGTTTTATAAATCGTAGTTAACTACTATTACTGTATCTGTAAATTTAGATACTGGGATAGGGGAAGATAATTTTCCTACAACTAATAATTCTTTATTATCGTTGTATAAACCTACAGTTGTAATATAAGGTACAAAATTAGAACCTGTTACAAAACTATAGTATTGATCATCTAAACTACCCGAAAGTAGTGATGGGTTAAGAGAATAACCAAATTCATTTTCTCTAATATTTACTTTATATTGGTTCTCATATATTTGAAATGAGGAACGATATTTGATTTCTACATTTGATAGTTGGGATGGAGTTTTAGACACTTCCATCCCCATAACGTTTAACGAACTTGTTGTTAAAGTTGCTATACCATGAGAATAAAAAATTTGACCTACAATTTGACCTGGTGCTATAAATGAGGTTGAGCCTGAAACTGTATTTACTACTAAATTTCCTTCCCCATCATCCTTCACATTAGAACCTATATCGTTTGAGGATGTATATGTAAATTCAAAGGTAGAAGGTACTATATTTTCCCCATACATTCTAGATGGGATGGAAAGTACAGATATTTCAGCATTTGATTCTGTTGGGAAGTATCTAGATTGGTTTAAGGTTGATTGTAAATAATTATCATATCTTGGACTTGTAACCCCACCAATATACCTATCATATTCAGGTGTAACTCCAGCTACTAATGTAGGTGTTGTTGCATCATCCCCTAAACTAGAAGATAAATAATTTGAATAATATAGTTGTTTTATATTTTGGTAAACACCATTTTTATTTTCCTCATATACTAAACCTGTAGTCAATGAAGGGTCATATATGTTAGTTAATGGCTTTAACCCAGTATATAACTCAATACCAACATCAGACCCAGTAATTTCACCTCCTATGAAGGTGAAATCTTTTTGGGCGTTAAATGGGGTTATGGTAACCTCCTTAGTGGTAAATTGTTTATATACACTCATTTAGTTTTTTAAAAGTCAAGTTTTACTCTAACAAGTAATTCTTTTGTAAAATCTTTTGGGAGTGGTCTTGATAATTTAGCTACTGCTAATAATTCATTATTATCATTATACATCCCTACTGTAGTGATATATGTTTTAGGACTATCAATAAATGTGTTGTAAATAACCTCACCTGTAGATCCTGATATAAATGATGGGTTTTCTGAGTAGTTAAATTCACTATTCCTTGCTCTAACAAATATGTAATCAGAAGATAATGTTTCTTCACTATTTAAAGTCCAACCATTACCATTGTTTAAAGATGCAAATAAATGATCTTGATTATATGATGATACATTGGCAGATCGTGTAGTATTTAATGCAATACCACCATCTCCAACAACCCCATCTAAAGCTTCTCCACTTAACATTAATACACCAATGTCCGGTAAAAACCAACCATAAGATCCTGAACCTGCAGTCCAACCTGTGGTATTAACCCCTGTATAAACTGAACCTGCTGAACCTGATACTAGATTGTATTTTCTACCTGCATCTGTATAAGTTACTGATGATTGGATAGTACTATCATCTGTTAGTGATATAACAGCACCACCTGGACCTTGTAGACTTAATGTCATAGTACCTGGTAGTAGTTTTTCTTTATATCTTGCTCTTTCAACATTTAAAGCATAGAAATATTCTGATGTTTGGTTACCAAATACAAAAGATGAATTTTCATCACCCAAAACTAGAGTTCTATATTGTCCGTACATTGTACGTGTAGGTGTTGATCCTGGTACTCCTATATTATAATATGCACTACCACTTCCTTCTAAATCTCCATATACTATGTTAAACTGGACTGCTGCAGCATCAGCTGTAGATGCAGTTTGATAAACATCATAGTAAAATTCACCCACATTCCCTGCAGTTTGAACTGAGGAAGTATAAAATGCCGTTAATGTTGGAGCATTATTACTGAATACAGTTGCGGTTACTGAGTCATTACTTATTACTAAATCTTCTGGATCAAATCTTTTAAATCCCATATTGTTTTATTGTTTTTACTATGTTGTTGTTTTTGTTATCGATACTGGGATTTGGAGTCTTGCTCCACTATCTCTACCTACAATTGTTAATGTAGCATATAGAGTAGAATTTGAACCAAATAATGTATTAACACCTGTAGCTCTCATATTTAATGTAGTTCCAATTACTGTTTTAGAAACATTTGTTCCGTTTGTTGTAGTTGAATTTAAAGTTTGTGAGTTTGCTGTATCAATTCCACTTCCTACAAATGTGCTAAATAATCTAACATCTGAAACTGTAAATGTATAACCTGAACTTTCGTATACTTGGTTATTATCTAAATAGTTTAAAGTTTGTGGTGTTAATCCTTTTTCAGCATTTTGTTTAATTACTATACTTGTTTGACCAACATCCAAAATAGGCATTTTAGCTGTTCCTCTTGGAAGTGTAGCTAATTTATACTTCATTATTTGAGTCTCATCTGGAAATGCTTCCATTAGAGGCATATTTTCAATTGCTTCACCATAATAAGCTGCACCTGAGGGGTGAGTTGGGTTGTACATTGTGTAGTCAATTTCATCATCTGCTAAAGCAAATTGAGTGATGTTGAATGAACCATCCCCTCTTGCTAGAAGTTCTCTACCTTTTTTTGTTAGGATAGCATCGATTGTTACTACTTGGTTATTTAAATATCCCATTTGTGTTTATTAAATTTTATTTTGTTATAAATATATGTTATTTTTATCTTTAATCCAAGCTACCCTAAAGAGTAGATGGTGTTTATGATTGAGGTGGTGATTCTGGGAAAACGTTTAATCCTTTTAATTGATTTATAATATCTTGAACGTTTTTCTTTTGTGTTAAACTTAAATCATTTGGTATTAAGAATCCTTCCCCTGTACTATATTGGTTAGATTGGGTAAGTATTACTTTATTTCCAGTGTTTATTCTTCTCCTAACTGTAAACCTATAAATAGCTCCACCAACTACACCCTCTAATACTACTGATGGGTCAGGGGAGACATTTATTCTATCATACACATTAACTAGATCTGGGGATCCGGATCCACCTGTAGGTGAGGAAAATGATTGGGAAAAATTATTACCTATGGTAGAAGAACCATAATTTGATACTGCAATGCCCGTAACAGTAAAGTCGAAATTTTGACTACCTGAGTTTGGTATTAGGGCTTCTACTCTGATTTCATCTCCAGGCTCAATTAAGAATGGAGTATTAGAATTTTCATAATTAAAGGCATCCGATGCTGAGGGTTGAAATTTAAAATAATTATTTATATCTTTTCTATCTACAGTTGATTCTACATATAATACATCTGGGGATCCAACGTCTATATATTGAGCATTATATAAAAGTTGATTGTAAGTATGGTATACTGCTAGCTGAGCTCCCCCCAAAAATAATTTACTTGTAGCATCTGGAGATGTGAATTCTATATTTTGTGGGGTTATACTACCACTTAATATAAAGTGACCACTACCAGTAACCATTTGAATATCCGTTGCAGTTTGTGTACCTGAGGATATTTCAGAATTCCTCAAATATGAATATTTTGTAGATGAATCCGTTCTATTTTTCTCATTAGTGTTTAATG
>OBMK010002580.1_pt1 | contig 13504 bp, 24 predicted proteins | sample 1539081 | NCBI WGS metagenome assembly OBMK01 (sample SAMEA3355528, study PRJEB22509) | marine metagenome | biome: marine; feature: river plume; material: water | place: USA | collected 2010-08-07 | depth 0.5 m | reverse complement strand
CCCGCCACGATGGCAGCGGCACCAGTAAGTCGCGGGCACTCGCGACCGCTTTCACCCAAGGCACCGGCAGCTTTTACCTCGCCCTTCTCTGGGGCAAGAGCGCCACGGCCAGCGGTGAGGAAGTCATCAAGATCAAGCTGCAAGGGGAGATGCTCCAGTGATCATCGCCCTCGATAGGCAGCACGTCGGCAAGCCCGGCAAGCGCATCGCAGACCTCGGAGCATGGGGCGACCTCGACGGAGACGGAGAGGCCAGCGTCATCGAGAGCGAGGCCATCTGGACCGGGATGTATCTCTGGTATGCAGAGCTTGCTCTCCGCGAGCTGGGGCACGTCGTCTATCCGATGTCTCACGGTCGCTACAGCGAGAGGCACAAGGCCGCCAACGAGGTCGGTGCCGATGTGTACATCGCTGCTCACCTCAACTCTTTGACCGGTGGCACTCGCTCCGGCCAGGGTGGCAACTACGGCGCGGTGTTCTATGACCACCGGAGCAGTGAGCACAACGGTCTCGCCCTCGCTGAGAGCATCGGCAAGCAGCTCGGCGCGCTCCCTGCCCTCGGCAGCCGCGTCCGCATCTGGCCTGCTCAGGGTAGCGACTGGACCCGGAGAGCCTACTCCACAATCAGCGGAGTCGGTCGACCCGTCGCCATCTGCTATGAGCCCGCATTTTTGGACTACAAACCTCATCAAATGGCGTTCTTTGAGTCAGCGGAGTCCGTTGCTGTCCTGGGGCGCGCGCTGGCCGATGGCATCCATGCCTGGGGTCAGACGAGGGAGAACACATGAGCATATTCAACCGAGACGACCGAGAGCAGCTGGTCGATCTCCTCGAAGATTATTTCGATGAGCAATCACTGTGGATTGTTGGACAATTTAGAGCGTACTGCGATGCTGGGATGCCGAAGCGGCGAGCGCTGCGACGGACCAGACGCGACTTCTTCCGGCTGGTCGTCGACGAGCTCGACACGCGAGCAGACTGGGACCGCGTAAAGCGGCGAGAGGTTCGCGATGTGCTCGAGGCGGTGGATGGGTTCGTCTTCGAAGCTCTCCTCAATGGACTACTGAATCTGGTCACCGCCAGAATCCTCGGCACCGGCGCCGGATTTGCTGGCCTGCTGGCCGTCGCTGACTCTGCCCTCCACGCTGCTCAGGATGCCATCCGAGAGGAGCCCGAGGAAGAGGCAGGCCCGACCGTCATCAAGCGGGCGCCAGGTGTACGACTCCAGCCAAGCAAGGCGGCACCGATCCCGGACTGGATGCCTACCGGCGTCGACGAGGGTGATGAGGCTGTCGAGGTCGAGGCTGTCGAGAGCAGCGCGTCGACGGTCAAGGGCCGGCTCGGCTCGCTGCTGCGGCGAGACCGTGAGGTGCTCGGAGACTCCAGGGCAGAGACCGCAGAGCTGCCGATGGACGTGTTCCCGCCCGACGATGCGACCGACGAGGTGCCCGACGAGGTAGCCCCCGAGGATCTCCCTGAGCCGCTCCGCGCTCGCCTCCCTGGATTCCCTACCGGTGGGTTCACCAGCGGCCTGCTCGGTGTCTTCAAGCGAGGTGAGAAGTGATTGCGCTACTGCTGGCCTGTGCTGCCGCTCCGACTGTCGAGGTGCCCGCCAGGATGCTTGACGACGAGCCAGTGACGGAGACCGAGGCCGAGGGTGTCACGGTCGAGCTGGAGGCTGTCGACGATGCCGAGCCGACCGACGACGAGCCGGTGCCTGCCGAGGTGGTCGAGGTCGTCCCTGTCGAGGCAGACAGTACCTCGGACTGGATCGAGAGCCTGCCGCCAGAGGAGCAGCTCGTCTTGATGGTCGTCGACTCCGCTGTTGATGTGACGATTGACCGGCTCGTCGAAGAGAACCGCATCAGACCGAGCGCGCTGCCGTGGGTAAACTGGGCGCGCGATACAGCAAAGCTCGTTTTCGGGCTCATCATCGCAGTCCTGCTCGCTCGCACCCGTCGCCCGCAGGTCAACACCGATGACCTCGCGGAGCGTGTCGCTGCCATCCTGCCAACACCGCAGGCCGCACCGGCAGACCGCGGCGAGCTGGACCGACTGCGAGCCGAGCATGCTGCCACCGTGGCACAGCTGGAGCGCATGAGACGCCAGCCAGCCCCCGCAGGAGCACTCCCCGGACTGGAAGACCCTGATGCCCGACGCAGGGCAGTCGAGCAGGCCGGACGTGATGCGCTGAGGCGTCGGTGAGGCTGCGCCGGTTCCTACCCGACCGGCTGGCTGCGCTCGGTGGGTCTCGTCGGCAGGCCGCCAGGCGTCTCCATCGCACGGTAGGCAGAGACCGCGCCATCAAGCGCGTGCGGCCATCTCCACCTCCACCACCACCGGCCCCAGCTCCACCCAAGAGCGCGCCCATCACTGGCGAGGTGGTCACCGAGGGTCCAGCACAAGAGCCCCAGGCGCTCCGCGTCTCGTATCGGCTCCCTGATGCGGGTCACCGGCTCGGATTCGTCGCTCGAGGTGCCGATGGTGTCGTGTGGTGCATGGTAGCGCTCCTGCCCGGTGACGTGAGGTACTTCGACCGGTATCCAGATGGCGAGGAGCACAGAAACCCCCTGGGACAGCGCACTGTCCGCAGAGGGTTCGGGTTGGCGGTTGCCGATGTGCTCCAGGGCACAGCGGAGGGGACGTTTCAGCCGCTCCAGTGATTGAGCTGGCACACTCGGCGGATCAGGCGCTTCTGCTGCTGGTCGATGGCGGCAGCGGCAGCGGCATCGACAGCAGCGTCAGCAGCAGCCCAGGCGTCACCAGCAGCAGCCCAGGCGGCAGCATCGACAGCCCAGGCGGCAGCATCGACAGCAGCGTCAGCATCAGCCCAGGCGTCAGCAGCAGCATCATCAGCAGCCAGCAGCTCCCCAGCTGAGGCTTGTCCCCTGGCGTGCCTCCACGCCACGATGAGCACCGACGACAGCGCCTCTCGATGCTCAGCAGGCCAGAGGTGCCGCACCTGACGAGCACACCAGACCGCATGAATTCGCGCCTCACGGTCTGCGAGGTCGGACGGCATCAGCTCCAACAAGTCCTCTTGACTCAGACCGGCCAGCAGAGCGGAGACATCGCCGCCCAGACTGATGCACAGTTCTGCCGCCATGCAGCGGGTGGCGCGGTCTTGCGCCTCTTCGATGAGTAGGGCGGGTGTCATGGTGCGCTCCAGTAGTGGTCGACGGCTACCGAGAGCCCGGTGCAGAGCACGACGCTGACGACGACCTGGACGACAAGCTCAGAGAGCATCGAGCTGTCGACGCATGCGGAGGATGATGGCGCCTTGCTTGAGCTCTTCGGCGCGGAAGATGTTGATATGCCTGAGCGCTCCTCGTGAGAGCGTGCCCTTGACTGGCAGCCGGTGAGGGTTGCGCTTGCAGTGGAACACCAGCGCCATCCTGCAATTGTAGCAAACACCCGTCTTGGTAGATGTGCGTTTCTTACAGACCGGGCAGGGCGGTCTCGTCGTCGGTGGTGGCGGAGGTGCTACGACCGGGGGCCGAGCCTCACCGCGACACCGACCGCACACCAGGCGCGGCTCGGGGATGGTGAAGCCGGGGCCGCGAACGAGCACGCGCTCAACGCCCGTCCGTCGTCCGCACTTGTGCCCTCGGTCATCAATGACGAGCTCACACTGCGGCATCGGTCAGCGCTCCAGCGACGATGATGAGCAGCGGGTATGCCTCGGCAGGCCAGAGCATGACGGTGGCGAGGCAGAGGCCGGCGAGGATGGCGATGTGGGGGCGAATGTTCATGTGGTCTCCGAGAGGTGGGTCGTTGCAAGGGTCACGGCTTCGTCGAGGTTGTGGCCGAAGAATGTGCTCTCTTCGGTGCGCTTCTCAGCCTCGCAGGGCTGATAGGTGATCTCGACGCCGGCACGGACGAGGATGGCGATGTAGACATCCTGCTCCGCAGCCTCGAGGCGCTGGAGAAGGCCGGGCAGGCTGACGGTGATGCCGGCGGCGATGCGCTGCGCTTCCTCAACGACAGCGCGATTGCGGTCTCGCTCCTCGAGGAGCCGGGCTATCTGGCTGCGGGCCTCGTCGAGACGGCGACATGCCTGATGCTCTCGCAGGAGCAGGACCGTTCCGAGGCTGATGAGGTCGACCGAGTCCTCGCAGCCCAGGCCGTTCTCTCTGATGGCCCGGTCTTGCATGAGGTCGAGCGTCTCCTTGAAGCGGCTCATCCTGCCACCCGCTGTATGGCCGGCTGGCCGATGTCGATGTTGATGGACTGGGCGAGCTGTATGAGCGCAGCGCTGGCGAGCTCGGCATCGCCGGTCCGCTGTGCGGTGATGAGGACGTGGAGGGTCTCCTGCATCTCGTCGACGAACGCCGAGGGGATGATGCAGTGCGAGCCGCTCGGCAGCCAGGAGGGTCGGTGTTCATTGTTCATTGTGGTTGTCCTGTAGGTGCATGAGTTCAAGCATGATGTCGATAAGCATTGTAGGGTCGATGCCTTTCGACAGAAACATCGCCAGATGACGCTTCAACTGGCTGATGCGGGTGGCCCGCTCGGCCCGGAGAGTCCGGGCCTGAGCGGGAGTCAGGGCCTCGCTCATCATCGAGCGATGCCGAGGTCGGCGGCGAGGTCGGTGCTCTTGTGAGCGCGGCCCAGGGCGTCGAACGCGGCGAGCGCATCGGCAAGCTGACGAGCGCGGCGAGTGAGGTGGATGTCGTCGTGACCGGCCTGGAGCACGTCGGCGAAGACGGGCGCCAGGTCACCGAGCCCGTAAGTGCGGCGAGTGGTCACAGCGAGCTCGGGGTGACGCAGGAAGGCAGCGCCCCAGACCACGCGAGAGAGTGCGCGGATGCAGCGGTTGAGGCCTCGACGGTCACCGGGAAGGTCACCGTCGAGGGCAGGGAGGGTGAGGCTACCCTGAGCAGGAGAGGACCCGCGCTGGAGGGGGCAGGCCAGGAGGCAGCGCTGCCAGTGGGTGAGCCGGAGGGAGTGGAGCCGCCCAAGGGAGCGACGGTCAAGGGTCTCGTCGGCGAGGTCGAGAAGCTCAAGCGCGGTGGGTGCGTTGAGCTGGTCGAGGCCGACCAGGACCTCGAGGGAGGCGCGCTGTGCCGGGGTGGCGTCAGCGGCAGCGGTGGCGACATCGATGGGGTCGACGCCGAGTATGGCGGCAGCCTCGTCAACGACGATGGGGTGGGCGAGGTCGAGGGCTTCGGTGAGCAGGTCGGTCATGGTTGAGTTCTCCAGGTTGCGCTATATTTATAACTGACCGTTATCAACACGTCAATCCTGTGAGGATTAAATATGTCCATCGCCCAGCAAATCGCCCGCCTCCGCACCCTGGCCGGAATCTCCCAGAGGGAGCTTGCACGCCGAGTATCCTGCACTCAGCCGCAGATATGCAAAATCGAGGGAGGAGCCGGCGCTTCGCTGGCACAGCTCCAAACCATCGCCGATGTCTTGGGCGAATCGCTCATCATCCATCCCGTGTTCCAGGGTGAGGAGTGAAGCGCAACGCGACCACCCGCGAGCTCGGCTGGCTCGTCCGGTCGGAGCGGGAGGGGCTTGGATGGTCTCGCCGCGAGCTCGTCGACCGCTCGGGGGTGACGTTCGATGTGCTGCGCATCCTGGAGATCGGCTGCATCCCAATCCTTCAGGATGCGGTCGACCTGCTCCTGCTCATGGAGGCGCGCATTGACCGCGTGCAGCGGGCCGACCATCTCCGGCACGTCGAGGCCCGTCGACGGCTGGCCGCTGGCGAGGACTAGACAGCCGATAGGAGCGCTCCACGGCTCGCAGGGTCCGCGACATCATCCGGGCTCCGTAGTGCCCCAGTGCAACGAAGTACACCGCCACAATGAGCAGCGGTGGCAGTTCGAGGAGCGAGGCAGACCCCGACATCACAAGAGGTCCGATGACCATCAGCAGAGGGTCATCCCTCGTCGGTATCGTCCACCAGGAGAAAAGCCGCATCATCGTCGCAGGGTAGCAGGCCCGGCTCGTCTGGTAGCGCAGCGATGAGGGCAGCAGCAGTCGCGTGCGAGATCTGCCCTGCATCGACATCAGGCTCGACAGCAGCACGCGCGCCGATTTGTCGGATCTCCCTGACAAGCCATGCGCGGTGCTCTCGTCGACGCATCGACTCCGAGAGCGGTGGCAGCTCGACAGCGGTGTGGAATATCTCCAGCGTCATCGGCTCACCACTCCGGGCGGGCGGTGCCAGGTGCCGCCGATCTCGATGAGGCACACCCTGTCCTCGACGCGGTGCCTCCTGTCCTCGGCGAACTGGGCGCAGATGTGCTCCGCACCATCCATCCACCGAGCCGCCTCGATGTCCTGATGGATGCGCCAAGCACCGGCCAGCAGGCCAGCCGATGCGACGAGCAGGAGCCGAGTCACTCACAGGCCTGCTGACGTCGGAGCATCTCCAGCAGGTCGATGATGTCCTCGTTGTAGCCAGGGTCAGACATGCTGTGGCTCTGTTCCTCGCATGTGGTCCCGTCGCAGTAGTCGGCGGGCGCGTTGATGGTGCCCTGCCAGCCATCGCCGTCCTCGATCTCTGGACCGGGTGTGCTGGTCTGCTGGTCGTCGCCGGGGTCGACCGCTTCCTGCTCGCATGGCGGGTCTCCGCAGGTGCCCTCGCAGGACAGGGACGCGGTGAACAGTGCATCGACCTCGACGTTGTACTCGCAGTTAGACGAGGAGCACCCAGCGTTGCAGGTGCAGCTCCGCGCTCCGCTCTCGGTGCCGAGCACCTGGCCGACGTCAGCGCTGGCGATGACCGTGTTGCTCTCACCGAGCTCGGCATGGAAAGACAGCAGCGAAGTCACGCCGGCCTCCCAGTCCACGTCCGAATTCTTGAAACTGGATTCAATGACAGTCTGGAGGCTCGGACCGTTCCGAAGGTTGCCGTTGGCGTCGAGCTCGAGGATGAACACCTCGGAGGCGTTGAGCGTCTCGTCGGTCTCTGTGGTGATGGTCATCGGTTCGGCTGATGCGCTCAGCATGGCGAGGATAAAGGTCATTTCTTGCTCCACTTCAGAACGTTGCTGGGGGGGGATTGCGTGGTCTTGGGGGTGGTGGATTGTGGCGGGCTCTTGTGCCAAGCGGAGAGGCCGAGATCGGAGTCAAACCGGCCCCGATACTCTCCACCGTCGCCATCGTTGAGGATGACATACAGCACACCATCGAACACCCGGACGCTGGCTGTGTCGGTCTCGATGAGCACGACAGCGCCAGAGTCATCGCGGGTGATCATGCGTTGGCGTCCATGTGGGCGGCGATGATGTCCAGGCCGTCTCGCTTGAGCCACTTGTAAAGCTCCTGCCGGTCTCGGCGGCAGATGCGAGAGGGACGGACGAGACCAACCGCCTCAAGGAAGTCGGCGAGCTGCTCGTAGCGGATGCCAAGCTGCGGGTCAGCGATGGCAGCGCAGAACGCTTTAGCCTCACCCTCCCAGCTCGCGTGCTTGTCCTCGCTCACCTCAGTCGGGATGGGCGCACCGCAGGCATGGAACCGCACCATCGGGTTTGGGGCTGGACGCTGGCGGGTCGCGTTGACGATCTCGTCAGCCGAGGCGTACTGGCCGCCGGCAACGTAGCCAGCAGCAGCCAAGCACCGGCCAATCGCAGAGGTCTCGGCGTTCTCCAGGGCAGAGGTCGCGTTGACTCCTCGGTTGCTGCGGGTCTCCTCGGCGTAGCCAGTCGCGACGATGCGGCCCTCGGGGTCGGTGATGGTGGCCTTGAAGCGCACAATCTTCTCGTCGATGACAGCGGGCTCGGTCACGATGCCCCAGCCTGCCGAGATGGGATGGGCAGCGCGGAAGTCCGCTACGCGGCGGGCTACCGTGTAGTAGGTGTTCCCGCGGAAGTTCATGATGCCGTCGTTGTTACTCATCGTCGGTGCTCTCTTCTGTTGGTTGCCCTGTCATTATATCACGCTGAGTTATCGCCTGACGAGGGAACGGGATGACATTGCCTCGGGGTGCTCGCTCCGGGTTGCGAGCGTTGTGGAGCATCGCCCAGCTCGTGAGTCGTGCCGCCAGGTCAAGGGCTTCGCGTCCGTTCTTGATGTCGTCGTCGTCGTTCACTTTGCCTCCGGGCATCGTGCAAGGGGGTTGATTGCCCAGAGCTTGCTCGGGCGTCCTCGTCCACCCTTCGGCTTGTCGGCAAGTCGAATCCAGTTTCGTTCGGCCAGCTTGCCGAGTGCCGGCTCGAGGTGGTCCCTGACCGTCCAGCCACGACGCCGGGCGCCCTTGTGGATGGCGGTCTGAGTCAGCACATCGGCGGGCTGCTCGAGGAGCCACTCGAGGACGTGGAGCGCGTCGGAGTGCTGGAGGATGGTCGGGGTCAGCGCCGCCTCAGCATGGGGGATCGCCCAGCGTGCAATCCGGCAGGCCGCCTCGGCGGTTGCCGTGGAGATGTCCAGGCGCCAGGGCTCCGGGTTGTGGACGTGCTTGGCGAGGTGAATCAGTCCCATGATGCGAGCGGTGTTGCCGGCCAGCTTGCCCGCCCAGGTCGCAATCTCGGAGAGGTCCTGGTGCTTGGCGAGGCGTGGCTCGATCTCTCGGCGGAGGTCGAGGTGCAGGCGTCGAGCGCCCTCGGAGAGCCGCATCATGCGCCAGTTCTGGTCGTCATCCTGGTGCGGGTCGGGGCTCATGTTCAGCAGCGTGGTGATCGCCTCGTCGTAGTCGCGACCGCCCTGAATCTCCGGGGCGTTGTCGCGGACCGCTCGGAAGCCGACCCGGCTCTGCGGCATCGCCCAGAGGAAGCGACCGAGGAGACCCCGGCTCTGCATCCGGCTGTCGGCTGCACACTCAGCGACGACGGAGGGCTGGACCGTCAGCGCCAGGGTCAGCGCCGGCCATGCAACCGAGAAGCCCTCACGAGTCACGCGGTCCACTTTCAGGAGCGGGTCGGAGTAGCCCAGCAGGAACACGCCGTAGTTGCCGACGCCTCCAGAGTAGCGCCCGGAGATGGTGGCGAAGATATCGCCCTCGCTGCTCATGACTGCCATGCGCCCGCCCTGCTCGGAGAGCAGACCGGCGAGGCGCTCGGGGGTGACGTCATCGGCCAGGAGGCGCGGCGACTTGACAATCGGCAGGCGGGCGAGGTCGTCAGCGAGCATCTTTGCCTCTCTGAGTGCCATGGTGCGGTCGTTGTTGTTCTTGCCATTGATGGCGTTCTTCTCCGCGCCAACCAGCCGACCGGCCAGGACTCGTCGCTCCAGCTCGGCAGCGGCAACCTGGGGCGCGGCGAGCATCTGGCTCGCCGCCTCATACCGACGAATGGGGCCGGTCATCTTGGAATAGACCGGGCTCTTTCTCTCGCTGGCTGCCATCGCGGCGACCGCGTAGAGGTTGAGCGGCTCAGACCAGGAGGAGTTCACAGCCACCCGGCAGCGCTTCGCCGATGCGACGGCGAGCACCGACAGGCCGAGCAGGCCGGCGAGGTCGTGCGGAGTCTGGACGACCTCGGAGACGCTGGCGCAGTAGCGGCTCAACCAGCCGGGCAGGGCATCGAGCGGGAACTCGGGGCAGGAGTTGGTCTGCTCGGCGAGGAGCTCGGGCTGCCGCCAGGTGCCGCGCAGGTCGTAGCTGGACAGGTCGAGCGCCTGACCGGCGAGGAGTCGGTCGGTGTCGTCTTGAATCACTGGACACCCCCACGGAGCAGGGTCAGGTCTCGGCGGTTGCGGGATGCTCTCACGACGCCCTCGGCGTATCGGTGGCCGGCTTCGTCGTTGTCGGTGCGGATGGTCAAGATCGATCCTTGCGGGAGGGCTGCGGAGTGGTCCGGCAGCCAGGCGCCAGAGTAGAGAGCAATGAGGGCAGGGTCAGTCGGAGAGGTCGTGCGGAGGACGAGGTGAGTCATCCAGTCGGTCTCGCCCTCCACGAGTGTCACGCGATGCAGGAGACCCTCGGGCCAATCTGCGGGGATGTCACGGCGGAGCAGTGCTGCGGCACGGTCGCAGGCCAGCACAAGGCCACGGCATCCGTAGCCGACCGGCGGCAGTGCCTTGGGAAGCTCAGAGGGGCCGAGGGTTGTCCGGCGCACACGCATCGAGCGCATGTGGCCGGTCGCGTCGACGAGCGGGAACATCAGCCGGAATCCCTGCTGCTGCCACGTCTTGCCGAAGATGCGCGCCCATCGAGGGGCGGGAGCGTCTGGGATGACTCGGGCAAGGTCGAGGTGCTCGAGGATGTTGACGAGCCGCTCGGCGTGGTCCTGGTAGCGGTCCTCGAGGTAGGCGACGACCTCTGCATCCTCGGAGATGGGCCGGCCTGCATTGTAGAGCGCCATCACCTCGTTGAGCGGCGGCCAGGACTCAGACGGTGCCGGCTCCGGTGGTGGTGGTGCCGGTTTGGGCAGCTTGACCGCACGTTTTTTGTAGGAACCGTTTAGGTTCCTTCTGTGGTCATCGTCGGAGATGAGGCCTCGAGCAGCGAGGTCGGCTCGGAGGGTCTCCAGCTGCGCACGGTCTGAGCCGAGCCTGGAGCCGGTGACGACGAAGGCCAGCACATCGAGCGCATCGCCCGAGGCACTGCACACCCAGCAGCGCCAGCCGAGAGGACCGAAGGAGGCAGGCAGGCGCCGGTCGCGGTTGCCGCGCTTCGTCGCAGAGCAGGCAGGGCAGGACATCGAGGAGCGGTGGACCTTCACACCAGCCGCGCTCGTTGTCTGCTGCATCGTGAGGCGCTTCGCCTCTTCGAGCCAGCTCACTTGGACCTCGGAGCGAGCTTGGACAGGATGCGCCAGGCGCCAGAGTTGGCGCGGTTGGCTTGCTCGTGAATCTTGCCGACCGTGTGTGGGGGCAGTGCTCCCCGGCGGTCGAGCTCGGCGTTGACGTCGATGTTTTTCGAGGTGGCGTACTGGCCGGCGGCGATGAGCTCCTCGGCGGTCTCGTCGCTGGTCTGGAGCGTGGGGTTGTCGAGTTCATCGCGCACCGACATGACGACGAGCCGGATGGCCGTCAGGGCGAGCGCGGTGGGATTGATGCCACGGGTCCGGCTGGTGACCTTCGACGCGCTGAACACCTCGTATCCACCCTGTGATGCCACAATAGCGACGGCATACGTGCCGCCTTTGGTCTTACGCTGGACAGCAGCGACGTGGATGGGCTCCAGCTTGCGGGCGCGCTGCTGCGCCTCGAAGTCCTCCACGCTGGGCGCGCTGAGCCGGTTGCCGGGTGTCCAGCCACAGCCCAGGTCAGCGAGCGCCTTGAACAGCGTGATCAGGTCGCTGGCTGCGCCCTTGCTGGGGATGATGTCCCGCTTGAGCATCTCCTTGATGGGGTCGCGGTGGGTGTGCTCGAGGTAGTAGTCGCTTCGCGCCAGGTGTCCGAGGAGCTTGACCTGCTTGCTGCTGGTCGGACCCTTCCGCCAGTGCTCGGCGCCGGGGCTCTTGTCGGGGCTGACGATGCCGTCGGAGATGGCGACGAGCAGCAGGGTGCGAGAGTAGGCGGCGAGCGCATCGGCAACACGCGCAAACCGGTCGCTCTTGGTCTCCTCCTTCTCATCGTCGCCAGGGTCTTCGACATCCTCGTCGAGCTCTCCATCTCCGCTGGGCGTCTCGGGCTCATCATCTGCGACCCAGCCGAGCACAGCATCGAGCGCGGTGGCCTTGTCCTCCAGCTGGCCGAGCGGGTCGAGAATGACCGCCTCGGTCTTGCCTGCGTTGGTACGGAGGAAGCGCCCGAGCTCCTGGATGAATCGGACCTTGCTGCTCACCTTGCGACGGAGGCAGCCCCATGCAAGCCAGGGGAGGTCGACGCCCTCGGAGAGCATGGACGGGTAGACGAGGACATCGAGCGCACCAGTGCGGAGCTGCTCGAGGAGCGCATCCTGCACGGTGGTCGTCAACCTGGAGTGGATGGCCGCGGCCTTGATGCCCTCGCTGTTGAGCAGCAGCGCGAAGCTGTTGGCGTCGTCGATGTGGTAGGCGTTGACCACGCCGGGGCCGAGGTGCTTGTGCGCCTTGATCATGTCGACGCAGGCATCATCGAGCGCAGTGCCGGGCACGGTCCAGGTCACCGCACGCCAGGGCACGAGGCAGCCATCGGCCAGCGCCATCGTCGGGCTGTAGCGGTAGAGCTCGTCGTGCCACTTCTGGAGGCGCTCCTTGTCGGAGGCTCGGAACGGTGTAGCGGTGAAGCCGATGGCGGCCAGCGCTGGCACATCCTCACAGAACTCGTAAATCTCCGGGGTCTCGGTGCGGTGGCACTCGTCGGCAATCCAGAGGGCTACGGTCTTACCGGCTGCGGCCAGCATCTTCGCCAGTCCGGGCGCGGAGGCGTTGCAGCAGACGATAATCTGCGCCTTGCCTCGCCACTTGGCGCTCGTGTAGTGCTGGGCGATGGGCTGGCTGATGTGCTCGGCGAGGGTCGCGGAGAGCTGTCGGACCAGGCGCCGGGTCGGCGTGGTCACGACAATCACCTGCTCCTCGAGGAGAAGCGCAGCACGAGCGGCGACGAGCTCGGCGATGAGTCGGGACTTCCCCGAGCCGGTGCATGCGGAGATGACCTGGGGCTCAGACTCCCCGGCGAGCTGCTTAAGCACGCAGTCAAGGGCGAGAGGCAATGCCTCGGCTTGCCACTTGCGGAGTGGCGGGTGTATATTGGGAGTGTTCATGTGTGTCTCTCAGGTTGCAATCTTGAGGCATCAGGCGGCGACGAATAGCGCTCTTATTCGTCGCCGTTCTTTATGAGGGCTCGGACCAGCTTCCCGGCCCGGGAATCGGTGAGCTTCATCTCGTCGGCGATGCCGACGAGGACAGTCAGGCCGCTCTCAGCCTTGAGCGCTCCGCTCTCCGCTATCAGGGCTCGGGCCAGCTTTCCGGCCTGGGCATTGGTGAGATTGAGCGCATCGGCGAGACTGACGAGCAGGCTCAGGGATGGCAGCCGGTAGCCGGTCTCGACCTTCCAGATGGTGCCCTGCGACGAGCCGGCACGCTTGGCGAGCTCGGTGGCGTTCAGGTCAGCAGCCAGGCGCAGTGACTTGATGGGGTTCACTTGAGCTCCCGCTGTGGACTGGTTGCCGTCCACCACTCGAGGTGAGCGTGATTGAAGGCGCTGCCGGTCTTGAGCGCGTCGGTACGCTCCGGCCCGGTGAGAGCAGCGTCGTTTAGGTCTTCGACGAGGACAATCCAAGCGCCGCCAGTGTCCTTGAACAGCGCCTCGTCCTTCTCGTGCTTGCCATAGACCAGCTGCGCTCCGAAAAGCTCCAGCGTCTCAATGGCATCAGGTGTGATGTCGTTCATGTGTCTCTCGGTTCAGGGTGCCCGATTACTGTAAGTTATCGCCGCCGTGAAATCAATCCGATGTGGATTATTATTTATGTGCGACATGGGGGCATTTATGTGCGACAGAAAATAAACCGGGCCATACCGCAGGTCGGGGCCTAACTCTGCGGAGATTGCATGGGCCTCTGGGTATTTTTCGCCATTTTTCGCCACACCCATGTCGCACTAATGTCATGGGCTTAGAACGCCGATTCTCGATTTTTGTGTGTTTTCGCCACGCTTTTCGTGTATCTGAGATTTACGCCTAAAATATAT
>OBMK010002576.1_pt1 | contig 13511 bp, 5 predicted proteins | sample 1539081 | NCBI WGS metagenome assembly OBMK01 (sample SAMEA3355528, study PRJEB22509) | marine metagenome | biome: marine; feature: river plume; material: water | place: USA | collected 2010-08-07 | depth 0.5 m | reverse complement strand
CCTTTAACTGGTATACTAAGCTCTCCAGAAGGTGTTATACCAATTAAGCTTTGTAGTTTGGTTATAGCTTCTTTACCTATAGGACCTACTTCAGCGTCAAACTCAGGTTTTATTTTATAAACTGGAGGTTGAGTTGTTTTGCCTAAACTTCTACCTTTAGCACTAGATACACCAGGAATAGCTGTAGTAACTTTATCGTAAAATACTTCTATTACTTTAGGGTTAATTCCAAGAGCTCTACCATAAGTATCTCTTGAAACGTCTATAGACTCACCTTGTTTGTTTATTATTGTTTCTTTAGTAGCAACATTGTATTTAGGCATAGTTTTTATAAAACTTCTAACATTTTCTGAGTTTTTAAACACGTTTTGTAAAGTGTTAGCTTCAGAAGAAGTTGGATCAGTTTTAGTTCCACCATACTTTAAACTAGCATTGCCACGAACTTTTTTGCCGCTTATACCAAATAAACTTTCAGCAGCATCGTTAAAATACTTGTTGTTTAAGCTTTTGAAATTTGGTCTATCAACATCTTTTACTTGTATTATATTTTCTAAATCTTGCTTTTTATTTTTAGCAGGACCAAAACTAGTAGCGTCAGTTTGTTTAGTAGAAGTTTCTTTTATAGACTTTGTAGCAATAGTTTCATCAGCTGCTATTTGTCTAGCTTCAGGAGTACTAAGACTCTCTGTATCAAACTTAGAAGCGTCTAATCCAGCGGCTGTATATATTTCTTGTTTTCTTTGTTTTAGTCTACCTAAAAAAGTACTAACCTCTCCACTACTTTCTTTGTATTCTTCTACTAGCGATTGTTTTCTTCCAGGGAAAACTAAATCAGCCATTCCAGGAGTAGCCATATCAGTAACTGCTTGAAGCAATGAATCTGCATCTATATCTCCAATATCTTTGTTAAACCCTAATAATCTTAATATAAGACCTGAATTTTCTTGAACTAAATCTCTTGAGGCTGTTATATCTCCGTCTTTAGCTTTTTGTACTAACTCTTTATTTCTATCAGCTTGCTCTTGCGTTTCAACCTCTCTACTAGATTTACTAGCAGCTGCCCCAGTCACAACAACTTCATCTAAAGGAATAATAGGTACTTCTTTTTTACTACCTAAACCTTCTTGTTGTATAGTCTTAACGTCTTCAACTGTTAAAGTTCCATCTTTAAGTTTTCTACCTAGTTCTTTAACGAAGTTAACTATATCAGTCTCGCCTTTAAAGTTGTAGTTGTAATCTGTATTAGAAGCTTTTGAAGCAGCTGTTCCAAGCATTGAACCAAGATAGCCTAAGAACCCAGTGCCTTTTGCTTTGTCTAATTTTATTTTATTATCAGCAACCTCTTCAAAAAACACCATTAAAACTTCATCAGCGCTTTGGCCTTTAGTTCTAGTTGTTATTCTTGTGTAAGCTTCTGGATTAGCTTTTTCTAAGTAAGAAAGTATAAGGTTTTTTGTTTCCTCAAAAGCAGCAGGATCTGATCCTAAAGCTTCGGTTGTTATAACATGTCCAAGCTCGTGTAGGCTTGTTTGGCTTCTTTCGTTTGCCACTGAGTTTTGAACTGATGTTATAGAGTCGTATACTTTTTTACCTGTTTTTGTATTTATAGAGGGAACGTTAAATCCGTTTAATGTTCCGTCGTTAATGCCATCAGTAAACTCTTCAATTAAAGAGTCTGCTTGCTCTTGTGTTATACTATTGTTTTCATCTGCAGCTCTAAAATTCATCATTGCAGTAAAAGACTTTATAGCACCCACGTTGGTGTCTTCAACACTATAACCAACTTCAATACCAGCTCCAGCTAATGCTTTGAGCGTAGACTGATCTGACTGTAAAGTTTGTTCTAGCTTTTCTTTCGTGTGTAGTTGCTCTGCTTTTCTAGCTATTTTATCACCAGAAATGTTTTGATTTCCATCAATTTTTAATAATCTTTCAGCTTCTGTTTTTAACCTACCCTGCTCTTTATTAGATAATAAACCAAACGTGTTTGTAAAAGCTTGTTTAAATTTATCTGCTCCAGCTTCTATTTGATCGAACTCCATTTCTAAAGCTTTTAATATTGAAGCTTTTTGATCGTCAGGTATGCTGTTATTATTGTCTAAGGCTTCTGCTTGGTTTCTTAATTCCTCTTGCCTTTTCATAGACTGCTGTAACAACTCTCCACCTTGCTTGTTTAAGTTGTTTGTAGCTAAGTTAACTCTTTGTTCTACTATTTCATTATTCTGATCTATCAAGTCTTGTTTAGACTTTTCTATTCCAGCTTTATCGGCTTCTGTAATCCACGGGTTATTCATAGATCTATCGAGAGTATTTATCATTTTAAGATTCTCTCTGTAATCTGCATTAGTCTTATAGTCACTTAGGGCTGCGGAAAAAGCTCCTTTAAAATAAGGCGCTGAAGCTGTTAATGATCCAAACAAGCCACCTGTAAATACCGACTCTGATACATTTTCAAAAAGCGGTCTACCATCTATACCGTTCTGAGATATAGTTGTTAAACCTTCACCAGCAGCGTCGACCATAGCTAAACCTAAATCTAAAGGTCCATCTTTTTTTATTGTTCTAAAATAGTTTTTCCAACCATCTAGTATTTTTCTTTTACCAGAGGCTGTAGCGCCTCTATAAGTACCTTTTAATATTAAAGCAGTTGGACCAACCCCAAAAACATATTCAGAAGCTCCAAAACCTAAAGATTGTAAAAACACAGTTGTTTCATCGGCTTCTCTTCCAAGCGGTTGCTCCGCTTCTAATTGTCTGCCAGCTTGATACTCACCAGCCGATGCAGCTGACACAGCAAACATACCTAAACCACCAGATGCAATAGCTCCAAATATAGGAGTTTGCGCTATAGCTTGATCTATACCGTATTCTGCAAAATTTTCTATACTATTAAAAGCGTTTTTAAAACTTACAGGTTTATAATATTTGTTAGAAACAAACTCTTTTGCTTTTACTAATTTTTTTGCTTCATCTTGAAAAAACGTAGAACCAGGTGCTAATTCACCGGTTGGTTTACCTTCTTCATCTAACTCTAAGCTTCTAACTGATACTTGATTTAAAGCGGTTTCTAAAAAAGCAGCACTATTAACACCTATACTTGCAACTCCTAGAGCTAAATCTGTATATCTTTTTTCAAACTTATCGTAAACTCTACCTAAAGCGTCAAGTTGAACATCAGAATCTTCTATGGAAGATATCATATCGTTGTATTCTACAACTCTATTTTCTAAGTCTGTACTTTCGTTTTTTAATTTTAAACCTAATTTATTATATTGATCTATGAAGCTTTTGTAGTTATTTGCTTCGTTTTTGTATTTAATTAAATCCTCAACAACTGGTTTTCCGTTTTTTTGCTTTTTAACAATAGAGTCTGCTAGTTTTTTTATTTTTTCTTGCTTCTCCTTTAAAGCTTTAGAGTAAGATTGAAAATTTTCAACCAATGAAGATTCTTGGAATTTGCTAAGACTAAGTTCTAAGTCTTTTCCAAAATCTTTTACATCCCAAGTTGCTTTATTTCTTTTTGTAATTATACTTTCAGCTATCATGTCTTGCGTAGCCGTTCTATCTTCTTTAGGTATATTAAATATAAAGTCAGTTGCATTTTGCATCTTCATATCTCTAGCTCTAGAATTAAACATGTTTTGTTTAGCTCTATCTTCTATCTCTTGTTTAGATATTTTAGGAGCACCTATTTTTCTAGGTTTACTTTCTAATTGTTTTAATGCTGTTTTTAGCTCTTCTTCATTAGGTATTATAGTAATAGTTTCTTGAAGAGAAGGTGTCATTAAACCCATCTTAATATCCATACCACTACCAGTCGAACCCTCTATTAACTTTTGGGTTTCTACTGGTGTGAATAAATTTTCGTTGTCATATATATCACTATACAAAGAGTCAAACTGTTCTTTGCTTAAATCAGTTGATTCTTTAAAACTTCTAATTAACTTATCTTCTTCAGACACAGGTTTAGACTCTACTAAACCTAAAGTAGATTTTCTACTCTCTAAACCTATTTCTCCAGCCTCTCCTGTACCATAAGGATCAAATGACTCATATTCATCTTGAAAAACTATTTTAGACGTTTTTAAAGCTCTTTGAGCATCTGTAGCTATAGATCTTTCTATTTGTCTATTTATATCTTCTAGCTTTAACTTAGCTGTCGCGTCTTCGTCGTACATTGAGGTAAAAGTAGGCTTGCCACTTCCAGAACTTAAACTCTCGGATGCTACCGGGGTTGTTGCTGCAGTCGCATCCTTTTCCACAACAACTTCTGTCTTTACTTCTTCAACAGGTGATTCAGTCACCTCTACTTCTTCGGTTTTTGTTCTGCCTTGAAACTCTTGAGCTTTAGCGAATATTTCTTCTTGAGATAGATTTTGGTCTTGTAAAGAAGTTATGTATTCTAGTAATGTCATTTAATTAAATTTATAGGTTATTATCGTCAATAAACTTTTGAGCTTTAGCTTTCTTAGCTTCAGCTAAATCAAACACCGCAGCGTCTGCCTGAACCGTAGGAAATTGGTTCGTAGTAAATTGTTTCAGATAATTATTCATAAAGTATTCTTTATATTTCTTTTCAAATAGAACTTTTTTATCTTGCATAAGTGGCAAGTCTTCTGTGTAACTCCAAGAGCTATCTCCTGCGTTAGCGTTCTGAGCCATCTGATCGTCCTCTTCAACACTTGTACCTTTAGATATATAAACGTTCCAAGCTGCAACCGCATCTTGCTCAGAGCTCAATAAACCAGCAACCTCAGCATTTATAAACGGAGTTACTTTCTTTTCAATTTTATCTAAATCGTATTTAAGTGTATTTCTACCCTTTCCATTTCCGATGTCTATGATCTCGTAATCAAAAGAACCATCAGGATTCATAATCACATATTCTTGAGTTATTTTAGCTCCAGCTGTAAGCTGTCCATTTTCACCAACCATATCAGGTGAAAATATGCCAACCTCTGTTAGCAGCATAAGCATTTCACTATCAATATCAGGAGTTGATACAACTAAAGATGTTCCTGCTTTATTTAAAGAACCTAATGCAGTGTTATTTATAACTAAAGGCTCTGTAAAAGCTGGCCCTACAAATACTATTTGTTGAGATCCCCCTTGAAGTATATCTAAATAAACGTTGTAACCATCTGACTTAGAAAAACCAGGCTTACCAGTTAAAACACTATTAGCTGCAGTATATTTAAAGTTATTGTTAGGATCAAAGTTTTTTTCTTCTGTAACTCCTAACTCAGATAATATTGAAGATAGAAAATCTAAAGACACTTGAGGCGCTTGCTCTAAATGCTTTAATTCAGCTAATTCTAAAGAGCATGTTTCATCTTGACACTTATTGTTGTCTATAGCTAATTTTAATTTAGCATATATTTTACCTGTATTTCTATAAGCATTATCTAATAGCTGAAAATTATAATCGCTAGTACTAGATATAAAATCTTGACTATAAGCTATAGAATCACTTTGATTAAATTGCTTTAAAAATAGGTTTTGATATAAATTTTCTTCCATTATTATTGTTTATTAAATCCGCCTGCGCCGGCAATTCCACCAATAGCGCTTGTAACGCCTCCTATCATACCAAGAGTTGCAGATGTTTGATCTGCTTGAGCTTGAGCTTGCGCTTGTTGAGCAGCTCCTAATTGAGAAGCTACTCTATTTAATTGTGCAACTTCTCTATTTTCTGTCTGTTGAAACACAAATTGCTTGCCAGCAACATCAGCTGTTTGCATTCTTTGCTGTTCAGACATTCTTTTTTGTTGTGCCAATTGTTCTCCAGCTGCTCTTTTATCTTCGTTAGATTTTTCTTGTTGTTCTATACTAGCTGCAACACCTCTTTTAGATCTTAAAGCTGCATTTGCTAAAGCGGTCGCACCACCAGCGCTAGCACCTGTAGCTCTCATCGTGTCTAGTGTATTTGCTAAAGCTATATCAGCTTCTTCTATTTTTATATCAGCAGCTTGAGTGGCTACTGAGAGTTGAGCCATAGGGTTACTAATCATACTAGTTAAATCCTTTACGCCTTCGTATGGATTTATTATATCTTGCCTATTAGCTTCTAATTGGTTTAGCTTTGCCTCAAGTCTTTTTCTTCTTCTAGCGGCTTTTCTAGCAGCTTTTTTAGCGGCTCTACCACCAAAAATCCCACCGGCTATTGAGCCAACACTTCCTATAATGCCTGCTGTTATTATTCCTGACATATCTTTTCTTTATTTACATACTCTTCAATTGTGAATGAGTATAATTTATTTTCTATTTCATCTAAATCTCTAGTGTTAGACGGATTTTTATGTATGTTTATAAAAATACAGTCTTCAGAACACATTATAAGTCTTTTAGCTCCTTTTGTTGATTTTTCAAAACAAGGTGCTATATGTTCAACTGTTTCTCCATTTGTTGTTACTAGTATTCTACCTGTCATTAAAAACCAAAAATGATCTGTATGATGCATAGCACTAACAACAAAAGTACCAGCTTTCATTTTCATTTCTCTCATATATAATTGATCTGAGAAATTGTGCTTTATTGGAAACTCTTCATTGTTAACTAAATTCTTACCATCTCCGTGTATAAAATCTTCGTGATTATTAGCTATTAAAACCTCTTGAAGCACTTCTAGTTTTTTAGTGTAATTACTTAACTTATTCATTAATAACCGTTATTAAAAACATAAGTAGATCCAACGGAAAAAAGTTGTTTTTCACCGCCTGGATCAGTTGTTAAATCTGTTGAAATAGTAACATTAGCGTAAAAACCTTTTATACCAGATATTTCATTACCAAAATTAACTTCTCTTTCTGAAGGAACAGAGTCGTTAACTAAGTTTGCAACGTATTTATTTTCTTTCAAATTAAAACCAGCTTGATGCCTATCTAGTGAAGGATTTGTTGTTCCATACGCTGTGGAATAATTAGGTCTGTCTACAACCAAGGATATGTTTAAGTAATCATATTGCTGAACAACTATAGCTTGATTTACGGTTAATATATTTGTTGTAGAATCATAGCTAACTACAGTTGTGCCAGTTGGAACTCCAGTTCCAGTTACAATGCCGCCTACAGGTATTAACAGTATTTGACCATTTGTTTGATTAGGGTTAATTTGAACAGTTGTTGTAGTTAATTGTGGTAAAGATATTAAAACATTTAAGTCAGTTACCACAAATTCACCTTCAAAATAACTTTTTATTCCAGTAGTCTCGTCAAATGTAACTGCATTAAATTGATTTGTCCAACCTTTTGGCGTAAGCATTTCACCTGTTCTATCTGACTTAAAACTCGCAACTTGCCACCCACTAGTTCCTTCATAACTAACAGTTTGAAACGACTTAGAGTTTGAAGGGTTTTGATTTACTACAAAGCTAATTGAACTTTGGTTTGAAACACCATAAAAACTACCTCTTGGAATATTGTTTCCAGCTGGAGTTCTTGAAACGTAGTGTTTAAACAAACCTCCATCTTTAGCGGTGTAAAATACATTTCTTAAACTAAATATTTGTTCTGGTTGATAAGTGAAAAAACTAACCCAACCTTTAACTGATTCATCAAAAGACAAAGTGCTAAAATTAGTAGAATCTGGTTGAAGCACTGGGTTTCTTTGCATTGAAACAACGTATTGTGAATTATGAACATCATATCCTCCTATAACATATCCTTCTGCGTTATTGTTGTCAATGGAAATTAAAGTATCTCTGAAAAAATCTATCATACCATAACCCGATATTTCAGTTATTCCATCAGCGCTCAACCTAAGTATAGCATTATTGTTTTTATCTGAAAAATATTTTTGATAACCATAAACAGCAAAACTTTCTGGGTTCTTACTTATACCATATTCACCAGCGTAAGGCTGTATTGTTCCAATAACTAAGTTAGAATTAGTAATTGCACCACCACCTTCAGCAGAGTATATTGCATCTTTATCTATCAATGCTCTTGATACTTTGCTTTCTTGAAAAACAACAAGATTAGTATCTTCAGCATATAGTTTTTGTATAGAGCCATTAGAAGGATCTGCACTTTTTGTAATATCTTCAGCTACTGAAAATACATTAGAATTATTAATACCAGTTCTAGAATTAAATATACCTGAGTATATTAAAGAGTTTATTCTAAAAGAAGCTGATTCATCTTCTTCAACTAAATAAGCTTTAGCTCCATAATCTACTGATGTGTTGTTATATCCTCCTCTAATTCTAGCTTCTTCTATAGCCCAGTTTTCTGGTTCAATAACGTCATTAACAACTTTATAGCCACCTAAGTCATTTGGGATGCCTAAAGATCCGTTCCAAACAGGTTGATTGTCTGCTATCGTCTTCTTTAATACAAAAGAGTTAAAATATTTAACTTCTATTACTGCTCCCATATGTTAATTATCACTTATTTTTATTTTAAATTACAGTTGAACATTCCAAAAATACGCATTGACTTCTTCTTGAGGAATTTGTACGGACCCCCAAGGTTCGGCATCCCAAATGATGACCCCTTCCAAGGCAGAGGTTGCTTGAGTAAATATACCACTTTGTCCTCCTGGGATTGGAGCTTGGCCCTTCTTAGCGTACTTACAGTCACTTCTCCAAATATCATTTAATCTTTGTTCTCCTTCAATAAAACTAGCTCTCATGATTCTAGCTCCAGTATTTGGGTAAGCCACAATAGGATATGTATCTCCCGGTCCTCCCAATATAGTAAGATTGTTACCGTTTCTTATTATTCCACCACCTGTATTACCTGAGCCAAAACCTGCATTAGTTCCACCCTGTATTAAACCACCGACAAAAGTACCATTATAGCTTGGGTTAACACTTGGATTATCTGATATAAATGGTTGATTAGCATAATTTCGTCCAAGATTATTTAAATCACCCCACACAATAATCGGCAAATCTTCTGACCATGGTCCATTATACAGGTACCATCCTAACGCGCCTGATGGACCTTGTGTTACTTTAAAAGTAGTATAATATTGAAACGCCTCACGGCTAGTTATAGGGCCTCGAAGGTCGGAGCCCCACACTTTTTGTGTCTTAAACCTATAAGTTGTGAAGTCCTCAACCAAAACTCCAAAATCAACAACAAAGCTTACTTCTGCTGAATCACTACTTCCACCAGCGTCTTGCACTTCCACTGTAAAGTTGTATCTATCAGCTGGTGTTGAGTCGCCTTGGGTATTAACAAGATTTATTTCAAAATCACCATTTGGGTTTTGGATTGGGTTTTGTAAATTAAAATATCCATTTGGTATAACGTCTGTTCCAGATGAATTAGTTATTGTTTTAATTTCAACATTATTGTCATTTAAAATATTAGATAAAGCAATATTTCCACTTCCGTTTCTACACTTTATAGTAGTAACCAAAGCATCTCCTGGGTTTAAAAGAATTTCATCACCATTACTAGGTTGTGATATACTTGGAGGGACATTATCTAAATTTAACTGTAAGGTAAATGGAGTTAATAAACCGTTTACTGTGGCCTGAAGATTTATAGTAAAATTTCTTAACTCACTATTGTTATCAAAAAATATATTATTAAAATATTCTTGGTTAACTGTTATATTATAACTGTTAGTATTCGCTGGTACGTTCGTAAGCACAAAATAGTTTACGTCTTCAGGTACAGGTGTTACAGAGTTTTTTTGACTAACTATTTCTAAAGGAGAACCGTTTGGCGCTAGAATATCAGCGTCTGGAACTGCTATTCCAAAATTATTAACTATACTTATATTTGATGTTGAAATATTTTGACCTTGTTGAATATCTTCATCAAAATTAGTTGGATTGAAACCAAATAAAGCAGCTCCTCCAGAAGATTCATTTAATATAGCATTGTTTAAATCTGATATAAGACCAGATGTAGATGTTTCCCAAAATATATCTAATAAACTTTCTTGAGGTTCTGTTTCATAAACAGCTAAGTACTGAATACCAGGTAAACCCTGACCAGTTACAATTATATCACTACCTGCAGAAACAGTTACGCTTTGATTAACTTCTATTTTTGCTAAAGCAGAGTGATCCACGTCTTGACCAGCTGTAACATTAACGACGTTGTTTAAAGTTAAAACACTTGGTGTTGCTGTAACACTAGAAATAATGATTGTTCCTTTTGGTATGCCATTTCCTTCAACTAAACGATTATTAGCTGGAACTGGGTCAAGAGTTGTTATAGTGTTATCTGTTGTATTAGTTGCTGCTACAATTGTTACAGGGGTTGATGGTGGTGTATATGCAAGCCCATCAACTTCTAAGTCTTCAGGAAAACCAGGACCAGAAACTTTACTTCCTACTATTATAGTACTTACATCTCCAGAAGTGTTTGCTACTTGTATAATGCTAGTTGTAGCTGAAACACCGACAGTAGCTGTAACCGTGTCGTAATTTGTTGTTGAAATTTGCCCTATTTTTTTACTTGTACTTATTCTAGCTATAAGAGGATTTGAATCTAAAGAATAAAACTGAGGAAAATAATTTGGTCTAGGGGTTTTTTCACCAACCGGAACATACTCAAATAAATCAGCAACAGTAGATATAGTGGAAACTGTGTCAGATGATCTTTCTGGATAGTACTGGATATTAGCTAAGCCTACGTTGTTTGCTGTAATAACTGTGCTTGTGTTTTCTACACGACCAAAAAGCTGAACAGAACTTCTAAATTGTCTTTGCTCAGGACCTACTTCTGATAAATCCCTAGGCACTTTATTTATATTATCGTTTATTAAAACCATATGAGATGTTTTACCAAGCTCTAAGGTTTGATCTTGTGGATACGATGCCATAATACCAGGTAAATAAACATTATAGTAATCTTGCTCTGTTTGCTTAATTACTATTTTGTAAGTGTACCAACCCAACGGATTGTAGTCTAAACTAGTTGATTCTCCATTATAAAGTCCAGGAGTACCATTTTGAGTGTTTTTAAACGAAGATATAGTTTCATTAAACAAAAGCTTTAAAGAATCTCCAGGCCAACTACCAGGTATATAGTTTACAGAACTATCTTTATAACCTGAATATATTGTATCTCCAGAGAAACTAAAACCACCAACTTTAACAGTTTCTTTATTGTTAGACAGTAAAACGGTTGAAGTTCTACCATATCTATCAGACAATACAACTCCTGCTTGATAGTTTCTATTTGTTTTTAAAGAGCTATTAGGATATTCTATTATACTAGTATTGTTTTCAGTAGTTCCTCCTGGTTCTAGCAAAACAATATCTGCGTTTTGAATATTAGTAACAGAATTTGTTAATTCTAAAATAAAGTAATTCAGTGGGCCGACCGTTACAGAAATAACTTCAGTGTTTGGAGGTATAGTTCCGGTGCCTACAACTAAAGTAATAAAATCACCTACACTAATTTCTCCTATAGCTCCTTTTTGTATTGTTATAGTAGTTCCACTATAAGGACCACCAGTTATTTGACCTTCTGTTCTATTTAAGTCAAAATCAAATTTATTAGAAACAGCTACATTATAATTTAAACTAGAAGGTGGCGTGTGTTTATCTTGGTAGTTACCGTATATAACTCTATTTCCAGAAACTTCTTGAGCTAAAGCTTTTACAGGTATTTTATCAAAAACTCTAGTTGTAGTTTTTTCTGGTAAAGTTTTAAAAGGTTTTTTTGATTGATAATTGTAAGAAAAATAGTTAGGATTGTTAGCATTTAAAACAACATCATCAACCAATGTTTGAGGTAAATCTACTGTAACTTGGCCACCTGTTGAAGGATTATTTACGTCTGTTGGTTCATAAGCTGTAACTTTAGGTTTACCTACTATTCCAAAGCCAGTTATTAAAGAACCTACTTCTATACCTCCCTGTAGGTTGTCTATGTTAAAAACTGTGTCTGTCGTAATAGCACCATCTACAGAAAATGTTCCAGCAGAATTAACTACATCGTTAATTGACACTGTATCAACTACCTTTACAGCAACAGCGTCTGATTCTTTATATAATATGTCTATGTTTTTTATCTTAAGACTGTTAGATATATCGTAATTTAAAAAAGGTAAAGGTATTTTTAAATGAATATTGTTTACTTTATTTTCAACAAAGCTAACAACAGTACTTCTATAAGCGTCAGATTGATCATCTACGTCGCTTATGTTTTCTTGCTTTACATACATAAAATACCCATCTTGCTTTGGTATAAATGCTATTTGAGTAAATGGAGCAATTAAAGAATACTCGTTGTCTTCAAATTGAAATCTATAGCTAAATCTAGAAAACTTATCTTCTAAAAAATCAGGATCACCAGCAAAATCTGGGTCATAATAAGGATTGTAATTTAATATTATTTCCGTATTTTCATTTAAGTTTTCAAAAATAGCAGAAGTCGCTGTTATTGTCCAAAAAGGATTCGCGGGGTCTGTTGTGTTGTCATATACAGCTGTATCAACTTCTGAGTTTGGTATAGGAATTATTTTTCCGCTAATGCTATCTACGTAAGCTAAAGAAGATCCTTCGTCATACACTGTTTCTATTAAACCTTGTGTAGCAGTAGATTTGGCTTGAATGTCTCCTTCAAAAGACTTTAACTCTATTGTATTAGTTGCAGGTGTTGTTATGGCTGCATTCACCAATCCAGCCCCACCGTTTGGATAGTATTTACTAACAACATCTTTCATTGTAGACTCGTGTTTACCATCTACTGTTGACAAGTAGCTTTCCTCATAAAGCTCCATACATGCGTAAGGATTATACTTAGCTACAGATATTTGATCTTCTGTTGTATAGTATGTTGGATTTGTAACTCTAGACGGATTTGCTAAATCTACATTTATTTTTCTTGGTTGATTTCTATTGTCAGTCCAAAATAATAAACCTTCTAATATATTTACTCCATGTATAGGGTTTGTTGTGCAGAAGTTTAAAAAAGCTCCTTCAACTAAAAGAGTTAAAGAGTTGTTTTGAACATTGCAAGCGAATATGTAATTTTTAGCAGTTGGTTCGTAAGGATATTCTTCACTGTAAGTAGAGCCTACAAAGGGATAGTTTGTTAAAAAAACATATACAGTGTTTATTTGATCGTTAGCAAAATATCCTATGCAACTAAGATTAGCTATTCCAGTTGCGGCCTCAAAGTCAAATACTTTGTTATTACCTAAAACATTTTCAACTGAACCAACAGAGTCACCTTCTGACTTGCTTATCTGAACATTTACAGCGTTTCTATATTCTCCGCTTGGTACTATACGAGCGTCCAAGTCTTTATTCATCTTGGACTTTAAAAAAGTATTTAAAGCTTTAGCCATTTAATTTTAGTGTTTAATCCATTTAGATTTACCTCTCATTACTTGAGATATTTCGTCAAGCTTAATGTTTGATAATCTTATCTTGGCATTTCTTAGTTTAGCATATCTTTCTTTCTTTAATCTTTGAACTACATACTCTGGTTGATTTGCACGAGTAGATATTATAGCATGTAATATATGTGCATATAAAGCTTCTTCTGCCATTTTAGGTATTCTAGTATCTGAATCATATGCTAAGCCATCAGATA
>OBMK010002571.1_pt1 | contig 13524 bp, 12 predicted proteins | sample 1539081 | NCBI WGS metagenome assembly OBMK01 (sample SAMEA3355528, study PRJEB22509) | marine metagenome | biome: marine; feature: river plume; material: water | place: USA | collected 2010-08-07 | depth 0.5 m | reverse complement strand
ATTTTGACGCTATATATAGCCCTTGTTGAGCGTCTAAGACACCTAAACTGACTATATGTTGTTAGTAGGTTCCGCCGTCTATTGAGTTAGCTGTAATGTCTTGATTTATCCATTTGCTAGTAGCGGCGTTCCATTGTAAACTTTGATTATTTTGCACACTTGTGATTACTACATCACTTAATTGATCTAAACTTGTGATGGCACCTGTTGCAACATTTACCCATTGACTTTGACTTGCGTCATATTTCAATACTTGGTTATCTGCTACATTTGTTACAGTAACATCACTTAGTTTATCTAAGTTAATACTGCTTTGCACATCACCACCTTGGGCCATAAAGTGTGCTTGTGTTCCAGTGTTTAGTGATATAATGCTCATTTATAGTTCCTTTGAAGAATCATATTTAGTAGCTGTAATTTCTACTGTGTTGTCTTCTGTTAATTTTAGTTCTTGCACACGGAAAAAGAATTGTGTTTCTCCTACACCAACACCCCATCCAAACTCTGGATGTCTTACTTCAATAATATCACCTGAACGTAATAATAGTGCTGTGTGTGCCGCTGTAAATCTAATTGTGTATTCATCTCTACTAATATTTACCGTTTGTGTAATCAAGTCTAAAACTTGGGCACTGTCAGTAATCATAGTATAATCTTCTTGTGTTTCTAATACGCTACCATTGTCTGCTACTCTAAATGTAGTGCTATCAAATATAACTACATCATCATTGTATTTTGTATCTGGGTTATTGAATATACCTGTAGCTTTGTTTAGTTTACGTGCTTTATCTGGTAAACTTAATTCTATAGTTCCAATAATAGTGTCTTTGTCAAAGATTGCACTGTTTGGAATACCTACTTGTTCATTTGGCTTTTTAATACGCATTTGATATTTGCCATCTTTGAACAATAATATACCATTGCATGTTTCTAATATTTCACCTACGTTATCAAACAATTGTTTTTCTGTTTGTAAGAATCCATTTATATTATAACCTACACCACCACGTGCTGCTGCGGCATCTAATCTTGCTTGTTGGAAGCTGGCTAGGTCTATGTGTTTACCTGCAATCCAAGTTCCGTTTTCATCTCTGTCTAATCCCTTGCCAAATATTTCACTAATCAAATAATCATACATTACATCTACAGGACTTTGATTTTGTCCGCTTGTGTAGTTAGCTGAAGTCATGTCACCAATAACATCACCGTTATCTAGTGTGCTAACATCTAGTATCTTTTTACCTTCTAATACAAACGTAACAGTAGGCAATTGCCCACCATACTTCTCACCATTTGCTTCTAATAACATAGTGAAGTAACTTACACCTTTTAAAGTGTGTGCGTTTGTCCATACACTACTTCCTACTGAACCTTGTAGACTAGTATCTACTGTTTGTGTAGTTGATCCAGGATACCAGTTGCATGTAATAGTTGGTGCATACTTACTTATAAAGCCACTTAGTGTATAACCACCACTACTGTTAGTTGATGCATTTGTTCCAGCGGCTGCATCACCTTCCCATACTATAGTATCATTGAAGTATACTTGTTTTACTGTGTTTATTTCACCTTCACACATTGCAATAACAATGTTTAATTTTGTAGTTTTATCTGTGATTATGCCTGCGCCATCTGAACTTTCAACATATACTCTTGTTCCGCCCATACGTTGTCTTCCGTATAATACATATATAGGATCATTGTTTGATTGTTTGTTGATTAATACGTTTGATCTTGCTGCACGTGCTTGACGTTCAGCTCTTTTTTGTGCTTTACGCTGTTGGTTATAACTGTAAAGTGATATTGCTAGTTTGATAAAGAACTTTGCTACACTGCTTAATCCCATGCTTCATGTCTCCATATGCTGTATTCTACGTTTGGCTTTTCAATAATATGTTTGGTCATACGCTTTGAATCATCTGTTAGACCCCATGCTTGTGCCATACAAATAATATAACTGCTAGGAAAGTATCTTTGTTCTACCATTACTACATCACCTGTTTGGGGTTGCAACACTTGATGATATCCATGTTCTGGAAACCATTTGTCTACACTAGGAAATTCTTTGCGTAAACGTATTGCACTTCTTAAGTCATTGTATTTACCGTATATGCTTGATACAGTATCTGTGCCAAACATATGATCATGGTATTCCATAAACAGTGTGCAACAATCATTAGTTCCACGTGCCCAAGGTTCCCATTGTTTACTTGCTAGCCAAAGGCCAACTTTCATTTGATCTTTATCACGCATTTTCTTTCCACTGCACTTCTTTTTGCACTTCTTTTGCAAAACTAAAACCTTCATCACCTGGATGTATGTTTTGTTGACTGTTAGAGTTTGTGTATCTTGTGGCTACTCTATCAAAGTCTGTCCAGTGACTTGCTGTGCTAATGCTTGCTGTTGTGCTATCACCACCGTCACTTAATGCTGCACTAATGTTATTAATAAAACCTTTGTATAACACAACTTCATGTGCTACAGCATAGTCTTCCATAAATGCTCTGTATATTGTTATTGGTTTGTCAATGTAATCTAACTCTTGAACTGTCTTTAATACTGTTTCACCTGTTGGTAATGTAACAATACCTGCTAATTGTATTTCTAATTGTTCAATACTAAAACTTGCATTGTCAACAAAGTCAGTCATTTGTAACAATCCACCTGCGGCTTGATATGCATTGCCGTCACTTAGTGTTAGGTTAAATGGTGCTTGTGTAAAGTAATAGTTGTGTGTAGCGTCAATGTTTATTGCTACACAATCAAAATATTGTATAGTTTCTTTTGCTACTATGGCTTCTAAACCTTGGGCGTTTTGGGCCTGTGCCGCCAGAGCCAATAGGTGTAACTGATACAGAATTAATGGGTTATTGTATAATGGCATATTTTATTTCCAATCATCTAAATCAAAACTTACACTCATATAATAATAACCTGCTGTGTCTACTTTGTATTCAAAATTATCATTTGCTAGTGTAACAACTATATGAGCTGGTTCTTTGTAACAGCCTTCACCTACATTAACTGGTGTTCTAAATGGCCAAGGTGTGCGTATTTTAGCTTCACCATATACGTTTGCATCAACTGTGTTTAACACTGTATGCACATATCCATTGTCATTGTTACCATCAAGAAACACTTCACCTTGTAAGAATGCATTAGTTTCATTACTAGCAAAACCTTCTACTAGTGCTAGTCTATCACCTAATGCTACAGCATTTTTAAATCTTGGACTATTTGTGCCAACACTTGTATCTTCAAACTTTTTCCACAGTATTGGTTGACCGTTTTTGTCTTTTAACTTAAAGAAGAATGGCATAGCTTGTCCTTGTGCCGCTTGTGCAATTGCATGGAACTTTTGGAATTCCTCATGTGTCATTGGCGGATATGCTACATCTAAACGCCAGTCAGTGTGTCCTACACTGCGGGTATACTTGATACCACTTTGTGACATATTTGCAATAGTTGGTGCATTATATACAATATCTGCTTTGCTTGGTGTTACATGACTTGGCCACTCTTTGCGTCCACTGGCAAATCCATAGTCTGCCCATTCATCTTCTGTGTCCCATACATCTTCTAATTCTGCTGGTGTAGGAGCAGGAGGTGTATATGTGTTTGGTGTAGTTTCTACTTCAAACGCAATGTCACGGTCACTGTTGAATTGTCCAGGAAACTCTGAGTCAAATGTAAATCCACTTGTTAAATAACCGCTTGTTGCGTTAGTGCTTATTGTAGTAACTGGAAACTGAGTTATTGCTTGCTGATAATCATCACCTGCACTCCAGGCACTGGTTGATTTTAATCTTGCATTGCCTACATATGTGCTGGCTCCGGTGCGTTGCATATAAGTTTTATTGCCATACATATGTTCACTTACACTGGCTAATCTATATTTTCCTTGTGGAAATGGAGTTCCAGGATAATTTGCATTGGATATAGTTAGTGTTCCTGTTGTAGAATCTACAGGATCAAGTGTTGTGATAATATTTGGTGTAGGTGCTTGAAAGTTTTCTTTTATTGTTCCTGTTGTGCTGTTGTAATAGGTGTAATTCAAATCATATGTAGTAACATCTGTATATTCTGTTCCAGTTTGAACAGTCCAAACCTTACCAGCAGTTAACGCCGTTTGTAATTTACTACTTACAAATGCTTTATTATCTGTGTTTGTAGGTGTATACACATAAGGCTGGTCAACTCCACTTTTTCTTAAAATATTAGTGTGTGTAGTTTCAATTGTCAGTGTTGCTTGTGCGGAGCTAGGAGGACTATTAACAGTGTCACCTGGTTTTGACCAAACATTATTACCCCATCCACTGTTACCATCAGTTTCCCAGAAATAAAACGTGTTATTTGGATGTTTATTAACAATAAATTCACCCCAATTTGTAACTACGCCAGTGTTAACGTCTGTTGTTTTAAATGTAACTAAATCACCTGTTTCTAAATAAGTCCAACCAGTAGAAGAACTTACTTTTGTTCCATAATAGTCATTAACCCAAGATGCACTGTATATTGTTGTTGCTGTAGGTGTTCTTGTTTTGTTGTAAAATTCTTCCAAATATGTTTCTGCTATTTGATATGCAGAGGAAGCCCACATTGGTCCTGTTGGAGGACCTGCTCCTAATCCACTGGTGTTAATACCTACGCCACCATCTGTGGTTGTGTAGAATGTTTGAAAACTAAACCAAGCTATTGTGTCACCATTGCTGTCTACGTCTTGAACATAACCCACTGGCAACATCCAGAATGTATCATTAGATGGAATAGCTGGTGTATCACTTCCAAATGGTGCAGAACCTCCCCACGTCATAATAAACGGAACACCTATTACACTAGTTGAATCAATGAGATACTTTGCTCTTAATGTTGTAAAGAAAGTTGCAGCCGCTGTGCTGTAATCTGAAGATTGTGTTGTAAGATTATACGGACGGGTCCTTAATGAACCACCCCTATAAAAAATATCATAAGGTGTTTTGTAATGTGTAAAACTGCTTGTGTCATACAATTTGCTTATTGTTGCACTTGCTGTTGGATCAATTTCAATTATTGGATTGCCGTTGTATGTTCTAGTTGTTGATCTTGTTGCATCACCGGCAGTTAGTGTTGCTGTTGGAATAATGTCTGTAGCTGATGTTGGGACAAAATCTTCAGAAGAGAGATAAGTGTCTAACACCTGTAGTCCATTAGAAGCATATGACTCTATTTTACTGGCATCTATAATAAAATCTTTGTTTGTTAGTGTATTGCCTTGGTCATCAACTTGTGATGCTGGTGGAAGAAATAGTTTTAGATCAGTTCCAGTTGTAATCAAGGCATTGCTTGCACAAATAATATTCATGCCTAAATTAGTTCTTGTTGTTCTAGCAACGTCATTATATCCATAATAGTAATCACCTGTGTCACGCTCAGCCCAGGTTGTAATTCCACCACTGTTACTGTCTCCTAGTCCAGGTAGTTCTTCAGCTGATGTATTTACAAGATATGCAATATTATTACCTGTCATATCTGCACCATTGGTGCCTGATAATTGATAACGGAATGTGTATGTATCACCAAACAGTGATACTGTTACAGGAGTGTCTTTTTGTAATTCACCTGGAAAATAACTTGGTGAATTTGGAGCCCATCCAGCAAGATGACTCCACTCTACTTCAGTAGAAAGTGTAACGTCACTGTATAGTTTATATTTGTAAGGTGCACTGCTATTAATTGGTTTTGTCCATAAATCACCAGAACCCACACTGTTAGCATAAGCTGATAAGGCTGTGTTTATTCCAGTCCAAATTCCGTTATGCTGTCCTGCTGGACTGTGTGTTGTAGAATCATTGGGTGCAAAATCAATTTTAGCTCCATACGGCAATGCTGCTGATGAACTAGGCAATGTCATTATTACTTCAGTATTTGTCCATGGATAGATGGTGTCACTCTTTGTAATTTTAATACTTTCTATAGGTTGGTTAGTAGCCGGTGCTGGATATGTCAACAGCTGGGTGCCTGCACTATCAAATGATAAATCAAAGTCACTGCCAGTTAAGTTTTGCACATAAAAGACTTGACCGTTGCGTTCAGCTAGTGTTCCATCAAACCCTTGCAAAACAACTTCTAATCCAGATGTTACAGTATTAATTGCACTTGTGTCAATATCAAAGTCTACTGGTGAACCTCCAACTATAAAAGCATCTGTAATTGATGTGTTTTTTATCCATTTGAATTGTAATGGTAGTGTTAGGTCTACATCTGTGGTTAATTGTATTGTGTCTGCATCAATTTTCTTAACATAATAATCATTGCCATTGTATTCAGCAAAACTGCCGTCAAATCCGCTGAGTGTTAGATACTGAGTATCATAAAATCCATGATTCCCACTAAATTCAAAGTTACTTGTTTGCCCATCAACTGCGGTTGCACTGCTAATATCACTGCTGATTAATTCTACTGTTCCTGTGTATAATGGGTTATACCAAAAATCAAAAATGCTGTTGTTGCCTGATGTTTCAAACCAAGGAGCATCATTAAACTTACTAAGTTCACTCATAATGTTGGTTACAGTGTCACTTGGTATTGTGCCATCCCATGGCTTGTATGTTCCGTCAACTAATTCTTTGATACGTTTTTGGAAACCTACTGTATCATCACCAACATAATTTGGATCAATAAAACTTGTTCCACTGTTACTTGGATATGTAAATATTGCTTTCATTAATAAATCCCCTGTTTTCCACGTCTATTGTATGCACTCTGAACAATGCCTTCAATTTGTCTTTTGTTTTTTAACAGGAATTCTGTGCCTGTTTGCGTGTCAATTGCTTGTATAGTTATATTTACCGGAGGAGCGTTACCACCAAAACTATCTTCATTACTGGTTACTGTTGCTGGTCCTGTTACAAGTTCTGGTCCTGCTTCACCAACAATACCTGTTTGACCTGCTTTAATATGTCCACCATCAGCAAACAATCCAAACGCCTTACCAATGCCTCCAAAGACGTCACCAACAAATCCAAGGTTACCAACGCCATCTGCACCGCCACCGCTAAAGATACTACTAAAGTTAAAGCCGCCGCCTCCAGCACCTTTACCAAATCCACCTAGTATATCATTTAATAATGTTCCTTGATTGAGTGTATCTTTAATCAAGTCTTTTAGTGTGCCTTTCCATAAATCTGCAAATGTATCAAAGCTCAAGTTACCTTCAACTAATGCATCTGCAAATGTATCATTGAAGTCTTTGTTAAAGCCATCAACAAATTCTTCACTTGCTGTTTTCATTTTCTTAGTTGCTTCAGCAAATTTCTTTGCTTGTAAATCAACTAACTCATTGTATTGTTCAGTGCTAAGTGCGGTGCTATCTAATCCTCTTTTGAGAGTAGCTAATGTTTCTTCATTTTCTCTGATTGCTCTATTGAGAGGTTTTAGATTTTCTGTAACAGATTGTAATTCAGCACTAAATCCATCATCTTGGCTTTCTTTAAACAGTTCATTACTTTTTGCTATTGCGGCATTGTATTCTGTGAGTGTGTATTCACCTAATTTGTATGCTTTTTCAATATCTAATATTTGCTGTTGATGTGCAGTAAGAGCCGCTTGTGCTGGAAATAGTGTATCCAACAAGCCTCTCATTTCTTCTTTGAAATCCTTTTCAGCAATCATTGCTCTGGCTTTGGCTTTGTTATTAGATTCTACAATTCTCTTGTGTCTTAGAATAGCATCATCATAACCTTGTAGACTTGCAACTAACTCACGTTGGGCTGCTAATGCAGGATCAATCTCACGCATTTGCTTTTGAAGTAGCAATAGCACTCTGGTTAGCTCTTCTGTGTTGCCAACACCTGCATCAAGTTGTTTGTTAACACCATCAATTTGTGATTGCAATATTGCCATCTGTGTTTCAACTGGATGTAGTGAAGCATACAGTTTGTTGTTAGCAATAACTAACTTATCCATTGCCTCTTTTTCTCTTGCTTGTGCTTCAGCTACACGCATAACTTTGTCTTTGTATCCTTGCATGCTTGCTACAATTAATGCGTTAGCTTTTATTTGCTTCTGCACTTCAGGATCAAGCAACCTCAATTCCTCTTTTAGTATACCAACTGCTTTACCTAATTGGCCTGTTGGATCACCATTTTTTGTCATTTCTGCTGTGAGCTTACCAATTTGTTCTTCAAGGCTTTTCATTTTTGTTTCAACTGGAAACAACTTTGCTGACAAGCCTTCCCAGAATTCTGAGAACTTTTCAATCTCTTTACCTGCTTCACTGGTGCCTTTTCCTAAGTTAACCATAACTTGTGCGTATGCATCAATACTTATTAATCCTGCTTCAAGCATCTCCATGGCTTTTTGTGCAGCCATTTCAACAAACACTAATTGTTCTGCACCATCTTTACTGCTGGTTATTAGGTTATCAAAGAAACTAGTAAACCTATTTGCTTGTGTATCAAGTGGTTCAACAAGAGCTGCCATTTCATTTTTAATTTGACCAAGTAATATTTTCCATCTTTGTGTATCACCAATGTTGTTCTCAATCATGTAATTGAGTTGTTTTATTTGTTGTTGATACTCACGTGTTTGTTTAGTTACTGGATTCAATTCATCAAACAATTGATTTAATGATTGAACTTGTCCACCAATATTCTTTATATGTCTGTCACCGGCTGTTGCTGCACGGAATATTGCATCTTCATAAAACTTAGTTTCTTTAGCAATTTTCTTTAATTCATCTGCTGTTTTGGCTAGTGTTCCACCAGTGTTACTACCATTGGTTATTTCTGGGTTTCTTGGCCCATAGCTACTCATAGCTCTTTCCATATCTAATAAACGTCTTTGTTCATCAGCAAACGCTTTAACTTTGGCTTGACTTTCATCATATGCATCACCGGCATCTAGGATTGCTTGAGCACTGTCATCTACCCAATCAATGAGTCCATCAGGCATATTTTCTGCTAACTTGTCACCAAAGTCACCTACTTTGGTTCCTGCATAATCTAATGATGCTGTGAACTTATCTTGTAATACACTTGCACCTTCTTTGATCTTTTCTTCAAATGCTTTCATGCCAGGAATAAAACCTGCTATTGCATTATAGGCATTGATAAGGCCTTGTTTCATAGCATCAATTTTACCTTTGAAAAAGTTTACAACTGCAACTAATTTTTCTTTGAGAAACTTACCAAATCTTGACAGTGCATCACCAAGTATATCAAAAGCTGTTTGCACTTGAACAATAGTTCTACCTAAGCCATTTTTACCAACAAAGTATGTTATCAGTAGTGCAATACTACCAACTACAGCTCCTATTGGGTTTGCCATCATTGCAAGATTTAATAAACGCATTTTTTTAGCGGCTAACACTAAATATGGTGCTAGTTTTACTGCAACTAAACCTTTTGCTACAGTTAAGAAGAAGTCTGAATGAGTTGCTACAAAGGCTACTGCTTCACCTAACTTACGCACACCTTTTCCTAGTGTGTCACCTATTGCTGCAGCCATTTTATCAATAGCTTCTTTATTTTCATTTATAAATCTTTGCACTCCGGCTAATGCTAATTTAAGTTCTTCAAATAACCCACTGTCCATGGTTTTCTTTTTGAACTGAGTCCATGCATCACCCATCATGCTTATTTGACCATCCCAGGTCTTTGCCATTTCTGCTGTTGCACCTTTGAGACTTGTAGTGCCATTAGCAAAAGCATCACGTATCATTTTTTCTGTTTGTTCAGCTGTATACTTGACTCCTTCTTGGAAGCCTAACATACTCTTAACACCTTTTTCACGGAAGATGTCTGCGGCAGCTATACCACCACTAAATGCACGTTGTAACTGACCGGCTGCTTCTTGGAATCCCATTCCAGTAGCCGCGGCAATGTCACCAGCCATATCAAGTGTGCTGGCTAATTCCTCTACGCTACTTACTGTTAATAAACTTGGTGCAGCGGCTGCCATGTCTTCCATAGCAAATGCACTGTTGGCTGCTGCTGCTTCAACAATCCCTAATGCTTTAGCACCATCTCTGGCGTTACCTGTAATGAACTTCAATTGGACATTAAGGTTTTCAAACTGTGTTGCTGTTTGCATAAAACTTTGTGCAAGTTTCATACTTCCTAATGCGGCACCGGCTGCAACTGCCAGACTTTTCATTTTGTTAAAGGAATTGTTTGCCTTGTTGGCGCCCTTTTCAATGTTGCCTAATTGTTTTGTTACGTTCCCTAAGGCTCTTGATGCTTTGTTATTAGCAACAATATCAATATCATATCTACTAGTTCCACTCATAGTGCCATCCTTTATCTCTGCCTTGTTTTCTTAAATGCTGGTTCAACAATGCCACGTGGAGCTTGCCTACTGGTAGGTCTGCCTTCACTTCCGTCTAGTATTGAAGCATAACCAACACGGTTATCTATAATCTTTTTACGGGTTGGTGTTCCACGTCCAATATCTAATGGTTGGCCAACTTGCCGCCATGTTCTACGGGCAGCACCTGTGTCTATGGGGGTGGTGTTACGTAAATTACGTGTGAGATCAACAACATACTGCTTAAAGTCAGCTTGCACTTGCTTTTTTATATTTTTACTTACGCCTGCTGCTTTCATGCTGTTGATCCTTATCTTTTAGGTTGTTTCTTTTTGGATTCTTCATTCTTATATTCATAATATTTAGCCCATCCTTCAAGTTCCAAATAACTCATATTATTCATAATCCATTCAACGCTGTGACCCAGTTCTTCTGCTATCCTAAAGATAAACAGAAGCTCTAGATCTTGTTTTAGTTTCCCAGGTCTGCTTTAGCCTGTTCCTTTGCTGCTTGCATTTCACTTACAACACGGATAATAACTTCTGGGTCTACTTCACGCATCATTACAATTTTATCTGCTGGTGAGAATACTTTTGATCCATCTTTGTGTAGTGATTTAGCTAATAGTGTTTCAACTAATGCTTCTACCATCTCACCTTTAGAATGTAGGTCTAAGATCTTTTTCTCTGTTGCAAATGTAGTTGCCGTTTTGAAGTAGATTGTGCAATCCCATTCTGGAACATTGATCTCTTTTAATTCTTGTGTCATAGCACTTCTAAAGTGTGTTGTTGCGTTACTTAGAATGCTTGTTTTATTTTCTTTGCTCATAATATAGTTTCCTTGTCTTTTAATTTTTGCATATTCAACAGCCTAATAATTTAGGGTTACTGTCTAGGTCTGCAATTAAACCTAAGAAAACTGTGGGCATTTCTACCCACAGCTTAATAGTTTACAACTTAAACAGTGATGTCTGTTGCTAGAGCGCCTGTTCCAGTAAAGCTAAGGCTTACTGTTTGAACGTCACCTAGTGATGCATCATTGTCAATTGAAGTTACAATTGCGTTGCCTGTGAAGCTTAGTGTTCCACCATTTACTGGGTAAAATACTAGTGCTACTTCAGACCCAACTGTGAACGCATTTGCTGCGCCTGATGTTGCGTCATCTGTGAAGTTAGCGTCTGCTGAACCTTCCCAAGCTAACAATCCTGCTTTATTTTCTTTCCATACTGACCCCATGTATGCACACTCAAGCGTTTCCGCTGATTGTGATACATTCCATGCTGTCAACATAGCTACATTTGTGCCTCCTATTGAGAGAGCACCGTCTTTTCCTGCGTAACATGCCATATCATTTTCTCCTGATTATGTATTATTTAATTGGTAACAATATTCTACAGTGAATATCATTCTACAACTGGCAAAAGGTGCACTTTCCCCAGTTTCTACAGTCTCAACTCTTGTGAGCCTAATATCTTCAACAGTGTTAGTTAAAGTTCTGTCCGCCATTAGTGTATTTTCAATAGCCTCCACAGCAATGTTCCGCTGTGTATCTCTTTCTCTTCCACCAATAACTAAAACAACAGCAATTTCCAAAACACCTTCACGCATCAACCCAGTTGAACCCATTGTCATAGTAATATCATCAATGTCTTCATCTGTGGTTTCAACATAAACTGCTGGAAAAGCCGTCTTAGCAAGTTCTTCAATCACAATAGGATCACGTTCAACTTTGCCAAGTTTAACACTACGTTGTGCTTTCAGTAACTTAGTAATCTCTACTAATATATCTTCACGGCGTGCCATTATCTATACAACCTAGTTTGACTTGCTGTAACTATATCTTTGTTAACATCAATAGTTCCATCATCATCAAAATCATATTTAATTCCAACACCAAACTGTAATTCCCATTCATCATTATAGCGTTCTTTGTAAAACTCTATTTGTTCTCTGAATGGATCACCTTCTGGTCTAAACGTTGAAAGTCTTGGTAGTATATAGGCATACATTGCTTGATATACAGTAGTCTTAGTCCACTGTGCTTCAACTAATTTGCTACTAACAAACTCAGTCCTGCTATAGAACTTGTTCCACCATTTGAATTGAATCATGTTGATAACATCAGTTTCAGCCTTGGCCAGTTCTTCTGTCCAATCATCAACTCCTTGTTGGAAAACTTCCGGAGCGTATTCTTCTAAATTTGTATTTGTTGCAAATGCCATTTTCTTCTCCTGTTGAATAACTAGGGACCTAAGCCCCTAGTATTATGCTTTAAGTCTTATACTGCGTTCTGAACAATAACACCACGTGTTGCGTCAATAACACCCACTTGGAATGCTGTTGAGGCTACAATATCTTGTCCAACTGCAGCTGCACGTCTCTCAGCTTCAAGTCTAACACCACCTTGTGTTGCAAGTCTCATAGCATCTTGTGAGAATACTGCAAATTTAGTAGCTGTAAGGCCTGTGTTTGTGTCATTCAAGTATGAACTTGTATAACATGGAACACCTGCAATTGTGCCAATAAAGCCTGATTTCATTGCTGCGTTTTGTGTTTCTGAACCTGCAAATGCTGATCCGGCTACTGCGCCCATGAATTCATGATATGCTGCTGCTGAAACTACACATGTTAATGCGCCGTTGTCACCAGCTTCTCTGATCATACCAACTGAACGGTAGAATTGATCTAAGATAGTTGCTAAATCAAATTCATCAACTGTTAAGCTAGCCATTGCTGTTGATACCATAGTATCTACTTTTGCTGCAATTGCGTTACCCATAACTCTACCCATGTCAGCTGCGTTAACGCCGCCAATGTCACGTAGCGTAGTTCTTGCTGCAATTAGTTCTAAATCAAGGTTAACTGCTGCTGCACCTGGCTTAAGAACAGTTAAGTCTACGCCTGGATCTGCTTCAGTAGTAATTGATTGAGCTGCTACTGCATCTAGTTTTGCTACTTTAACTGAATCTGAACCTGCTGGAACGTTTACAGTTGGAATCAATACACCAGGAAGGTATAGTGAGTTTTCTTGTGCAGCAAAGATTGTTGCTGCTTGTGTTGGGACCATTAACTCTGGTAAAGAGAATCCTGATCCATATTGGTTAGTTGTTGCCATAATATTTTATCCTTTATATTATAAAAATTAAACTTTGCCTTGTGCTTTGAGTTTTTTGTATATTTCTCTATGCTCTGGCTTGTTTAAATCAAGTTGTGCTAGATCCAAACTCTGTGGATCAGCGTT
>OBMK010002566.1_pt1 | contig 13536 bp, 6 predicted proteins | sample 1539081 | NCBI WGS metagenome assembly OBMK01 (sample SAMEA3355528, study PRJEB22509) | marine metagenome | biome: marine; feature: river plume; material: water | place: USA | collected 2010-08-07 | depth 0.5 m | reverse complement strand
AATGTCAATTAATAATCAAGGAACTGGTGGATTAGCAAGCTCTATTAGTAGAGAGCGACAACATAGACAGTCACCTATACTTTCGAATATCGAAAGTGGAATATATATGGCTATCTCTACAGGACAACCCGATCCAGAAGGTAGAGGAAGACTTAGTGCTTATGTCCCAAAATTTGGTGGGACACCAGAAGAACCAATGTTCTTTCAATATGCATCTCCATTTGGAGGTAGTAATGGAAGTGGTAGTTACGGCATGTTTGCAGCTCCGCCTGACGCAGGTGTTACAGTTATGGTATTCTTTGCAAATAATGGAGATATATCACGTGGTTACTGGTTTGCAGTTGCACAAGAAGTACCAGACGTTGCATCAGGTGGTGCAGCAGGCCCACCAGCTGTAGATGGAACAGGTCAAGGTGAAGGGGTATTCTCTGATCAGCCAGCGGCAAAATCAAATGCTACTAGCTTGACAGAACATCAAAATCCAGATGCAAATGATCCGAGAGGACAAAATCAAATACCTAATCACCCTAGAAATGCAAACACAGCAAGTCAAGGCGTCTATACTGATTCAGTAAGAGGACAAACTACAGCATCACCAGTACGTGATGCAAGTTATGAAACGCCACAACATTCTACAGTGTATGGATTAAAGACACCGGGTAGTAATGCATTAACAATGGATGACGGTAGTGTAGGTCCAGACGGAACAATTCACCCTAATCAGATTAGGCTTCAAACAGGTTCAGGCGCTAGTATAATACTTGACGGAACAAACGATACGATATATATGATAAACTCTACTGGCTCTGGATGGGTAGAAATTGGAGCGCAGGGTGAGATTATGGCATATGCAAGTGGTTCTATTTCTATGAGAGCAGAAAAAGATTTCAACATACGTGCTGATAAAAATATAAACATGGAAGCAGGGCAAGATATAAATCTAAAAGCAGGAAACAATTATAAACTTAATGCTAAAAACCAAGTACACTTAAAGAGCGATGGTTCGCAGTTTTATGACAGTGGAGGTAGCAATCATACAAAAGTTGCAACGAACATGTATGTTTCTACTGGTAGTTTATTACATCTTAATGGACCACAAGCAGCGATGTCAGTTGGTATATCAACTGTGTCACATTCAGATATTCAAAATCTTGAAAGTACACAAGTAGATGAAAGTATTGTTTCTAATATGCCATCACATGAACCTATGTCGAGAAGTAATGTCCCACCAAACTCTGGTGCTACTCCTAACAGCCCAGCTTCTGAAATAGCACCTAACCCAGATAGTGCAGAAGGTCAATTAGATGAAGCATCAACAGAAGAAGCAATTGATGATGGTCAAGGTGGAACAGTAACATACAGAAACCAAGGTGCAACACGTAGACTTAAAGTTGTACCTACACTTGAACGAATTTTACTATCTGCCGCCAATGCAACAAATACAGATGTTGTTATATTCTCAGGTGGACAAGACCATACTACTGGTACTGTTGGTTCAAATAGACATGATCATGGATATGCAGCAGATATATGGATATATAAAGATGGAACACGATTAAGCATGGTACGTGACACTCAACTAGCAAGTCAATTTGCACAAGCTGCAAAATCAGCAGGAGCTATTTCAATCGGTGCAGGCTCTGGTTATATGGACGGTGTCGGTATGCATGTTGATATTGCACCGGGCGCAACAGTGTCAGCAGGCTCGGCTAAATTTTGGGGTCAGGGTGGTAGATCGGCAAACGCACCTACATGGATTAGGACAATTATGGCATGATATATGATAAGAAACCAGGCTCGTTACTAAATTACATACAACGTCCATTAAATGTTGTTACACCCAATGGGACGTATATAGGCTTGAGCTACGACTCTAATATTCCTAAACATATTCTATCACATGTGAAAGTTAAAACATTTGCAGTAAATGATATTGTATTTTCTAGTATTAGTAAGAATGCTATTATTGAAAACTTTGAACCTACCCTAGAGATAACAGGTGATACGATAGGTTATGACTATACTATTACAGATGTAGAACGTAGGTATGGGTATATCACAGTTGCATCTAATAGAATTGATATAACACAAAGTAAAATAACTAAAGATGCCGCTATATTTCTTTTAGAAAAACAACTTAGAAGTATAGGAAATGTTTTAGAACAGTTTGTTAAAGAACCACTATCACAAAGTCAATTCGATGCGTTACTTTATTACTTTTATAATATTGGAGTTGATAAGATCGAAACTAGTCCAATCATTGAACTTATAAACATGAAACGTTGGTATCGTATTACAGATGAAATTCAAAATAACATAAAAAGAAATAGCGGAAAAGTGGATGAACACCTCGCCGCTATTAAGATTAGAACTGCTAAAATGTGGAGTTACGTACCTGGCTTTTAAGCTGGGCGTTCTGAGATCATCAAATCTGCTAGACCATAATCAACTGCATCTGATGCAGTCATGAATGTATCAAACTTCATTGTTGCTTCTAACTCTTCAAAAGTCTTGCCTTTAGAATTATGTTGTACATACAATTCAGTCAAACGTTTGTTGATGTTCTTTGATTCCTCAAAGTGACGGATGTTATCTTCCATCTCAAGTTCTTGTACATATACAGAACCACCAGTACCACGTGTGCCACTTGATACACGGTGAACCATTGTGCGAGAATTGGGGAGAACATAACGCTTTCCAGCTGATCCAGCCATTGCTAAGAATGATCCCATTGAACACGCTTGTCCAATTACAGTAGTAGAAACATCAGGTTTGATAAACTGCATCGTATCATAGATAGCAAGACCAGATGTTACTGCACCGCCCGGTGAGTTGATATAAAAGTGAATATCTTTATCTGGGTTCTCTGCTTCTAGGAACAACAACTGTGCGCAAAGCAAATCTGCTTGGTAATCGTTAACTTCGCCAGTTAGAAAGATTACACGCTCTTTAAGGAGGCGTGAAAAGATATCATAACTTCTCTCTCCGTTTGCTGATTGGTCTACGACCATTGGTACTAGATTAGGCATTATTATTCCTCATTTTTATTTTTAAGTTTTTCTAGCTCTTCATTAAGTTCCATGATTCGCTTATACCCATCATACACTTGTTTCTGTAAAGATGCAACCGCTTTTTTTAACAGTGCAACTTCACTTTCTACGTGTAAGTCCTGGTCTATTTTAAACTCAGGATAGCTCATACTGAATTCCATTGGAATATCTTCCTTTAAAAACTCAGATAAATTTATTACATTCTCATCATCTGTCAATGTAAATCTCCTTTATCGTTATATTCATTATACATAGAAGAAATAGGTTTGTCAAGTATTAATTAGTGCAGGGACGATAAAATCTCTAATCATTTCTTCATTTATCTTGTCATTGAAGTGTATATGGTCACATAGTATTGATTTTTCATCATACCTATCAACATAATATTCGTGTGCATTAGCAAAATCTGAAAATTTAACAGTTTGTGGTATGTGTTCTCTGAAATCAAAACTTTTCTGCCATGTGACAACTTTTATATCTAACAACTCGCATAATTCGATAGATTGCTTACAATCTAAAACTCCCCAATACTCAAATGCATTGAAGTTGTATGCTATACTTTCTTGTACCGATTTCCAAGTGTTAAATTCACGTTTAGTTGCAAACTTTTCATAGTTAATATCTTGTGTTATAGCTCTTATGTAGTTCCAGATAGATGCACTATCCTCATATAGATCATCAGTGATATTATCTAAGTCATACTCTTGTGTTTTCACATTAAGCATAGAACGGTTATTAACAAGCTCCATCAAAATAGTATCAATATTATATTTCTTTTTTAAGTAAACGATTTTGTTCAAATACAACTCTGTGCCTTTTCCAGAACATGCAGAGTTATAGACTTGTATGCCATCTGTGTATTTCTTGATCCAAGTTTCAAATGGCAACGCCTTATCATTCAGCCCTGTCTCTTTGTTATGATGAGATCCAACTGAAAAACTTGATCCTAATATACCTACTCGTTTCATAACACTATTTATATACGAAGTTTATACGATGATAAATACTCTTAATTGAATAACTACAGAGAGAATATTATGGCTATTAGATTTACAGGTTTCAGCACAAAAAACAAAAGTGCTATCAATCATATCTTAACTGGTAAGGATCTTATCATTGAAGACTTGATGAATCATATTATGACTCGCAAAGGCGAGCGTGTAATGATGCCAAACTTTGGAAGCATAGTACATGAAATGATCTTTGAGCCACTAACTCCAGAAGTTAAATCTATAATTGAAGAAGATATAAGATCAATTATAGAACAAGAACCAAGAGTAACATTAGATTTCATAAAAGTGTCTGACACAGACCACACATTAACAGTTAGCGTTACAGTATCGATAGTAAACGAAGATGAGCCTGTAACACTAGAAATAGATTTAGAGAGAGAATAACATGAGTCAAGAAAGAGTTGACAATTTATTTGCAAGTGAAAGCTGGACAGCAGTTTACACCGCATTTACAAACGTTAGTCTAAAAGCATATGACTTTGACACTATCAGAGAAGCATTAATAGATTACGTTTCTATTACATATCCAGATAAGTTTAATGACTTTATTTCAAGTTCAGAATTTGTTGCAGTACTTGACCTAGTAGCATACTTAGGTCACTCGCTATCATTCAGACTTGACATGAACACACGTGAAAACTTCTTAGATACAGCAGAACGCCGTGAAAGTGTTCTTAGAATGGCTAAGACGCTAGGATATAACAAGACACGTCCTACAAACGCACGTGGGTTCTTAAAGATTACAAGTGTAACAACGAATCAACCAATAGCTGATAACGAAGGTAACTCTCTCGCCAATCGTACAATCAACTGGAATGATTCAAATAACGCTGACTGGTATGAAAACTTTATTGACATTGTTAATGCTTCACTTACTAGCACATCTAAGATACAAGACCCAATGGCTAGTATGGTGCTTTCTGGAATTGAAAACTACTTATATGAAATTAATCAATCAGATGCGTCACGTGCAGTATCATTTTCTTTCGAAGCTCCTGTATCAGGTGCTAACAGAAGATTCGAAGCAGTACGTACAGAATTTAAAGATGACAAGATTATAGAAGCAGAACCGATTGAAACAAAGAAATTTACAATCATAAACAGAAATGATAACTTAGGTCCAGCTTCAGATAGAACTGGCTTCTTTGTATACGCAAAGACGGGTAAGTTAAACTTTGAAAACTTTACATACAATACTAAAGTTTCTAACTTGATTGAAACAATTGCAAGTGCAAACATTTCAAATACAGATGTGTGGGTTCAACGTGTAGATACAACTAATACATATTCATCAAGTGTGACAAAAGTAGATAATGACACAAGAGAAACAGCAATCTATAACTCACTTCGTAACGGCAACGGTGATATTGTAAGTGTAAACACGATTGACAACAACGCAGTTGAGTTACATTATGGTGACGGTGTATTCGGCAATGCGGCAAGCGGTAATTATCGTGTTTGGTTCCGTACTACAGATAACGAAAACTATAGAGTTGATAGAAATGATGTAAACGAAAAAGTTATATCAATTCCATATACAGGTGCTGATAAAAAGAATTATAGACTAGTTCTTACATTATCGTCTACAAGAGATTTTTCTGAGAACTTTGCGGCAGAGTCATACACAAGTGTAAGACGCATTGCTCCTCGTTCATATTACTCACAAGATAGAATGGTTAACGCACAAGACTATAATGTGCTTCCACTATCACTTGGTTCTAATATCATTTCTAAAGTAAAAGCAGTTAATACAACTTTCGCAGGTAAGTCACGCTACTTTGAAATGGATGATGTTACTGGACACCATTCTAATATTAGTATTACTGGCACAGACGGCGCAGTTTATAGTGATGCAGATAATATCACAATGAAGTTAAGTTTTAATAGACAGAACGGAAACACAACTGATTTTGTTAGAAATGAAATTACTAAAGCACTTAGACACCCTAGTTTAATTAATCTTTTTTATGAGATTAATAAAGATGATGCTAAAATTGACTTAGTCCCATCAGTTGCCTTTACAGTAGACCCAACAAATAAAAAATTCATTGATACTGGAACTACGATGGCTGAATCAGTTTGGCCTGGCGATTTTGTAAAGCTAGAATTAGGAGCAGATGACTATCAATGGACATCTGTATATTATGGCGAGTCCGCTCCAGTTGCTAATAGTAAGTTTCAAGTTACATCAAGTGTTAAAAAGATTTCTGGTACAATAGAAACTATTGTTAGAGGTTATAGAACCAGACTTGAAGTGCAAGAGATTACTGCAATAAAAAATAAAATTGCTGAAAGTGATGATGATATAGTATTAAAATATGTAGTGAATGATGATGCTACATATACTGCTCCAGCAATCGGACCATATATATGGAAGATACATGATGCAGAAAATGATGCTCCACTAGTTGAAGGTCAAGATGTATTTGTAACATTATCTTATAATTCTGGTATAAGAGAATCAGAAGCAGAATATAAAATTAAATTTACAGGTAGAAAAATTGTATTTGCAAGTACAGAACAAATTAAATTCTATTATGGCAATGAAGACCTAGTAGTAGATAATGAAACAAATCTTGCTGAACGTGATAAACTATTGATAAATTACTACAATGGTGATAGAACTGAAACGATAATCAATGACACTATAACAAAATATATGACGATAGGATCAACTCCTATAGATGGTGATTCTTATACACAAACTGGTGATAGCGCACAATTTGATGCACTTTTTAAATATACTGGAGCAGATCAAAATTTAGAGTTCTTACAAGATGATATAAATCCTACTGGTGTAATTTTAAAGCCAACAGACTCAACTTCACATTATCTAGTATCACCAGTCGGTGTCGAATATCCAATTACACCTGAACTAGATACAAATGGTGTTATTCCTATTATAGGAGAAGCTCCAGACTATAGACTATCTTTTAACATTGCAGATACATCTGGTCTAGTAGGCGAAACTAATACTATAGAAACAGATTCAGAAGTATCTGATAGTGACTTATATGTACTACCTGCACTAGGTGTTAGTATTCAAACTAGTGATACTGGTAATGCAAGTTCATCACAAAGTACAACTATTTCTACAAGTTCTTTAAGTCTTAATACTTTAAAAGAGACTGGACTTAAAGGTACTCCTAGTATGGATTACTTTAATGAAGCGGAAGAACACTTTATATGGATTGATGAGAATGAATTACCGAGCGGTGTTACTAATGAGACTGCGGTGTATCCTCAGAGAGGTACACAAAAAGCAGGTGTTATATATTCAAATAATGAGTTCGAATTTCAATTTGAGCCACAAGATGGCTGGCGTATAAATTATTTAGATAACGAAAACGCAGAAGGTAACGGATTAGTTGCTGATGTAAGATGGAAACAGTTTGCATACAGTAAAATAGTATTCAGTAGTACAGCAACATTATCTGCCGAATCTTTATTATTAAGAGAAACAAATGGCAACTTTATCTCATCTGATCATTGGGAAATGACAGTAGATGGAAATCAGTATACTATAACTTTCTGGACATATGACCCACAAATTGGTTCTCTTATAGATGTTCTTACTGGAACAGGCGAGAGTGTAGATTTATCTACATTTACAGTTAGAGTAGAGTCAGCAGTTGAAGTAAAATATAAAAAAGAAACCGTAATACAAACATACGATGACATATCTAGTTTTGTGTATGATGATTTTATTACTAAAGCTGGATACGTAGATAATACAAAAGTAAAACTATTACATATGGATTCAGAAAAAGATCCATATGGTATCACTAATATATACTCTGGTGATAATCCAGGGTCAATCGTATTAGAAGAATACACCTTAGGTGATAAGAAATTTGAAAGAGTATCAGAAATTGCATCAGCGGTATACGGTGGTACAAATGGAGTGGTACTAGAAAATTTTGATGAGCTATCTGATACTACTACTCTTGTTTTTAACTTAGACACAGGAAAATGGTATAGAAGATCGAATGTTATTAGTGCAGACGGATCAAGTAACTGGGTTGAAGCAGTATATGATGTGATAGACGGTGTTAAAAACATCAGATACGGTTATGTGAATTATCGTGTAGTAGAAGGAAGAAGTTATGTAGAAGATAAATTTATGAGCTTCAGATGGGATCACTTTGCAGATGCAGATAAACGTATTGATCCAAGCACAAGTAACATCATTGATATGTATGTTCTTACAGAAGACTATGTGAGAAATATCGATGAATGGATTATAGGTGGCTTCGGTGATGTTATCCCTACACCTCCTAACAACTTCGAGTTAAGAAAAATCATGGAACCATTAGAAGATAAAACTGCAATTGCAGATCATGTAAGTTACATTCCAGTCAAGTTTAAAATGTTATTCGGTTCTTATGCTGAAGCAGAAAATCAAGCAGTGTTCAAAGTAATTTCTAAATTAGGAACTACATATACTGATAGTGAAATTAAAAGCACAGTAGCTACCAAAGTAAATGAATACTTTAAACTAGAAAACTGGGACTTCGGAGATCAATTCTATTTCTCAGAACTAGCATCGTATTTGCACCAAGAACTAGCAGATTACATTTCAAGTGTTATCATCACTCCTAAATTCTCAGGAAACGATTTCAAGAACTTGCTAAGTATTAATTGTGAACCGCATGAGATTTTCTTGAGCGTAGTAACATCAAAAGATGTAAAAATCATTTCATCAATTGCAGACAATGAATTAACAGGTGAATAATAATGGCGAATAAAATATATAACTTTCTCCCAGCACACTTACGCAATAGTGAACTAGAAAGTATCTTTGATGCTACACTAGAACGTGCGTTCTCTAAAGGATCAATGCGAAAAGAAAAAGCATTTATAGGTAGAAGAGAGAAAGGTATATATAATGAAAAAGATGTATATCTTTCATTCCCAGAACATCTGTTTCAAAGAGACAATTACGGATTAGAACCAGTATTCTCTAATACTGCAATAGGCGATAACATATTCTATGAAGACTTGCTTAATGCAATGTTTAATAAAGGTATGTTAACAAATGATCATAGACGTTTATTTAAATCAGATTCAACGACAGTTAATCTACCTATAGATGCAGACAAGTTTATCAACTGGAGTATGTACTATTGGGTTTCGACTGGCTTCTTTGCAAATGATGACAACAGCCAAGAATCTGATAACAAACATTATATTACAGTAGACAAATCATCAGGTAACTGGTGGGGAGAAAATAACGCTTGGTATTATTATGAAGATATTTCAGATAAAATTACATCAGAGAATAAACATTTAATTGAGCAAGCTAAACGTCCGATCATTGAATTTGATAGTAGACTTAGCATTGCAAATACTGTGACTGAATGGGAACTACCGACATTCACATGTTCAGATGGAAATGCATATAATATATTTAAATATATAACAAGTAATCTTCATCCGTATGATAACGAACTTGGACTAAGTCCTAAACTTGTATCTAATGATTATAATAGTGAATACTCATTCATAATTGATCTTCCTACAGGAGTTAATCTTGTAGTTGATAATAATGAAACGTCTTTCTATATACCATGCGATTTTAATTATAGAAATCTAAGACATGAATTTGGAAGTGGTACATTTGAAAGTGTAGAGCTAACGCAAGATGCTAAATCACAAAATGATATCGATGTTTATGTAGATGGGATCAAACAGATTGGGAACTATACATACTCTAATTTAGTAATTGAGTTTACTAATCCGATTGAAGGTGAACTTTATGTAGATTACACAACAGATGACAATGTTGTAGTAGATGGCGATAATGTTTGGCAGCGAATAAATCCAGCAGTTGAGTATAATGTTGATAATGAGAGCTTTAATAACAGGGAGCTTAGTTACTCAGTTGTATATGAGCATCTTGTTAGAATTATTGAAACTACAGATGGATTGACAGGTGAACCGAACGGCATTAACAACTTTAGAAACATCGGAGACAATACAGACAAGTTAAGATTTAATAACTTAGGTAGTATCATGGTTCGTAATTCTATTGATATTAAGAAAGCATATTTCTCTATAACACGTGATGACTATGATCCTATTAAGTCTGTAGAATTTCTATCTACATCATATAACAACTATAAGAATAAACTAGTTACAGTTATCAGAGATATACTAGATGATTCGGGAACTGAAACTAAAACTAGTACAGAAATATTAGAACAAGCAATTAGTGAAATTGCTTTAGCAAAGCGTTCTAGTATAAGTGTGTTTGATGGTTTATCAATGATAAACTTTGGAGAAGAGATAAGCCATTATACTTCTGCTACAAAAGATTTTGATTTAAATTTCGCAGATCAGGAGATCCCATTATCAGAATTAAATTTGAGTCCAGTAGATGAATTCATTAACGATAATTTATCGGTGTACATAAATGGTAAGTTACAAAAACATATCCAAGATTATGTTGTATCATTCGGATCTCAGGTTAACTTTAATAATTATGCAGGGCAAGCAGGTGATGTTATTGAGTATAGATATTATACAACATTATCAGAAAGTTTTATCCCGCCGAGTTCAACGAAATTAAAAATTAATCAGTTATATAATCCTGAGATTGTAACTGATAGAGAATATTATCCTGATTTAGAAATGATACGAGGGCATGATGGTTCTTTAACTCCGATATGGGGTGATAAAACAGATGATATTCTATTAGAATTTGAAACTCTTATATATAACAGACTTGTAAGCACGGCAACTGATAATCAGATTGTAGCACAGAAGTATGGAATGTATAAAGATGCAAATGATGATTATTCTTTTTCTGAAAAGAAGTATATTCAATATCCTTTCTTTAAGAAATGGATGATTAGAAATAATATTGATAACCTATATAATGATAGCTATGATGCAGACGATTGGAAGACTTGGAATTATCGTGCAGTAAATGAACTTAGTCCGGGTAACTGGCGTGGCATAATGAAATATGTATACGGAACAGACAACCCAGTTGCAGAACCTTGGGTAACAGTTGGATTTTCTAGTAAACCACAAGGCTTTGATGTGAACGGAATACAATATACAAATACAGGTTTTTGGGATAACTTAAAAACATCATATAATAAAGATTGGCCAGTTCCAATTGACAGTAACGGTGAAATAAAAACAATGAATGAACTATTCTTCAATAGTTCGATATCTAATTCTGATATTACATATATGGATCAAGATTGGGAATTCGGAGACGGATCACCAGTAGAGATGGCTTGGAGACGCAGTAGTGAATATGCGTTTGTTGAATTTTTATCAATGATACTAACAAAACCTTTTGAAGTGTTAGACAATTATGCTGATGAAGTTGACAATATTATAGCAATACATAATCAACGAGAAGGCTATCTTACAAATAGTATCATAAGCCAACGCAATCAATATGAGTTCAAGCTAGGATCTAAGCTAGGTGGATTTGTTAATAACTTTAGATTACTTTCAGAGAATTCAGGACTGTCAAACAGTAGATACACTGATATCCCACGTGATAACTATGACTTATTTGTACACGCAGGTGAGCCAAATCGTAGTGAAAGTTTTAGTGCAATTGTAATTGAGAAAGTATCATTAGATAAATCATATCCAACTTATGATCAGAATGACACTGCAACTTATAAAGCAGGTGATATCATTCTTAACACACAAGATAATAAACACTACAAACGTAAAACATCAGTAGAGACTACTAAAGAAGCTAATAATACAATTAAGTTTGACTACTCTAACTGGACACTAATTTCACAACCTAAGACACGTGAGTTCGGATATAGAGTTCATGGCTATGATGATTTCAATACTGTATTTTTTGCTATGGATTGGGATAAAACATCAGGAGAAAAAGTTTGGTCTACTGATGGCGATGAAGCTAATTTAAAACCTTGGACTAGTGGCGAATATTACAGACAAGATTCTTATATTGTATACAATAGTATCCCTTATGTTTCATTAGTAAATCACACAGCAAGTACATTATTTGACGGTGATGTTGATAATTGGAAAATACTTCCAGAGTGGCCTAGAATAAATCAGACTGATGCCAATGGTTATAAGAAAACATTAGAAGATCAAATTAAAACATATAACTACGGAGATATATTATCGTCACGTGATGAAGTAGCACATCTAATGATTGGCTATCAAGCATATCTAAAAGCAATAGGTTGGGATTTTACAGACACAGATGAAGATAACCAAGTAGTAGATTTTGAAAAGCTACTAGAAAAATTCTTAGACTGGAGTGCTGAAGTACATCAACCGGGAGACTTCATAACATTAACTCCAGTTCTATTCAGTGGTTCATTTGAAACTCCTTATGGTGTTGCAACTATAGGTAGAGAAACAAATAAGAACTTTTATCGTGTAGTTGATGAATCAGGTAGACAAATTCCAACGACAGAAATTAAATTCAATTCAGATAACGGAAAGATAACATGGGAAAGTACACTTCCTATATATGGTATCAAATTAGATGTTGCCGATATTGAGCAAGCATTCGTAGTAGATCGTGTAGATAGCTATGGAGATACAATTTATGATCCATTCTTACACAATAGAAACTTGAGAATGTTAGTTGATTGTAACAGAACAACAGATTGGGATGGGACATTAGCGGCAGATGGTTACATTGTTTCTAAAGATAAACTGATCCCTAACTTAGAAACTATGGTTGCTGAGACACAGTTCTATAGAGATACAATTGTAGATCAAAGTCTTGCTAATCTTAATAGTTTAAAAGCAAATCAGATTGGTTACTCTCCAAGAGATTACTTACGTAATCACGGAATAGAAAGAGAATCACAGCTTGAGTTCTACAAAGGATTCTTAGCAGGTAAGTCTACAGTATCAAGTATCAATAGAATTATTAACTTCAATTCAAACTTTGACGATTTAACAAAGCGTGACATATGGGCTGTTAAATTAGCAGACTATGGTAAAATTGATAGTAACTTCACTGCAACAACAAACATCAATACAATTGATATCGTTAGTGACCCTCATATTGTAAACTTTGATATTAGTAATCATTTACCTAACTTAAAGAATTCTAAAGCAGTAGATATTAAAGATTCTGGATATGTAGATCCGAAAGATGTAAACTATACTGTTGAATCTAAATCAGTATTAACTTCTTCTGCAACACCATATTTTGAGGGTGATACTGCATGGGTTAGATTTGATGATAAGCGTGATTGGGATGTCCAACGACTAAGTGAAATTGCAGAAATTCAGTATATTTCAGAGACAGAAGATGGACAATTAAAAGTTACAATGAATCAACAAATAACAACATCAGATACAGCATATTTGAAGATTGTTAATAGTAATGTTGATCCAGAGATTGAAGGTAATTACTACTTTGTTTTCGAAGAAGAAATAGAATCAAATGGGCTTACACTATATGAATACATTGTTTTTGACTTATCTTTTGAGCCGTTAAT
>OBMK010002541.1_pt1 | contig 13652 bp, 5 predicted proteins | sample 1539081 | NCBI WGS metagenome assembly OBMK01 (sample SAMEA3355528, study PRJEB22509) | marine metagenome | biome: marine; feature: river plume; material: water | place: USA | collected 2010-08-07 | depth 0.5 m | reverse complement strand
TAAACCATTCACTCTGTAACGCACCGTCAAAAGTCTTTTGATCTACATCTATTGGAATATATTGTTTAAGTTCAGGTAAGTGTTGTTCACGCATTGCTGTGTTAAACTGATCTATGTCATCACTAGGGTCACATAGTACAACGTGACACTTGTCAACATGACCACTATAGATCATGTCAACTAAGTCTTTGTTTGTAAATCGTGGGATACCGAGTTCATCTGTCTTCATAAGCATACACTTATTTTAACTTACATTTATTAACTTGTCAAGTGAATTATCGCCGTTTTCTGCATTTTCTTTTGCTCGTTGTGCAGCAATAATTCTTCTTGTAGATGATTCTTCTTTGTATTGTTCAAGTAGCGTAGCAATTTGTGATTGTACGCCAGGGTTCGATGATTGAAAATATTTGCGGCCTAATTCAGATATCTTGTTTTCAAGGTCTGAATCAGATAAGCCGCTCATATTTGCTAGTGGATGAAACATATTACGCCTGTAGCATAAATTGACCAATATAGTCAATATAAATGTCAAGTCCGTTATCAGACCATACATCAAATACATGTGGCTGACTTGTATCAGATACAACAAAGTCTCCGTCACCATTAACAGCTGATGCTAAGTTATTGATATACAAGTTTCCGTTGCCACCTGTTTCAAAGTTAACAGTGTGTGTTCCGCCATTGCCTTTTAGTATTAATCTTGTTGAAGCATACTTTTGACCACCAGTTGGAAAATTAGTAAATGTTAGTGTAAGCCCACTAGTAATATTAAACTTTTGTGCTACGCCATCATTCCATTCAACTTGTGTATCACTAACAAGATCTGCAGGTTGATAAATTGCTCCAGATACAGCAATTAAGTTTGCATCTTCAATATTATTACCGTTAAAGTCATTGGCTGTGTCTGTACGTGCTACCGAAGTAAGCAAGTCTGTTAGTTCTAATTTAGCTGTTTCAAGCCCTGTTTTAATTTGCGAGAAGTTATCACGGAAGCCTTGACTATCATTATCCTGTCCTGGTACCGGAAACTCTTCGTCGATTCCTGTATATGTAATTGCACTATCTGCCATGTTATTTTCTCCTACGTTTTATTTATCTTGGTTAAACGTTGTATCTGTAATTTGCGAACATCAAGTATTGCGGCTCGCTTGTAATATCGGTACTATCAATAATATATCTATCTATATCTAGATTAAACTTTGAAAAGTCAAATCCATTTGCATTAATAGCACTTTTAATCGTATTGCTTGTACCTGGCTTACAATAGCATAACACTATCGAACTAGTATAACCTAATTCGTTGACGCTTCCAGGTTGTGAACTTCTCATCCATAATGGAATAAAGTTTCTGTCAGACTCTCCTGTGTTTCTAATATTATCTCGCATATTAGAAAGGTTACTTATATACTTCACACTGTCATTAGACTGTGATGCATTAACTACACTCGTATCTGCTTTGATAGTATTTTCAAATTCAGGACGTAGTATCATTGTAGGACCTAGTCCTTGAAGAATAGCAAGTAGTTTATCTTCAGTTCTTCCGTCTATTTCTAAACCATTAGCCCAGTCTAGTTTAATAATTCCATCTTCTTTAGTAACTATTTCAAAATCTTCGCCTAATGTAACTGTTATGTTTTTAGATCTAGTCTGCAAACTAAATGAAGGTTTTTCAGGCCAATCATAATATATATCTTCTGGTGTATATGATACAGAATCTACAGTTATCTTTTTATTTGATCCTATTGTAATCTTTTTATTAGTTCTGCCTGTTGTAGGATTAGCTGGGTCAACAACTTCTAAGTATATTACTTCGTATACAACATTGTTAGTTCCGGGTTCATTTGCAACCGCTGTCTTTAATTCGCCAATGCGATATTGTTTTCTTTTATGATTAGTTGCAATAGCACTTACAAAGGTATCTAGTTTGTTTGTTTCAATGCCATAGTACACAGGAACCTTAACTTCATTTTGAATACCAAAGTTTGGATCTTGCGGACGATATATGTTTTCTGGTATAAAGATTTCAGGATCTGAAATAAATGCGTTATACTCTTGTCTAACATTTTCTTTAAAGAAAGGTTTTAGATAAAGATTACTATAACGTGTAGTTTCCGGATCTCTTACACGTATTTGAAATTCACGGTTTGCTATTGTGTACTTGTATTGATCTTCAGCGTTTACTGTAAATTTGTACACTCTGTCAAATGTTGTTTCTGTCCCATCAGTAGTAAAGACATCACGATCAAAAACTGTTAAGCCTGATCTTACATATGCAAATTCTATCCACAGTGTAGTATCATCGTTAAATACTCCTGAACTAGCACTTAGGTGATCACTGTTAGTTGTGTATAGTTGTCCGTTGTTTTTTACAACGTCTCCTGCTTTATAGTTTCTACCGCCTCTCCAAATACTACGGTAAAAGTTTTGTCCAAATGCATTTACTTTGCCAACAATTTCTCCGTCAAAACTTAATTGTAATCCTGGCGGCAATCTGCCACTACTTAAACTATATAAAAGCCTTGCATTAGGAACATCTGTTGTTGCGTTAACTCTTAGTACACTTATAACATTTGAATTAATAGTGCCTAGGTCACTTGTAGTAACCCACGTTGTATTTGAATTAAACTCGCCTAATAATTTTAGTGTAAAAGTTTTTCTTGAACTTACGTTTTCATCAACTTGGTCAGGTGTATAACGTGTAGCCCTAATAGTAAATTTATATTCTTTTGATACTGCACCTTGATAAGGAACTCTGCCGGCAATTTCTCCGCTTGATAGATCTAATTTCATACCTGGAGGCAACGTACTTGCACTTCCGTCATCATTAGTATCAACAATGCTATAACTAACAAATCCAATTTGTGTGTTTGTATCAATAATATCCAAAGGAACAGTAACGTAGTTATTAGCACGTTTAACGCCTAAGTCCCCTGGTGTAATCCATATAGGTGTTCTAAGGTTTGTGTTGTCTGCTGTAAATGTTCCTGAACCAACTTGTAGTATAGTGTTATCAGCTCTAAAGAAATCGTCGCCAACAACAAAAATTCTAAATGTACGTCTTGATATTGTGTCCCCATCACTTACATTAACTGTAAATTGATAATATCTGTTTAATTTCTTAGGAGGTTTTTCACTATAACTAAAGTCCCACGTTGTTGTATCATAATAGAAACTATCAAATCCGTTTGAACTTTTAATACCAAAGTCGTAGCCACCATTGATAATATCGTATGGTGCTGTGTCGTATGTTCCGTAACTGTATAACAAACCTTTTTCAATTGCTAGTATAGGATCAACAATACCAATAATACGTCCATCAGCTGTTAGTTCTGTACCGGGTGGTAATTCGCCATCACCATCACCAATAAAGTATTCTAATGTTTGTCCTGCAGCAATGTCTTCGTCAGTTGCTAACAGTTGGAATTCAATAGGTGAACTATCTAATATATAAAATGTATCATTGTTACCTACTGGAAGTAGTCCTGGATCTGTAACCCAGTCTGGCGCATCTTCACCAACTACTGATAATTTAAATGTACGATCGTTTATAGTTTTATCAAGTGTAGCTCTTAGTACAAATCTATATTCTATTTTTCTTGCTACTTCGTATGGTGTACCAATTATTGAATTGCCAGATAGTCTTGTTCCAGGAGGTAACGAACCACTGATCAAACTAACAGTTGATCTGTTAAGTACCGGTAGTGGTATAGTTATAGTAACATTTTCTTCTAAGTTAGCAAGTAATGTTCCTGAAGGTTGACTCCATAGATTCGCCATATTTTATTCCTTATTATACAATAAAGCCTAGGTCCACAGTGTCTCCAGTTTCAGGTGTTATTGCACCAAAGTCAAGATCTACTGTAGCTAAGATAAACTCTAAACCATTATTGTAAGTATTTCTAAAGCTACCAAAATCAAATCCACTTAGATACGGACCAAATGTTCTAACATCGTACCCATATACTAGACCTTCAATATAAGCATTAACTGTTGTAGCTGTTATTGTACCTGCACCAATAATGTTATTATTGTTTGCTGATAGTGTTCCACTTAGTGATGGTGCTGAATCTCTTGCAACAATTCCAGTAGTGTCAAGGTCAATAATTAATTGCTGTCCGTTAACTCTAGTACCGACACCTTCGCCGCCATGAACACTCATAGTCTGACCTGGTGCTACAGTTATTGTTCCGCTATCACTTACGACAATTAAAGAATCTAATGCTTCAGCTGCACTAACAGTAATAGTATTGTCAGTTGTTGTTAGTGTAACATTGCTTCCTGCATTGAGTCTTTTAAAACCGTGTATACTATCATCTTTACCTGTGTATAAACTTTCGCCTATACTGCCATTGTTTTGTATAACTGTTTCTTCTATAATTCTTAAATCTAATTCTTCAAAGTTATCATTTATTTTTATAAATGCTTCACGAAGATCATCGCCGGTGCCGTCGTTTGCAATTGTTCCTGTATTGATATATCCTATTGCCATTTGTGTCTCCGTTATAATGCCGCAATTGCCGCTTGGAATGCAGCATAGTCAGCTGCTCCAGCAACTAATGTTTTTAAGTTTGTAATACTTATATGATCTTGTACAACAACATTACCAGATGCTGATGTCAGTGTTAAATTATCTGTTGCTCCAATAGCAATAGTACTTGTTGCACTTAATGAAATTGTACTAGCGTTTGGTACGTTTACTGGACCAGCTGGTGAAAGTGTAATACCGTTTAGTGCTGTAAGAGTTAGTGTTGCTGTGCTTTCTACATTACCAACGAACTTAGTAGATGCTGTTATTGTTCCTGCATATACACTATTAGTGATAGCGTCAACTATTACAGAACTATCATCTCCAAATAATGATCCTTTAAAATCGCCAAAGAAGTTACCATCTTGATCAACTAGCATTGTTGATAAGTCCGGTGAAAATAATTGTCCTGAAACATTGCCTTTAAATAACGCATCATCTTCAAACGTGTTGCCTGAGAACAATACTTGTTTTATTCCGTCTTGAGAATATACATCACCAATATGTGTACCTGTATGATCGCCAGTTAAGTTACCAGTAATAGTACCAGTTGCATCTAAGTTTACAAGTGACGCACTTTTTGTAACTCCGTCTATAAGTTTTGTGCCGCCATCTGTGCTAAACACACTACCTTCTAAGTCACCAGTGTTGTTTACATCAATTGTTAATGTTCCACCAGCTATTTCTGCTCTTGATATAAGTTGTGCTGCGTCTGTTAGATCAAGATAAGAACCACCCGTTGCAACAGCTGCTAATCCAGCTACTTGAGTTGATTGTATTGTTACTTGTGCATTTGTTACAAAATTAGTGTCGTTTACTAACTGGCTTAAACTAGATGCGATAACTGGTTTGCCAGTTATATCTGCCCATGCTGCTACAATAGCTGAAGGCTTATTAGTTAAGCTATTATAATCTCCATCAAATAGTGTAGGAAGATTTGATAAGTCAGTGTAGCTGTTTGTTTTTGCTACTTCACCTATAGGCGTTCCTGCAATATTTAAGTTGACTGTGTTAACTGTATTAGCCGACACTATGCCTGATGCATTAATATTAATAGCATCATTAATACTACTACTAGACATATTAAGATTATCACCAGTTGGTAACTCTTTAATCTTATTTGCTACTGTATCAAATACTAACGGTATTCTGTTTGCCATGTTTCGTTTCCTATTTTATATATTTATCGTGTTTGTTACTTACCGACTAATACCTCAACAACACCTTTGCCGTCGTCTACTTTGTCTTCAATTGCTTTACCAATCATTGTACCAAGTTTTGGATCGTTGTCTACCATAGCATATCCTGGAACATTACTAGAAACTAGCATATCACCTTTTGCAACTTTACCAATTACTTTACATGGTACACGCCCTGTTAGTGCAACAGCAACTACATGCTCACCTTCTAAGTGCGAGTTCATTAAGTGTGCTGGGTTAGTTGAAACAATGCCCGCTACTCTATGATCCTTCATAGTAACTGTAGCTGTTACTTCTGCTGTTCCTCCTAGTGCAATAACTGTACCTGCTTCGTACTCGCCATCAGCTAAGTAGTTTTCTGCTAAGTCAGCATATCTTGCTGTAGTAGCTGTACCACTGAATGTTGTAGCATACGCTGTTACCCAAGAATTTGAAGCACTACCTAAGTTATGTGTTCCAGTTGGAATAATATTAGTATCAACACTACCATTCATTGATATAGTATCTGCGGAAGCATTACCTAAATCAACATTGCCTGTAAATGATCCGCTTGTACCGCTTACAGCGCCGCTGAATGTACCAGTTGTACCACTTACAGCACCACTAAATGTACCAGTTGTACCACTTACAGTGCCTCCTGAATAACTACCAGCTACTAATGATCCAGTAACTACTACTCCAGTGTCTTGTGCTCTAAGTCTTTCAGCGCCGCCAGTAACTAATAGTATTCTATCAGCTGCTGAATTTGTAAAGCCACCCCCAGCACCAATACCAATACCAGTACTACCTGAACCACCTTCACCTGGTGCTTCAATAAACGGAGCATATATCCAGTTAGTTGATAACATTGGATCATTGTTAAAGCTACTACCAGCTTGGAAATCACTTTGTGTTACGTTAGTTGCACCTTGGTCAATATTGCCTGGAAATTCTACAGTAGGATTAGTTGCACCACTTGCTGTTAAAATTGTTCCGCCTTGTACTGTACTAAGTGTTAGCGTGTTGCCTGAATCTGACAATACAATGTTATCAGCAGATCCACCAACAGCAAATGTGTTAGCTTGTAGCCCACCTGTTGGTGACCTTCTAGCAATACTATCGTTTGCTGAACCACTACTAATTTGTGTTGTAGCATATACACCTTCTTGAAGTTGTACCATTGCTTTACCACTAATGTTTTGTGTGGAGCCTGTAATTTCTGTAGGTGTTCCTACAGCATTGCTATTACCGTCTACTATACCTGCTGATGCATTAAATGCAGCTGCTGTTGATGTACCTTGTCTAATAACATTTATAACATATACTTTCTTCTCAGAAACAACAGCACCTTGTACAGTACCTTCAACAATGATACCAGAGCCTTGGTTTTGTACTAGTGTCTCACCATTGTCTAGGCTTACGTTTGTACCAAATGTAAGTATTTGTCCTGAAATTACAACGTTATCACTATCTACAAAGTCAGTATCTTGAATACCAAAACCTTGATCAATAACTCTTTCAAATGGTACTGATTCAATATCACCTGTAAGATCATTATAGCGTCCTAATAGGTTTTCGCTTGCAATTGTTTCTAGTTTGTTATAACCTAATGCTCTATCTTTTAGACCAATATATCCACTTTCGTTGATGTTAGTTATTGTAGCACCTAGTGCTATTTTTGAACCTTCTACTCCGCCAGTAAACGATGCTTTCTGTAGGATAGTCGAACCGTCAACTGTAAATGCATCTGATGTTCTAATTACAAATATAGTTCCATTAGAAATGCTATTTACAACAGTACCAATTTTAGATCCTTGGTATATATAATCTCCTGCAACAACAGTTATACCTAAGTTTACAGTTACTTCTATCTCATGTGATAAGTTATCGTCATCAAACGATGCTAGTCCTCTGTTTCCTTGGCCAACTGCATTATTACTTCCAAATAGTCCTGAACTTGTTGAACGTGGTTTAGCACGTTCTAGTAATAGTTTACTTTGTTGTATACTAGCAGATGAGTTAATATCAGCATTAACAATCGAGTCATTTTGAATTTGGAAATCAATTTCTGCAATTGGTCCTATTAATGCATCATCAAGTACACTATCAGTTCGTGTAACAGTGTAGTTAATTACACTAGTTGATGCTTCTCTTGCGTGACCAACTTCTTCAAATGGTCCTCTAAGCATTGCTGCACTAACAGTTGCTTTTGTTGTTACACCTTTGATTAAGTTATCTGTTAGTAGGAAGTCGCCGCTTACGCCTTGTAGTTCGTAGAACACAATCCATATATTCTGCCCTGGCTCGTTTTCGCCTACAATTGCATCAGTTGTTTGTACTAGGTCTACAATTCTTGCAGACTTTGTACCACTCGGATCTGTTATTAGATCGCCAACTACAAATGTTTGACTACCAGCTGAATCACTAGGTACTTCAATTAATACTTTCTTAATACCTGTGTATACAACTACATCGCCGCCTTCTGGTCTGTTATCTGTAGTGTTTCTTAATGCTTCATAACTATCAAACTCAAGTACTCTTGCGTCTACATATGCTTTAGTTGATGCATCACTTCCTGCTGTAGGTGTTGCAACATTTTGTATTTTGTTATTACCTAAGCGTAAAGAGTTAGACATTTCTGCACTACCTGATAACGGTAAGTATCCTGGAGTAATTGCACCCGAAACTACATTATCATTTTTGTCTCTACCTAAACGCTTGTTAATGTAGTTAACTACAGCAAACTCTGTAGGTACAGCGCCTTCTGATTCGTCTGCCATGTTGTCATCAATTGAGAACTCATCAATTTCAACACCTTTCTTAAATCCTAAGCCGTTAGCATTAGTAATTGTAAGTTCGCCGGAGAAACTGATTGAACCCTGTGCTTGGTCAACGTTGAAATACTTACCTACACGGAAGAATCCGTATTGGTCAGTTGCCATCCAGAACACACGCCCTTTACGTCTTTCCCAAACTTGCGCACTCTCAGCACCTGGAGCATCTGAGTAAAATGCTGCCAATGAGTTAACTGGTTGACCTAATAGTACATTTGGATAGTTACTATCGTTAAATCCACCTGAGCCAATTTGTGTAAAGTCATGTGATGTAGCTCTACACAATGATATTGCTACAGTAATTTCAGCTGTAGCTAATGCAGGTAGTGCAGCAACTAATGGTATTGCTGTTCCTGGCAATGCTTGTGCGATACCAGTACCACCTGATGTAATATCTGTTATTGCTGCTGATTCAATTGTAAGTATACCTGCGCCTTGGTCTGTTCCTCTACCTGTTGTTCCTGCATTTGACGCTGATGTCGGACGTATAATATCGTCTACAGCATATACAACTCCGCTAGTTCCTGCCATAGCATTCCAGTCAGTGTTACCAAGGACTGTAATTTTATATCTTCTACCGTCTGTACTAAAGTTTACAGGATCTATTGCTGTTGTATCTAGTGCAAAGTTTGATATTTGGTGTGTACGTCCTGCCCAACTAAAGATTAGGCCACCTACGTATCCTGCATCGCCTGGCTGTTTGCCTGCAATGTCTCTTGTTAGACGTAGTATGTCTGCATCAATAAGTTTTGTAGCTTCGCCTACTGTAGTTCTAACAGCAATTGTTGTATCGCCTACACTGTTACCATTTCCAGTAATGTTATCTGGATCAGTTATTAGTTCAATGATGTCATATGTTTCATCAAATGTAGCAATAATACTATCACTGTCAACTGGTGTACCAAAGTTATCATTACTTGCAAATGCAATTGAACGATATGTTACGTCATCGCTTTCATCAAAGTTAATAGCGGTACTTGGTCTTGTTTTAATATTCTGTTGATCTCTAAGGCCATCAAACTGGTGTACAGTACCGTATCTATATTCAATGAATGTTCCGTCCGGAACAGTTTCTTTAAGTTTGTTAAAGTATTGTCCACCGTCACCGTCTGCTGTACCTTGTATTTGTAATCTGTAAATAGTATTATCGTATACACCGTCGGTTTTAGTTACTGTAGTATCAATCGAAACAGCACTAACTTTATAGCTTAGTGATCCTGCACTTCCTGGATGATGTACAACAAACTCTGACCCAGCAAATGGTACAGTTTTTAAATCATATACATATATACTACTAGCATCAAGAATGTTAGTGTTGTCGCCACCTTGAAGGAATGTAACAGCTTTAGCTGGTTTAGACATATCAAATTCATATGTAACTTGATCTGGAATTTCGTTTGGATCAGCACCCTCAGCAACTAAGCCAAACTTACCATAACCATTTGAACCTGTTGTTGATCTAATTTCTGAACCGTTCTTAGCATAGTATGCAGCTTGACAGTAGTATGTAAACATACTAACCATCTCAGAGAACGCACCGTTGTTTGTTACAAGCGCATAACCTAAGTCGTTAATTTGTGTAAAGTCATTACCTAGTATACTTCTGTTACCAGCTGTTTGTAAATATACAGTTCTTGCTATTTGTCCTGGGTTTTCTTCAAACTGTGTTTCGTCATAACCGACACCAGCGTTTGAGTTTTTATCAAGATAAAGTTTACACCAACCGTTGCCACTATCGTAATCTGATATAGCATTTACTTGGAAACGTCTACCTTCGACATAGAACGGACATGGTAGTTCTGGTTCTCTGTTAAACAGTCCTTGTCCTTCTTCTGAACGTACCCATATTTCAAAGTTGTTTACTTTACCTGATATTGAACTTCCATCACCTTCTGGGTCAATTGTTGCTGGAACATATGCAGGTAAGTTACCAACATACGCATCAACAAACATACCACCAGCAAAGTGTTTCTTGTTAATACTCTTAGAGAAACTTGAACCAACTTGGATGTATGGTGACTTAGTAAGAATTTGACCTTCAGGGTCAAGCACTGCCATAAAGCCGCCGTGTCCTTGAACAGTCATGTTTTGGATTCTAGTAGCATCGTTCATTAAGAACACATCTAGTTCATCATTACGCTTTGGTGGATTGTATCTACGATCAAATGCAAACACAATCTTGTTAATTAAGTTAGTAACAATTGTACTAGTCTGTACTTCACCTGCTCCGTATCTAAAGTCTGGTTCAACATAACTTGCGTCACTTACTGTTTGTTCAATTAGTAATGGATCATAAGCACCTTGTATCAATCTTCCTGCAATTGTACCAATGTACTTAATTGCATTTTTAGTTGCGTTCTCTTGCCCGCTAAAGCCACCTAAACTTGTTTGTGCAACGTAGCTGTCGTAGTACTGTCCTTGTGTTTCTGTACTAAATTCGTCTCCGCCATTTAACAAGTCTCTAATTAGTGCGTCTACAACTAATCCAACATCTCTGCGACATTTTTCTCTTCTATAGTTTAGGCCAGCGTTTGTATCCATTACAGCAATAGCGTTAGTATTAATTGTTGGTGTTGCACCATCAATTTCATTTTTAGCATCTGTTAGTGTTACAGCTTCGTTAACAAGGTTTGGTAACGTGCTAGAGTTTAAGCTAAGAAGGTTGTTGTTTTCAAGTTGTGTTTTTACAATAGTAATATAAGTTGTAACATTAGTAACTTCTGCACTTGTTGCATTAGAACCTGTTCCAACAACAGATTCTGCATTACCTGTTGTAGGAGTTACAGAATTGCCTAATAAGATATCACCTGCTACACTAATTAGTCTAGTAAGTGTATCAATTGTTTCTTGTCTAGTTGTTAATTCTAAGCGAAGTGTGCCGTCAACAAATAAGTTTTTAGCAAATTCTCTAGTACCAAAGTTACCACCATACAATACGTCATAACTAATACCGTCAACTAGTTCTTTAAAGTCTCTAATTCTAATAGCATCGTTGAAATACTTTCTAGGAGCAATTGATTGTAGATATGCTAAACCTTCAGCTGCTAAGAAGTCTCTGTTGTTTTGTAGTCTTACTACAGCGGCTGGTGCGCTTGCTGTTAAAGGTGTTGTAGGAGTAGGTAGTGTTAGTGCATCAACAGCAATATCAGTATCTACTGTACCGTTATTAATAATATCAATAATTTCATTTATAGCATTAGTTGCTCTTGTAGTAGCATCTGATGAACTAGCAACAGCTGGTAATCCTGTAATAATTGACCTTGCTTCTGTAAGACCAAATACCCATAATGTTTGTAATGCTGGATCTAAGTATATGCTACTTGAACGTTGGAAACGTTGTCCAAAGTATCTTGCATTAAAGTTAGTGCCAAATACAACATCGTATGTAATACCTGTTATTAAAGCAAATAAGTCATCACCAAATTGTGTTTTATCATAAAGTATATCTGCTGTATTATTATCAATGTAGCTAATTACTTCTTCAGTAATAAACAGTTTGTTTTCTTTAAGTATAGCTGCTGTTGCTAAGTATTGCCCAACATTAGTTACCTTAATGCCAACGTTTTCTTCTTTTTCAGGATTAGTTAGATAGTGATAACCAAAGTACCCTTGCCAATCACCTGTTTGGTTATAAAAACGTGATCCAGCTGATGCTGTTTCAATGCCGTCAAATTCTTTATCACGATAGATATAAGTCTTTGCCCACTTAGATTGTGATACTCTGCGCTTCGGACGCACAATTACACGTCTAAACTCGTCACCTCTAACAGTAACGTTTGGAGCAATCTTAATTGGATAGTCTTCTTCGTACTGTCCTGTTTCTACCATAATACCAATTTGCTTCTGATACACAAAGTTACCAAACTCTAGTCCTTCGCCTTCAATGAAGTCAATTGCTTTTAATAGATGTAATTTTATTAAATCAAAGTTTCCGCCACTACCATCTGTTTCTGTTATAGTTTCTACAATACGCCCTTGCGCACCGGATATTTTACCAAAGATAACTTTACCTGGTCTAATGTCTAAGAACTGATCTAAGTTTGTTAGCGATCCATTGTTAATTTTTAAGTTATATGTACGCCCTTGTACTGTACGAGATCCAGCATCTATACCGTCTGATACAATTTCAACAATTAAGTCAAATCTGTTTCTAACTTCTTGACGCTCAAGTGTTCCTGTTGGAAGTGCAACAGAATCTGAAAATTGTTTGTCGTCTGTTTGGAAAACTTGTCCTACAACACCACTACTTGAGTATGCTGAAAACGCAAGACTGTTAACTGGTATTTCTAATGCTTCGTCTGTAAAGATTTCAAACTGTGTAGACGATACTGGTTTTACATAGTAGAACGTATCATTAACTTCTGTCATTCCTACAATGTCAGTCATCTTAACAATGTTCTTGCTTTCAAATCCGTGTGCTAGTGATGTTGTAACTCTACAGATTAAATCCTGACTAACACCACTAATTGAAACTTGCTTGTAAGGACGATTTAATAATACATAGTCAGCCAAATAATCACGTAGTGTTTCAATGTGATCTACTGTTTGTGTTAACTGTCGTGTAATTGCTATTCTAGCACTTGCACTAGCATAGTAGCGTTCACCTGCAATACGTGTTAAACTATTTGCTGTTGCTAATACAGCACTTTGACTTCTGTTCATGTCAAATGCTACAGCGTCAAGCATTAAGCCTGTGTCTCTTTCGCAAAGATCAACATCGTATTCGAATTCAGGATATTTAAATTTTAAGTATGCTGTAAGTTCTTTAATTAAGAATGCTCTGTTGTTTGTAATAAGTGTACGTGTTTCATTAAACAACGCACCGTCAATCTCTGCACCAACAACTTCAGCGTTTGCTGTACCACCATCTCTAGTGATAGTTTGCATGTATGGACCTGCTTCAATAGTAGAAGCTTTCATCATTTCTTCTGCACGTTGCGCCGCTGCATTAATTGAGCGGTATGCATAACTTGGTGATGTACCTTCTTTGCCTGATGGAACACCACGCATAGTATCGTCACCTGATGTAGATACATAAATGTTAGTCGGTGAACTATAAGAAGTGTTATCTACATAAAATTTAGTAGCGGCTTGTAAGTCTTCTTCACTGGTAGT
>OBMK010002540.1_pt1 | contig 13658 bp, 20 predicted proteins | sample 1539081 | NCBI WGS metagenome assembly OBMK01 (sample SAMEA3355528, study PRJEB22509) | marine metagenome | biome: marine; feature: river plume; material: water | place: USA | collected 2010-08-07 | depth 0.5 m | reverse complement strand
TTGTAATTTGACCATCTTTCGAAACGAGTTCTTTTACAAACAACTCTTGACGTCGGGTCAAAGGTTGGATCTTAGTTCTCTTAGGTCGGCCTTGGGGTTTTGCAGGAATATGGGATTTAGGTAATGCTTTTTTATTAGCCATTTGATTTGTCCAGTTAATCAGAGTTAGATTAACTTTTCAATAACACGCTATTACTTATATAGGAAGAAAAAATAAAAATAAAAAAAAAGAAATTTGAGCCCTTATACGCAATATTGAGATTAACGCGCCCAAAGGTTACATAAACTCTGGTACGGTTACATATTTGTTTTTGCACTTATGTAACTAAAATCTCTATATATAACATAAGCTTAATTACCAAAGTTACACGGTTACACCAGTTACACCTATTTTACGAAAAAATATTTTTTTTTATTTTTCGCTCTATATATACAAAAGGCGTTTTAATGTAACCGTGATCCGTGGTCTAAGCCCTACGGAGGTAGAGCTCAGGGGGAAAGCTACAGAGTGTTTTGTTTCCGCCCCTTTGTGGAACCCATTCGATCAGCCCATCTTTGTTTACGCAGTAGTAAACTTTTTCAGGGTCAGCGTCATAAAGTTCCTTACTTGTGTCATCCCAACAGGAGCAAACGAGCAATCCATTTTCGACGGTGTAATACGTATCACCCTCCTTAAACGGATATAGGTGAGCCTCTTCCCCTGTCAGGTCTTTAACAACGAGCCAGAGTTGCCGCGTTGCTTCGGCTATTTCATCTGAATTATTTTCGTGTGCTAAGATCTCGATGTTAACAAGATCTTTCATTATTTTCTTTTTCATTTTGTAATCTAATATTTTAGTCATTTTAATTCCTTTCGTCTTCTTGTTTGAAGTATCCGGTTTCGTGTGCCGCGGCCCGCCAAGCTTGGAGGACGTCATCCTCTTGCACTTCAACGCCTTCGTGGTGTGAACCATTCCAAGTTTCATTTTGAAATTTAACCATAGCAAATTTTAAATGTTCGGCGTCATAGCCTAAATCATAATTAAAGTTGTCAGTCATATTATGATGTCCTTTCATTCTTAAAGTTATTAAATGTTTCACGTGAAACATCAAAGCAACATCAACAGATAACCGCCAATGTATACTATGTATACATTAGCATATTATCCCATACGTGTCAAGACACAAAAGTGCGACAAAAACCTATCCTTTTAGATAGGTTTACATGTATGCGATAATATAGTATAATGTAGATACGACCGTCATCTTGGTCGAGGTCAGAATGACCGAATGCTGTTTGAAATCGTTAATAGTAAAAATTGCTTTACGGGTGAAACCGTGAAAGCAAAGCGTAATACGGGAGTATTAATATGGTTAATTCCAAATTAAAAAATGAAAACAACGATTGGGTATTGCCAAACGGCTATACTTTCCTCGCAGTTACTCGAGGGGGTGTTGGTTCGTGGGCCAAGGCCACTGATCCAATCACCGCCGCCCGCGAAGCTCATAAATACGAGGGTGGATCCAAAAATCCAGTCTTAGTTGTTTATGGTCTTGATGAGGATTTATCTGCGGGAGATTTCGGTGGTTATCAATGGAACATGGACAGGCCTCCAACACCCATTGGGTTCTTCTCAGTGACGAACAGGTCCGTAAGGCCTGCTCGTAAAAACGAGTTTAATGACGATCACCCCGACTGTGAAGGTTGGTTGATTGGAGCAAACGCTTATCATGAGAAAAGAGTTAAAGAACATTCTAAACGAGAGTTAGAAAACGCTTAACGACTTAGCCTCCGCTTCGGCGGGGGTTTTTTATTGTCCGAAAAACTGGCAAACTCTTTCTGGATCCGGCTTGTCAAACAGATACCAACAGGCGTTGTCTTTGCCTTTGTGCTTACTACCTTCAATCCACCTAACTCTTCCGACTGAAACTATTTTCGTGAGCCGTGATCCGAAGTCCGCGCTCTGTTTAGTGTGGATCCAGTCAGCATCAAACAACAGCCACGTCGGAACTTGATTGGAAAGATGCACTATCAGGGGGTGCAAGATGTTTCTGTTCCACGGCGGGTTAGTAATGGCCATGTCACAGCCTTGGATCTCTAAATCAAAAACGTCACATTCCCCGACGTAATCGACTTGGGGTTCAATGTCCGTCATGAGATAGGCGCGGGCCGAGGAATTTGTTTCAATGTGCGTGATAAGTCTACCGTCTCCCGCACAGGGTTCCGCAAAAAGAACGTCTTCAGGGAGGTGTTTCAAAAGCGGAAGAACAGCTTCCAACGGCGTAGGGTAATAGTCCCGTGGGACGCGGTCGAAGTTGCTTCGTTTACCCAAGGTTTTTAAAGTCCTCGTGGTCTTCGTTAGCTACATAAAATTCCATAAGCCCATTACAATTCGAGCACGTATAAACACTAAACATGGTGTAAGGTCCGTCTTCGTCCTCCACATCAAAATCACTATTCCAAGTCATTTCGTTTCCGCATGTCAAACAATTTACATTCATTAGTAGTATCCTGAATTATCCATAAGCTCGGGGAAGAGCCCTTCAACGTCGGTGTAGTCGAGCCCATGTAAGTCCGACCGTAAGTATCCCATAATATCGTCGCGTAGTCCCGTGACCCGTGCTCCATATTGTGTGAGCTCAATATCAATATTAAATTTTTCCATGGCCTGCGTAACGTACTCATCGTCTGTTATATCGATATCAATCGTAACCATTAGTCTGCCCCTTATTTATAAAACGTTATAAAGAAGCCCTGCTAAAATTCCAGAAATAATTGCGGTTCGAACATATTTGTTTTTGAATAGGTTTTTTATGGAAGCCGAGATCCATGCTATGAACTGGTCAACGTAACTTACGGTAAACTCGTCGTACCAAACGTGGTCTTCTCGCACCCGTCCCATACTAAAACGACCCGTTTGATTGTAGGTGTAATTAATAACTTTTTCTTTATCCCATGCTTTAATGAACTTCGGGCCGTGGTTCTCAACGCGGGGTATGTGGATGTTTTTCGGAAACGATCCTTCGCGGGTTAACCTGTAAATGGTTGGCTTTGCCAGTTGGGTTATCTCGCAAACTTCATCTATTGTTATGTACGTCGGTTTCCACATTTCCATTATTTTTTCCTTTTCCAAAAACTTATTTTTTTCTTAGGGGGTTGCGTATCAAAAATAGTAACTTCCGACATTGTTTTAATTACAACGCGGGCGCCGCAAGATAAAAGCGGTTTATCGTTTCCACCGTAAAGCACGGTCGAAGGGCCGTGGATTTCGACGCCGTGTCCATACTGATTGGTCTTTCCTTTTTTAACCGTAATAACCGGTTCATTCGTTCCGTTCTTTTTATTAGCGCGGATCTTGTGCATGTTTACATGTATGTATGTTGGTTTACTCATTAGCTTTGCACATCTATTTTTAAAGAATCTATCCAAATAACTATCATGATGAGAGCTATAATAATTTTAATATCCCAAAGAAAATAAACAATGGTTGCGAGATGCCATATCACAGCTACAGCTATGCTTATTAACAGGACCGCTCGAAGGATCCAAATCGTTTCCGATTTACTCATGACCGTTTTCATGACCGACGGGCGCGGTCGGCGTGCCGTAATCTGTTTTCCATTTATCTACATCCACATACCACTTACCGTTTCTGGCGCTCTCTTTTACGTTAAGATTAATCCATTCATCCTTACCGCTATCCTCGCAACTCTGTAACCAAGCCATCAAAGCTTCACGTTTAATACTAAGCTTGCACTTGATCCAACTTGGCGCGTTTTCATTAGGCTTCTTAGCCATCATACCGTCAACAAATATACTCATTTTTTAATTCCCTTTCCAGATTAACCCCCAGTTAGAGAATCAAAAAAAATAACTGGGGGTCAGGGTCCACATGCTAAAACCGGTTGTGTCGGGGAAACTTTAAAACCCCCACGGTCGGTTCATTCTTATTACATAACAGACCTGTATGGGATATGCAACACTTAATCGCATATATTATCAGGTATTTCTGCAAAATCTATATTATCACTTATCGTTAGTTTACAAGCGGGGCATTTACGTACCAGTATGCTGTCCGTTTTTTCTTGAATGGACAACTGGTGCATACAAGCGGGGCAAACATTACGCATCAACCGTCGATGTATTAAACCCCCGTTGTGATCGGATGTCTGAGCCATTACTTCTCGTTTTTATGACGTTCGAAAACAACACGTAGTTGCCCACCTATCGTTCGGCCTTCCTTTTTAGAAAGCTCTTTAATCTCTTCGTAAACTTCTCTTGGGACAAGTATACTTTTCCACTTTTGTGTGTCCATTTTTAACTCCATAGTTGTGCTTATCTAGGATGTTATAGGATAATATACAAGAATGCAAGAAAAACCCCCGCCCTTTAAGAAAAAATGAACAAAACTTTAAGGGAGGGGCCGTTGGGTTATAAACACCCAACACGGGAGGCTATTTAGCTTCTCCCCAAGAAGGTCCTATCTCTACGTCACATTTAGAAGGAACCTCAAGTGGGATAGCATTCTCCATTACATTAGCAACAGCTTTAGCTTCGTCAAGTGTTTTCACAGACATAGCTATTTCATCATGGATTTGTAGCATAGGAACAATACCTTGCTTGTATAAATCCACCATAGCTTTCTTAGTCATGTCAGCGGCTGAAGCTTGGATCAATCTATTCAAAGCTTTGTAAGTGTAAGCACGTTTTAACCGTGTTGTTGCGCCGTACTCCCGAACAGCTTCACGGTAAGGCATAGCCTTATTCATAGCAAAGGTATCGGGCTCCCATAAATCAAAACGGCACTTGCGGCCCAGTAAAGAATGAAGCGAACCTTTCGAAGACTTATCGTTGAGTCTATTCATGACACCTGTCATCAGGCCTTTTACGAACGGAACCCTAGTGTGATATTGTTTCGTGAGCGATTTAGCTTCGTCAACGGACACATCTAATTGTTCCGACAACTTGTTAACACCCATACCGTACATCATCCCAAGGTTAATAGTCTTAGCTTGCTTCCGTGGAATGTTAGCCATCTCTGCTACCATCGTATGGAAGTCAGTGTTAGGGTCATCGCTGTAAGCTTTAACAAACTCTTCAGCTCCTTGTAGAGGAACACCACGGGTCTTACCATAAACGTGAGCGTAATGAACCAAGATGCGCGGTTCCTGTTGCGAGAAGTCAATAGCCGCCCATTGTTCCCCCTCTTCAGGTAGAAACAAACTTCTAATCATCGGACCCAGTTCTGGATCTCGGGCAGGGATTTGTTGCAAGTTAGGGTTTGACATAGATATACGGCCCGACACGGTTCCGCCGTCATCAGACCTAATCTGGTTGATGTGCGAATGTATACGTCCATCCGCCCTGCAATGCTTCATTATAGTATTTATAAAAGTACCCGACGTTTTGTTTAAGTTTCTAGCCTTGTTGACTAACTGCGCCAGTGGGTGATTATGTTCTTGTAAAAAGTGTTTCGTGAACGACGGAGCGCCTTTCTCGGTGCGGGGGTATTGTACACCTACTTTGTCAAAAGCTTTAGATAAGGATTGAGCAGCCCATATTTCTACGCTACTTCCGCTAACTCTTTTAATTTCAGCTAGGACTTCTTTTTCTTTTTTAAGTAAGTAGTCTCGTGTCCTCTCAACGCGGTTCGTGTCAATACGAACGCCCTTCATGGTCATGTCTACTAAGCAGGGTAGTAAGTCCAACTCTAAGTTAGCTATCGGCCATAAGTTTTCCTGACCTAACTTTACAGAAAAATAATTATACAGTTCCAAGGCTAGTTCCGCGTCGCCTTCGGCATAAGGACCGACATACATAGCAGGCATCTTCCACATCTCTGCTTTTGGATCTACACCAAATTCGCGGGCGGCGGCCACTAATGCTTTCTCCGACTTCACTTTGTTAAGGTGGTCATATGATAAAGCATTCAGACTGTAGCTAAAACGATTTTCATCCAACAAGGAGGCTAGAACCATAGTGTCTATTATTCTACCATTGACTTGGAAACCCATAGCCTTAATCCAACCCAAGTCATATTGAGCGTTGTGCATAATCTTTTCAGCAGGACATTCGAATACTTTTTTAAGCCAACGGTTGACAACCTTTTCGTCAAGGTTTCCCCCGCCGAAGTGTCTAATAGGTATGTAACCCGACCACTCATCGACGGCTATCGCGTAACCAACAACTTCTCCGTCTTTCGTCGCCCACCCCGGCCCATTCTTCTTTAAGTTCGGGTCGCGCGTTTCCACGTCAATAGCTATTTTCTTTGCCTTCGTAAGGTCAGGCAACTCTAAAGGTGGAATCCATTCGGATTTAGGAGCAAACATGCTCATCTGTAATTGCGGCACACTGTGTCCTATCCGATTAATTGTTCTTCAATTGCGAACTCAGCTCCGAGAGCCGTGTACCCTGCTTTATCTATCCATGAGTCTTCGTGGTCAATACCATTCATTAACCTACAGGTTTTAATCCAATCCATCATAAGAGCAACGTGTGAAGGTTCGATGGTACCCTTCAATCCGTAGCACTCCCGAAGTATGATAGTCCAACCCTCCGCTATACGTTTATGGTTGCGATACGCTGACCCGTAGTCTTGCTCACGCTTACCGTTTATTATCTTTTTAGCTTCGTTAAGTACCTGATCTCTTTTCATGTTATTCTTTCCGTAGCAGTTAATGGTTTAACAAACGTTAATAAAGTCTTATAAATCATAGCTTCTTGCAACATCTTCTGCATCTACTATGAACAAATTCTGTTTAGCTCTTGTGACCCCAACATAAAAGACGCGGTGGGTGTCATCAGGGTGCTGTTGAAACTGTGCGTCGGCGGCGGGGGACAAGTCTGTAAAGATAACAACGTTTTCAGCTTCGCCGCCTTTTGAGCCGTGTATGGTTGAGGCCGTGATGCGCGGTACGCCGTTAAACTTCTCGCCTCGTCTTAAAAGAGCTGTAACATAAGCTCTATCCGTTGCGGGTAACTTATCCATAGCTTCATTCCAAATACACTCGCTGATGTCTTTAGTTTTATCTTCAACATTCACCGTTTGTATAAGACCGTGTTCCATGATTAATTGGTTAAGAGTAACGAAATCGTCATCATCAAGATGGGGTATCTTTTTAAAACCTCTAACCAATCTACCGCGTATAGACATGTAACTATAAATGATACGTGCTATACGTCCTGTCACCTCATTACCTTTTCTTAATTGCTCCCAACCATTTACCGCTTCACTTATCTTCTCGCTAATGCTCCGTCGGCCGCGATAATTAAATAGATATCCATTGGATCTTAAATCATTGGCTACAGGTGTTAATTGATAACCCGCTTGTGAAAGTATCAGCCACTCACCTTCCGACATATCTAATGAATTTACGGTTGTTATTCGAGAGACACAACCACGGTCAGACCTAGGCTCATACCGTTTCGGAAAGCGGCTTGTAATTCTTTTAACGACATTCTCAGCAACTTCATGAACGTCGCGTGGAATACGGTAGGATTGAGAAAGTGTTTCGGAGCCGCCCTCTAAGTTGATAAAGTGGTCAACGTCCGCACCCGCCCATCTATAAATAGCTTGGTCGTCATCTCCGGCGCAGTACATCTTTTTAGAACGACTGTCTAACATGTGAGCTATGTCCCACTGGAGCGGTGACAAGTCTTGGGCTTCATCTAAAAAACATAAATCAAATTCGGGGCAAAAGGTAGATCCACCCTTGGCAAAGTTATCTAACATATCCGTAAAGTCGTACAGCTTTAAACTTTCTTTATATTCTTTTAAACACTTACTTACAAAGTTAACCGTGTTCCAATCTTGATCTACATTAGATATGTTATATTGATCTCTAAGAGAAACCTTACGAAGACGGGCTAAGTTTATTAAACCTAGTATTGGATCACTACCCGCTACCATGCTCGGTATATCATCTTCAAAGGACGTGTTCTTTTGACCACCCAGTTCAACCCCCATAGCCCTACTTAATTCTTTATAATTCTGCTCTTGCATAACTTGCTCGGGTCGGATGTCGGACATAGTTAAAGCAAGGCTGTGTAGTGTTCGGAAAAATATTAAATCTTTTTTAGGGTCTAAGTTAAACCTTGCGGCGGCCCTGTCCCGTGCTTCGTTGGCCGCTTTACGTGTAAAAGCAAGAAAGGCTATCCTTTCAGGAGGTGTGCCTTCTTCCAACGCTCTATCTACCATGTTTAGAAGGGTTGTGGTTTTTCCTGTACCGGGCGGTCCAAAAATCCTAAACATCTTTACTTAACTTTTTTATTATCTTAGCGTTTTGTTTTTCGCGTTTGTAAATCTGCAAAACACGTTGCTTTGATATACCCCAATATTTTCCAACAGCCGTCATTGTCATACGGTCGTTATCAACCATCTTAACAATTTCAAGGTCCCGAATATTTCTCAAGTGCATTTCCTCGTTTGTCAAAACGGTGCCTCCTCTTGACCGCCAAAGGCAGGGGTTTTTAAATCAACATCTCCATTTTCAAAAGCAGGGATTTTCCAAACCCTAACAGCTCTTCCCTTAATTTTAAGAACCATACTGTCGCCATTGATGTCGCGTAACCTTTGCGCAATCTTATGTGATTTATATTCAAAGAATTTATTCTTTTTAAGATAGCTTTCGAAATCTTTAAGTCTAAAGAAAGTAATACCTTCGTCGTCATCGGTCCACGGTCGGCGGAGTAAGATTTCTTCTTTATCCTGCGCCTGCTGTAAGTGACTACAGAACTCTTCGAGGTAGTCATAGAACTGACCACTAATACTAGCGTCCTGCGCCACTTCTATTATAGCGCTTTCATTATCCCTCATCTCAGTCATTAAGGTGCTGATACGGCTTTCCCATTGCTGTTTAGCGACAGACCTTGGCATAAAGCTTAACTGCTCCATGCATGCCTTTTGAAACATAGGTTGAGACATCAAACCTTCTGTATCAAGTTCCAGAGGTTCGCCGTTAACGTCCATAAACCAAACAGGAGGTGTTGAATTATACTTTCTTAGATTAGCTATGGTGGCCCCTGCAACAGCCGCTCCAATTCCAAACTTACGTGTTCGGCAAAGTTCTTTGTTGCAGTAAGAATTTATAGGTGCGTCGGAGCATTTATAAGCGTAGTCTTTTCTATTCAACTGTTTAGCTACAATATTGACTTCAGGTAGCGGCAACGGCGGCGAAAGATACTCCATGTTATATCTTAGGATCTCAGACTCCCAACTATCGGGATAAGCCTTTCTAAGGTAAACGCCTATATTAAATAGTCCATTGTTTCTTCCGCCTTCGGATATTCTCTGCTTGCACAGAACCTGTAAGCAGGGCGGTCCGTCGCGCATTAAATTAGTTTCACCTGCATCAACAATCTGTAGTTTAATAATTTCTTCTGGAGTTTGCGCGTGTGTGTCGTAAAGCGTATAAAACTCTTCTAAGGTCGCTGAAGTTCCGTCGTCCAAAAACGCATAGCGTAGACCATTCTCGTGGTCATAGTAGGGTAGGTTTAAAAAGTTACCAACATCACCACGGTCTAAATGTAGTTTAATTTGTTTTGGGAATATTTCGCTGTCACCATACCCAAGGGCCGAAGACATATTTTGAAGGGACTTTTGCATGTCCTTGGCGTCAACCCACTCCTTAGAAAATAAGAAGCAATGTGCGCCCCCCGATTTTGAGCGGCATACTACTAATGGTAATTTTAGCTTACGAACTTTTTCAATAAGCATTTTGTGATCTAAGGGGTATTGGTCAACGTCGATGCAACCCCACTTACACATGTTATCTGAATTTATGGGTATTATACCTAACCCACTACCTGTACCTGTTAAATGATTTTCCCAAAGTTTTTGTGTTTGTGGTTCGCGTAAGACCCCTGCCTTACCTTTCGCTTTACCGTTTGAACCCGTGGTTTCGATTTTGAAGTAGCCGTGAGCTTCCTTCAGCCCATCGAAGATGGACATAAATTTTTGTACTTGCATGCTTGATCCTATAAAAAATGGCGGGGCAACCCGATAGCTCCAGTGTTACCCCACCCAACTGACTACTGATTAAAAAGGTGTTTTATCACCTTTCTGGTCATCATCAGTATGCTTTACCACGACCTCACCCGCAGTAATGCTTTCCGCAAAAGCTTTAGCTCTAGCGTAAAGATCTCCATCTTGGATAACGCCTTCGCAGGACATTTCCCAACCATGCCAAGAGCCTTTAGAGTTTTCTTCAGACACTGTTTTCAAATGGTAAATGTGACTGTATCTGGGCGGCGTAAACGCACCGTTTTTACCTTTTACAGTTCTAGAGGCCATCATCGAGTTCCACTTGCGACTTTTCTTAAGTTGGGTTGATTTCATAGCTATAAGAGCTGTTTCCATCGTTCCGTCGTCTTTAAGGAGTAGTACAAAGTGTTGATGTGTTTCTTCAATGTATGAACCATCTCCGCCGACAACATATTCTTTGTTGTCATCAGGGGACCTTTCAGTCTTTGGACGTTTTTGAGAAGGGTCAAAGATACCAATAGGTGCTCCATTTCCAGAACCCCTTGGCGACCACTGAATAAACCTTCTTTGGTATGCGCAAGGTACAACACGTACACCTACTTTACCCTTAAAAGGAGTCGACGTAACTGTGTTGTAAATATCACCTTTACGCGCCTCTTCATTTTCGTCCAGTACAGGATCTAAGCCCGATAGTATTTTCAGAAACGGTAGAGCTAAGTCTTCGGTTCCCATATTATCCATGCCCGCACCCGCGTCCATTTCCATCATCGCCGGGTTAAACGCCGCGATGTCATTCTTTGCTGTTTCAGCTACTGCTTTAGTCATTTTTTACCTCTTTTAATTACTGCACGTTGACCGACCCAAGCTCCAAAAAGCTCCATCGGAAATTCACTACCTTCTTCGCATCTTTCCTTAACAAACGCACGTAACGTTTGCGGATGGACAGATGTTTTTTGTTCAGGTAAATACCCTTGCGTTTGTGCAAACGCCGCAAAGGCATTAGCTAGATCATCCTCGCCGCGACCGAATGAACATGAAACACTATTTTTTATAATGTCATCATAGCCATTTTCACGTAGCCAGTCATAGGCTTCGGGTCGTTTATTTACAAGGATGCTTGCGCCATACGTTTGTTTCACTTCGACGGTTGACCCGTCTTCCAGTGAAAACGACGACATACCGATCTCTGCAAGCATCGACGGCATATCTTCATCCGTAAGTTTCATAAGCGATTTTTTCTCAGCCTTGATTTTTTCTTCAAGTGTAGAAACTAAAGCTTCTTTATCTCGGATGGTTCTTGCCAACGCGGCTACCGAAGTAAGTCCTTGTTGGTCAATCTTTTCGACAGAGTTAGACAAAGTATCTTCAAAGTCTTTCTCCATCAAGTTAGTTAAATTTTCAGTCATAGTTTACCTTTCGTGATTAAAGACCATATCTGGCCTTGACTTTCTTAGATATTATCTTATACCGTATATGTCAAGAGAATTAATTATATTTAGGTAAAAAAATGCAATACGACTTTAAAACACAACCTTACGATCATCAACGCAAAGCTTTTTTAGATTCGTGGGCCACGGACTATTATGCGCTCTTAATGGAGATGGGTACAGGTAAATCTAAAGTAGCTATCGATACCATCGGGGCGTTGTACGAGGCGGGTAAAGTAAAGTCTGCTTTAGTTATTGCTCCAAAGGGTGTTTACGATAACTGGATCAAAGGTGAGATACCCATCCATCTACCAACACGGATCCCCCGAAAAGTGTTGCGGTGGGTACCCGCTAAAACGAAAAGGTTTGAGGAAGAGCTAACAGACTTTATTGTAAACAAGGACATGGACCTAAAGATATTTGTCATGAATGTAGAAGCGTTTTCATCACAGCGCGGTACAGATGTAGCTACGGCTTTTCTTTACCAAAACCCAGACAACATTGTTATTGTAGATGAGTCTACAAAAGTAAAGAACCGAAAAGCGGCTAGAACAAAGAACTTATTGTCCATTAAAAAGTATAGTAAATATAGACGTATACTAACAGGGTCACCTATTACCAAGTCACCTATGGATTTGTTCAGCCAATGTAATTTTTTAGAAGAGAAAGCATTAGGGTTTAATAGTTACTTTGCTTTTCAAGCACGGTACGCGAATGTTCAAAGACGGACGATGGGCCATAGAAGCTTTCAACAGATAGTAGGTTACAGAAGATTAGATGAGCTTTCCGAAAAATTAGATAGGTTCAGTTGCCGTGTTCTAAAATCCGAGTGCCTTGACTTACCTCCAAAAGTTTATACGCGGCGGGAGGTGCCTCTGACACCTGAGCAAAACAAACTTTACATACAGATGAAGAGGTTAGCTTTAGCTAAACTGGAAAGCGGAGAACTTGCTACAACTGCCAGTGTTTTGACACAAATTATGAGGCTACAACAAATTTGTTGCGGGCATCTGCAACCCGACGAAGGTGAAATGCAAACTGTTAAAAGTAACCGCTTGACTGAACTTTTAGATATAACCGAGGAGATTCAAGGTAAGGCTATAATATGGGCTACTTACACACACGACATTATGCATATTAGTAAAACCCTAAAAGAAAAGTACGGTGAAGACGCTGTCGCGTGTTATTATGGAGCTACTCCGCAAGATGAACGTCAGGAGATTGTTAAAGAGTTTCAGCAGGTGAAGTCTCCGCTAAGGTTCTTTGTAGGTCAGCCTACGACGGGTGGTTACGGCATAACACTTACTGCGGCCAATACAGTTATTTATTACTCGAACAGCTATGACTTGGAAATAAGGCTACAGTCCGAGGACCGCGCGCATCGGATAGGTCAAGCGAATAAAGTAACTTATATTGACTTAGTTTCACCCGATACTATCGACGAAAAAATACTTAACGCTTTACGTAGTAAAAATAATATTGCGGGTCAGGTGTTAGGTGAAGATGTGCAGGATTGGTTACGTTAAAGGTTATCTCGTTTACCTGCTTTAATAACGTCTAAAAGCTTACGAGCTTCTTCAGGCTTCATAGGTTTCATATCTTTATGAAGTTTTTTGTCATGCGCTCTAAGCTTTTCATGGGACTCGGCCGTCGGCCATTTAATACCACTAGCTACAGCCTTTTCCTTTGCAACTTCTTCATCCTCTACAATTTTACCGTCCCATAACCCCGGTATTAAGGTAGGAACACCTTCAATGTCTACTTGATAAGTATAGACAGTAGACATAGTACCGTCTTCGTTTTTAACTCCCTTGCCTTCGGCTAAAGTTGTATAATGATGTTTTAATATTGGATCCACTTTAGCGAACCAATCCGCCTATACCCATCGTAAGAACAGGATCGTTAGCGCCAAATACTTGCGCAAACCTTTGTGCAGACTCAGGTGTTATAGATCCCTGAATCCCAACCGCTGTAGGGTTCGTTGTAGGTGAGGTAACTGGTCCAGTTGCAACTTGCCTTACAGGGTTGGGCCGGATATTACTAACTCGGGGGGAATTAACAGAGCTAGTCGTATTGGGTGGTTCGGCAGCGTATGCTTCTCTACCGAAATTGATGTTTTCAAAACGTTGTCTTAGAGCCTGCATTTCCTCATCTATTTCTTCGGAACCCTCTCGAGAAAAAGCAGGTGTCATTTCCAAAGGACGTTCTATAAATAGTTTTCTACCGATGGTTTTTATAAGGGTCCTGTACCAAGCCTCAACGTCAGCGG
>OBMK010002528.1_pt1 | contig 13706 bp, 10 predicted proteins | sample 1539081 | NCBI WGS metagenome assembly OBMK01 (sample SAMEA3355528, study PRJEB22509) | marine metagenome | biome: marine; feature: river plume; material: water | place: USA | collected 2010-08-07 | depth 0.5 m | reverse complement strand
TTGTATTGTTCCTCCAAATGCATCGTTTTTCACGGGTTGGTTCTAGGGAACCCAACGTTCCCTCTACATACTGGAACATACCGACCCTATATGAAAGGCGCGACGCAATGTGCCGTTTACCCCTCAAGGGTATAAGCTGGTGGCAGGAGGATTGCTGCCTGCTGATTCAAGACAAAACGTGCGACGAGGTCAGCAAGGTTTGCATCAGCAAAAGCATGCAGCCTTTCACTTCCATTTCCAGATGCTGGCGCCCAAAGATGCAATGGTTTTGCAGAGCGGCTTAATGCGATTTTAGCAGCACGGATGGCATTCGAACCAGGGAGACCTGCACTCACCGAACTGTCCAGTCCAAGATGATGAATTAGGCGGCCTTGACGAACGCCTTCTTTACCTTCAAGTGCAAGCATTCCCAAAATAGTGAATTGATCTCTTTTGGACGCATCCCATCGAGTGTAATCTCCTTCGAACCTCTCGGTGAGATGATGAAGAAAACCACTGTACTGTTTCGGTAAGGCGTCATAGGAGATCTGCTCAACGGCTTTTCTACGTGGCAAATGAGCTTCTTTCGGCAATATTTCTTTGAACTCGCTCCATTTATGTGCAGTATCAATCCAATTCGAAAGGCGTTCGGCAAAGAATGGATCGGCCCCTCTCCAGTTCCAGACACTGCGTTTAATCAGTTCTGGAGCTACATTTGAAAATCCTTCTGGATCTCTTTCTGCGAGGGTTTGCAACGCTTTCAGAAATTTTTCATTCTTCGCTTTTTGCATGGTCTGCTCCGGGGGCATTGTATTTTCCTTGTTCCCAGTTCCATAATAAGGTTGTTTCTTGTTGATTTGCTGAAGTTTCATCGTATCTCCTCGGTTTTAGCGTCGTTTTTCAACAAAATCATAATTTCTGGCAGAAAAACAACGCAGTAGGTTTGTTTTATTTTTAGAGGGTTTGAGCCCCTCCATGCATATTCCGTAAGATGACAGTTTTCTGACGGTATATGAACGATTCATGTTTAGAAATGCTTCATCATAGACCTATGCGGTCCAATTCCGGCAATAGAGTATGGTTCATCAACCAGAATCCAGCCTTGTGACTGGTAAAAAGGAATTGCAATTTCACGGGCTTGAAGAAGCCCTACCTTCGCTCCGAAATGAGATACTGCAGCTTGTTCCAAAGATTGCAATACACGAGCAGCATGACCTTTTCGACGAGCTTCTAGGCGCGTGCCCATCTGTCGTATTTGAATAGCCGGTCGGTTATCAGGATTGGTTAACGGACCAAAACTGGGGCATTGCGTTGCGCCTGGTCCGGCATGGTCTGCCGCAGAACCATCGCTTTCTGGAGCGATGAGGTGCGCCCTCCCTACCGAAACAACTTGCCCCTCATCATCAACCCAGGCATGAATGGCCTGATCGTCATCCTCCAGTAATTCAGCACCTCGCTGAAAACCAAGCGGTGCTCGAAGAACTGAAAATCGACAGTCGTAATAGGCAGATGTTGGTAATGAATGAGGAAGGGAAATGTGGGCCTGCTGCTCCATGAGAATCGGTCGGGGGCGAGTCTTAAGAAATATCTCAAAGGATAAGTGGCATTCAACATTAAAAGAAGTACAAAACCACGGACACGACAAGGATTCCCACCAATGCCAAACCAAGAATTCCAGACGCGATTAGCCCCTTGCCGAAGGCTTTGTTTCCGCGCACAAAGGAGTAAATAATCGCCCCAATGTAGGAAATCGGATACGCTATGAAAGCGAAGGTGTAGAAGTCGTCAACTGGATTTGAGTAATCTTCGTAGTAATCATCATAGTAATATTCTTGTTGATACTCTATGTACTCATCGCCGTAAAGATACACTTCATAATCGAAGTAGCCACTGTTTTGCGGAGATGATTCTGGCATCAGATTTACCGCCATTTCAACAGTGGGCGGGGTTGGACCTAAGGGCTGAAGCCACATGGTTTGATTCGATAAATTATAACCACCTATAGCTTCTGTTTGAGTTGAGATTCCATCGTAAATCGGTTCGCTGAGATTACCGTCGCAATCATCACACACCAACCAAGAAAAACTATGCCCGCCGGCTCGAAGAGGTGTGCTGTTGACGATTTCAAAATCCATTTGGAAACGTACCCATTCTCCACCACCATCTGACTCTTCGAAGGTTACAGTGAAATTCGTACGCTCGCCAACAGAATCCGGGCGTTCTGTGAACGGTGCTGAAGAGAGTTCAATGGCAGAAAAATCGTCGGTTCGGACATGAAGAGTTCGATTAAATTCAACATGGAATTCACGTGTCTCCGGATTCCATGATTGGTGTTCAAGAGAGATATGTTCATCAATTTCAAAATCCGATTCTTGATAGATTAGGGCGTCATAACCCTCATCGGGGTCGTCGTCAATACAATAAATTGGATAACGTTGGTCTCGGCCGTAGTATACTGGCCAGTCATACGAATCAACTTGACATTCCAATACACTCCATGGGCCAGAATCGCTTGAAATCAAAATCTGAGTCGAATATGTTCCATTGGCCGAAGAAGTCAACTCAATGGCTGAGTCATACCCGTATGCATATGATTCCGTCCAAACTGTGTCGTTGTCGATAGAAATTGGAGCCCAGTCAATACCGATGTCGAATTCCAATTGATTAGGAAAATCAGAGCCATCAACCATCGGCAACGGTTCAAACGAAAGCCGGTTGAATTCGGCATCGTACGCCCCAATGACAACCCATTTCTCAGTTCGGTAGAACTGAGTCCGATCAAGAAACGCAAACACCTCATCGGGACAAGAGTCGCATGCTTCAGCAGAGAAAAAATAACTTGACTCATTCAGACTCATTTCCATGTAGAATTCTTCAGTCGAATTCGTTTGAATGTCAAATGTGTAATTTAGGCCATCCAACGTTACGCCTTGAGTGGAAAGTTTCGCGTACTGGCCTTCGTCGTTCAAGAAAAAGGCATCAAGTGTGAGGTTTTCAGAAAAATTGTTATCGAACAACAGTGAGAGGTTCTTGTCCTGAAAACTGTACTCGGCGCTGAGAAGACTCGTTTGCTCGCCAGCCACAGTGGCGTCTTGAAGAAGTTGCCAAACAAGTAACTCTCTACCCGTTCGATCATAAGATGCGGGGTTCGAGGTACTGCATATAATCGATTCTGGAGAGTATTCATTGAAGATGGGTTCAAGAGAATACCTGTTTCCTGGCTCTCCATTCAAATCAATGTAACACTGCGAGAGTTCGTGCGTATCGGGTAAATCAATCGTTGTCGAATATTCTCCAGTCTCATTACGTACAAATGTCATTTCGTATGGGTCTGGAAATTGTTGCCCGTCTTCCACGTATTCCTCATACTCCTGCTCTTCCCTTTCGCGCTGGGAATCCTCCATGCTAATGCCAATGACTTGAATCAAAATTAGAAGCGCAATGGGTAGGAAAACTCCGAGCATGAACATAAAAATCGATTTACCCATAGAATCCGGTTGTTTCACAAGTGAAGGGACAAGGAGATGTTGTGAGGGGAGAAAACTGGTTTCTCCATGCAAGAATTCTCCCGGAGCAGTGGGGTTGTTCAAAACAATTGACGCTGGCCGTTGATTCGAATCGGATTCCCGTGATGAAGGGGGTGATTCAAGGCTCATGATTTGCGAGGCTCGCCCGACCGTATAACTGGTTTGCCGGTTAAAACGTAACCGAGAAAATGACAAACCCTACTATGAAAATTGTGGATTCGGACTCGGTCGCGTTGAAATAGAACTGCTCAATCGGGGAAACACTGCACGGGTGTCGGAGCGGCTACGTCGGGGATTGCAAATCCTCTTACCTGGGTTCAAATCCCAGCCTGTGCTCTTCTAAACATGGCCTCAAGTGTTTTTTACGCGCAGTCTTGATATTCAAGGAGCGTTTCGTTTCTCTTATCACATAGACGCTGTCTATTGGGTGGGGATGGGTCTATGCCAGAGATAAATCGTTCATTAGAGCATGTGGGAATTGGGTTTGCCGCTTTTTTAGCGCCTCCCGGCCCTGAAGTCATTCGTTTCACTGTTGGTCAACCGGACTTTGATACTCCAAAGCCGGTTGTCGACGAGGTCAAAGCCGCATTAGACCGTGGAGAAACGGCCTACACTCGAACCCAAGGCTCAGTCGAATTGTGCGAAGCAGTGGCCAAGCACCTGTCAAAACATAACATTGCTGCCGTACCCGACGATGTGCTTGTTACGCCTGGTTGTAAGCAAGCGGTCCTGTACAGCCTCATGGCGACACTCGATGCTGGAGATGAGGTGTTGCTGTTGTCTCCTGCATGGCCGTCCTACGATGGAATGCTCAAGTTACTCGATTGCGTACCGGTTCATGTTCCTGTTAAGCGAGATAATTACCACCCTGATTTCGATGCATTAGAAGCAGCAGTTAGTTCGAAAACCAAAGCGATATTGCTGAACTCCCCGAACAACCCTACTGGTGCTGTTTACAATCCTGAAGAAATACAACGCATCGTTGATTTTGCCATCAAGCATGATTTATGGATTCTTGACGACATGATTTACGCCACATTGGTGTGGACTGATTACCCATACACATCTCCGGCTTCACTCGAAGGCGGTGCTGAACGTACCATCACGATTGGCGGATGGTCGAAAGGGTGGGCTATGACAGGATGGCGTCTTGGATGGATTACTGGGCCAAAGCGGGTTATGGACGGTGTCAAAAAAATCAATGTCAGCGCCGCAACCCACGTTGCTACATTCATGATGCCTGCGGCTACAGTAGCTCTAAGTCTTGAAACTGAAACGGCAATGATGGCTGCTTCGTTCAAAGAACGACGAGGGTTGATGCATTCTCTTCTCTCCGAACTTCCCGGCGTCGTTGTTCCAAAACCAGAAGGGGCGTTTTACGCATTCTGTGACATAACGGGTACAGGAATGGACGACCTCGAATTTGCTACTCGAGCACTTGAAGAAGCGAACGTCCAACTCATTCCGGGGTCGCTCATTGAAGGCGGAGAAGGATTTGTTCGGATTTCCTATGCTACCTCTACCGAAGACATTCATGAAGGTGTTCGACGGCTGAATGAATGGCTTAATTCGCTGTGATACGATACAGCGTTCCTCCGCCACCAAAGGTCGCGTAATAGAGGTCTCCGTCCGGTCCAAAAACCACAGGCAAAGGCGTACCAAGATCAGTTGCAAACCGAGTAACCGTGCTGTTCCATTGTTCGCTTGGTAAGGAGGCATTGGATTGAGTCGGGGTGAAATCAATACGAACCACTTCGTGACCTTGAGGTAAAAGAGTGTTCCAAGAGCCGTATACGGTGGCGTACACCGTAAAGCCCTCATCGGGTAAAAGGCCGGGTAATGATGAGTTGTTTGGACGAAGAGCGAGTCCGTTCAGCGAGGTATGTGGCGTCCATCGTGCAACTGGACCTAGTGTTCCCGGTGGAATCGGGTTGTCTGGGTCATCGTCAGGCCAACCATAGGCTTCACCCTCCACCAGCAAATTGACTTCTTCGTCGGGATGGTCTCCGTCCCAATCTCGGCCATTATCAGAGAAGAGATAACCCATGCCAGGAACCCAAACGCCGTCAAAAGAATTGCGAACTCCAGACGCTAAAACGCCATGTTCACCGCTTACAGGATCTACCCAAAGCAATGCAGCATTCCGTTCATCGCTCTGTTCACAAACATTGCATGTCGATCCACTGTGCCAAATCAATGTCCCGTTTGGAAACGAATTGATGGCGTTGGTCTGGTGGTTACCCGACGGAATACCGTCGATCAGAACCACTGGGTCGGAAAAAAACAAGTTCGAGCGGTTATAACGAGAGAGTTTTCCTTCCTCGGAAACGAAGAGATGGTCCATTGTCAAATGAACATCGTGCGGGTGATTGAGGCCTGAAAGCAAGGTGGTTGACCTGAAACCAGCCTCAGCATCAAGCAGCAGAATCTGCCCTGAATCACGATCGCACATGAGCAACGACGTATTGTCCGCCCATTCCAAACAGGTTGGCCCACCGTATCCTGAATCTATTTTTTCAATGACAAATCCATCTTCAACCTCACTGTTGAAGGGTTCCACATACGGGTAAATCTCTCTTGCCACAAGGAGAAAGAAAAGCAACAGAACAATTGGGATGAGGTGTTTCTGAACGCCCATGGAGGATTTATGAAGCGGATAGGTAAGAACTCTCCCACATCAATATCTCACCATTGCCTGTATTCAAGTAGTTCCGGCAGAGTCGCTCACCATGCCTCGCATTGACCGACGCATCACACTGATGGCTCTCTTCATGGTGTCCATCGTTTCCACCGGCTATTACCTGAATATTGTGACCTATGAAAACACACTGGGAACACAAAACACTCTCACTGTCAATACAGGGACGTCCACTGAATCAACCGAAGATGTGCTTCTCGATTTGAGTTTTGCGAAAGGCGGTGAGAACCTAAGCTGGAACTCTGTTCAATTGGAATTAAACGTTGAAGAAAACACATATCCCTGCATGGTTGGAGGGATGAGTTCGGTGGTACAAGACAACGGAACCGTGCTATCAAAATTGAATGCGGATGGTAAAACATTCACCATCAATATCGACACCAACGGTGAAGAGACACAATACCTCGACCTTCACACGATGTCAGTTTCCAATGAAAGTTCGTTCAGTCTGAGTTTCCTGCAAACAGATATCTTCCTTGGCGAAGGTCGAAAAGGTATTGCTGTTGAAGATGATTTTAGTCAAATAAAGGCAGATGAAGGATATGTTCTCGACGAAGATGACGAGGAACGTTTAGAGTGGTATTCTTACGATTTTTCAGTCCATCGCATTATTCCTGACTCCGAGGTGTACCTCATAGAAGATCGTGGAGTCATGTTCAAAGTTCAATTCCTCAATTATTACAATTCGGATGGTGCACCGCGCCACATCTCATTACTCGCGGCTCCACTCGGGAATTCCAGCATACCGGCGCTCACAGACGAATCAATGATTCAAATCGCGCCGTGCACTGTTCTTGATGACGGTGATGGCGTTTGGGGTGCAGATGAAGTCATTTCTTTGCAAGAAAACGGATTCAGTATTTGTGAAGGCGAATGTACAGTAACGGTTGTTGCTCTGTTTGAAGAGAAGCGTATTGACGGTACGGATACAACTTATTCACTTGGCTGAATCACATGCTTGCGCTTTCTGTAGCAATGAGAACACCGAACAACAGCGCGTAGCCAATGATTCCGAGGAGCGTTAGGCCGATGACAATCCATCCCACGACTTGAGCTGCCTTTGCCATACCTGCATCTGGGTGACCGGGCATTGAATCGGTAACTTTCAGTGCGCTATTCGCTAAAATTAGGCCTGGGATCGCAGTACAAATTGAACAGGCTACTACCCCTAAAATGGACAGCACCAAAGCCAAAACGGCTTGGGTAGGTGGATAATATCCCCCCATTGACATGCCTTGTTGTATGGGTATTTGATTTGGTACTTGAGCCCAAGCTTGGGGGCCGTCTCCGTATTTCGAGGCTACGCCCGAAGGTTGCATCTGTCGAGGTTGTTGCCCTGGTTGCATCTTGATTGCCTCTTTCGTTAAAGTGCTGCGCTCTCATCAAGCAAAATGAGTGCCACGAATCCCATGAGTGCCAGCACCATAAGTCCGAGTGTTATCCAACCAAGAATTTCTGCTATTTTGGCTGTGTTCGCATCCGGATGGCCGGGCATTGAACCGGTAACAGCGGCGGATGAGCGGGCCATGAACACCCCGGGTATTGCCAGAACACCACACAACGGAAAACAAAGTAGCCCTAAAGCCAGCCCTGCGATTGACAACCCGAGTGCTGTGGATGCACTTGTTTTTGGGTAGAATCCGCCCATTGGAATCCCTTGTTGAGGAAACGGCTGCTGGTACTGCTGCTGGTACTGTTGTTGAAACGGTTGCTGGTACTGCTGCTGTTGAGGCTGTTGCGAATCCCAAACACTGGCAATGACTTGCTGTTGTGGAGGAGATTGGTCACGGGGTTCTTGTCCCTGCATAGAAATCACTCAGTTTGCCTAATATAATGACTTTGTGCCTCATACAAGATTGATTTCACAGTGCTCAAGCCTTGTTCGTGCAACTCGGCTGTCTGGGTCAATCGCAAGGACTGCCCTCCATGCTGCAGCCGCTTCAGCATGACGTTCCTGATGGTGGAGAGACCCAGCGATGTGAAGGCGCGAATCAAGGTGATTGCCATCACATCGAATGGCTGCTTGGAAGTCATCAAATGCTGCATCTGGTTCTTTGAGATCGAGGTACAGCAAACCTCGCTGATGCCAAGCAGGAGCGTGGTTAGGGTTGAGGCGGATTGCTTCGTTTAACGGCCCTTCAGCACGTTCTGGTCGCTTTAGAGAAAGGTAGCATGCCCCGAGTTTTGTCAAGGCATGATAGTGGTGAGGGGATGATTCGAGAACCATTTTCAGGTCATCACGAGCATTTTCCCATTCTGACAGATGCATGAATCCTTCTGCCCTGCGGAATCGGGCTAAAACGAGTGATGGGGCGAGATCAAGGAGTATTTCACAATCGTCGAGAACTTTTCGACCTTCATTGAGGGCCAAAAGTATCCCGCTGCGGTTCATTCGAGCACGAATGTGGGAAGGGTCTGAAGTGAGGGCTTCATCATAGTGCATGAGGGCCTTATCCAGCGACCCATTCTGCGTAGCAATATTGCCTCGGACGTAATGAACCGTTGCGGAATTTCCATGAATTGCAGCAGCCTCGATGTGTTTACTCGCTGCAGAAAGGTCTCGTAAGTCAAGAGCCAATAAAGCAGCTTCGGATGCAGCGGAAGGGTCCTCACTCGGTAGCAATCGAAGTGCTCGCGCAATGTCTTCTTGCGCACCTTCGTAATCTGATATCAAACGCTTTGTTCGAGCAAGTCCCAACCAAGCAACTCCGGACTCGCGGTCAAGACGAAGAGCGTCATTGAAAGCGGTAATAGCCTCGGAAAGTAAAGCACGGTCCGTTTGACCTGTGCCGTCTCTTTGCCGATCTGCACGGGCCAAATGGAGTCGCCCTTCAATAACATGAAGAAGGGAGTGGTCGATGCCCAGCGGGGTTTCATCAAGGAGTTTCTGAGCATCATCAATGTGTCCATTCATGAGTTTTCGACTTGCCATTCGGGCACGAAGTTCTGCATTATCAGGCGACTCAAGCAAAGCACGGTCTAACGCTTCCTCAGATTCAGTAACCTTTCCACTGGCCATCAACAAGTCCGACTTAAGGAAAATCAGTTTGGTGCCGCCCGCAGATAATGCCACAGCGTGTACAGCCGCCTTCAGAGCATCCTCAAGTTTGTTCGCCATCGGTGCAAGAAGTTGTGCCAGCAATCCCCAAGCATCGCCGTTCTGTCGATCGAGTTCCAAGCATCGTTCAACCGCTTGTTGGGCCTTTCCAAGTTCGCCGTCATCGCACAAAAGTTGGGCGTAACTGCACCAATCATCTGAACAGTTCGGATTTTCTGCTAAAGCCAATTCGATAGACTCCAGCGCTTCAGAGCGCGAACCTGCACGTGCTCGTAAGCCGGAAAGAAGGGAGCGATCAGCAGCAGTCTCAACACCCAATGCTTCGAGCCGGCGAACATCTCGCTCAGCACCTGGATCTCCAAGTTTGGCAAGTAGGTGGGCGTGTGCACGAAGCAAGTCGGGTTGGTCTGGAGATACCGTCATTCGGGCTTCAAGCCAATGACGGCGGAGTTCTTCATCGCCGCGTAAAAGGGCGATGTGCTCGAGTGCTTCGAGGATATTTCCGTTTCCTGGAGACGATCTGTAAGCAATTCCAAAGCATGATTCTGCCCAGTCGTACCGGCGGAGGTGAAGGCATGCATGTCCAAAACGATGTGCTGCAACGGGGCTCAGGCCAAGGTCTTCCGCGGAAATATTGCGGGCAGAAAAGACAACAAGAAGGCGGGAAAGAAGGCTTTCAGTGGTGGAGGAAAGAAGGCCCTCCCCTCCAACTGCAGCCTCAGGAGAAATGGGTGAAATCAGAGTTTCCAAAGCCGCTAGAGCTTCTTCATGAGTCGCTTCGAAGTCAAATTCAGATTGAGATTCATACTGGTGTAGAACAGCGTGAACGAGGAGTGCTCCATCGATTTCTGGATGGGTGGCACGTAATGCCTGAATCAAATCCGTCATCTGCGATAACTGGCCTCGGAGAGAACCTACCTCGGCGTTGAGATGGGAAAAATGAGCGGCTTGGGCTTCTTGGAGAACAATTGAAGAATCAGCAAGGGTATTGAGCCGGCTTTCAGCCTTCTTCAACCAAAACCCTGCCCCTCCACCGGCACCAATACAAGCGAGGCCAAATGCTGCAGTTATGGGGTCCATTGGGCTTCACCCGCCCTTTGCCCCTTTATGGTCTGCGGAGGAATTACACCTCAAGGGGAGGATTTGAGCACCTCTCAAAATTACCCGGATGAGTCGATAACTTGCTTGGCAAAGCGTGATTCCAATGCAAAAGGTGCCGATTGTGCTTGATTCTTTGCTCACATTCAAAGGCTCTCGTAGTTCTTGGAGTGTTGGGGTCGAAGTCATGGACGATGTTGATGACGAGTTGAGCGGCCCTTGGTACACCCAACGTATCCAAGATTTGAGCCTTGAAGGATGGGTTGTGGATTCTATCGAATCATATCTTGAAGAAGATGAACAACTTGCAAGCGAACGGATTGTATACGTTGATTTTGCCGTAGACCTAGCACAAGAACTGCTTGAAAGAACAGGCTACCTTGGCGAATCCGTAAATCTCCGCTCCATCGAACAGAGTGATGTTTGGGAACAAGAACTCCGGGACCCAATGAATGCAGAGAGAGTCCATGAAGAATACAACGCATGGGCAAAGGAGTGGCGTCCATGGGAGTTGGAACTTAACAGAGGTCTCCTCGCTTGGAGAGATGCTGAAATGGAAGAGGATTATGCCTCATATCTTGCGAGGTTTGATGCCTTAGATGCCTCGTCACTTCCATCAGCACGAATACTCACGCCGTTGTTGTCCGAACCGAGTGAAACAGAAGAAATACATAGGGTATTGAGCGTGTTGGAAGAGGATGAAAAGCGCCAAAGAACGGCGATTTCAAACGCTGCTGCAATGCTTACGGATGCTGGTTTCAATGTGGGTAGAGTTGAGAACATGCCAATTATCGAAGGATTGGATTGGATCACTCAATTGCATGAATTTCACGATGTGCATGAAGAATTGCGGCTGTTAATTTTAGAACAAATCGGGGTTTTTGACTCGAGCCTTGCAGAACATCATGAAGCGCGTAGAAAGGACTTGTTAAGCGAAAACTCCCATCCTGAATTGCGTAATTTCCGATTGCAGATGGATGCGATTGCTGACAACCTGCATCAGCGTCTTGCTCGTTTGAACGACTTACTCAATGAATGGCGGGAAAGGGGTATTGTATTTCCTCACGGCGATAGTGTCAGGCCTGCCGAATTGCTCGAGTGGGAAACCAACCTACCAGAAATCGAGACTGCGCTCGAACTCCACCTGCAAGCTCTGAGCCGTTGGAAGATGATCACCAAAGTTTGGCAAGATGAAAGTGCAACCGGTGCGGAATACGCTGGTGTACTGGAGCAGACTGAGCAGTTTATCGACCATGTCGACCATCTGGACCAAAAATGGAAGCAAACCGAATTGGAAGCATTCATGTTTATGGAAAAATATGAGCAAATGGGTTTGGCGATGGGGGATTGGAGTGACGAGATTCAAAGAGACCCAAGAAGTGCTCTTCGACAATTGAAAAAGAGCCAACACCGGTTCGATCTTCGTTTCGAAAGCATCGAAAAATTAGCAAGTATCGACACTTCATTTGAAGCAAAAGAGGAAATTGATGGGCGTATTGCCTTGCTCAAAGAGATGGATGTAGATCTTGAGGTGCTTGAAGATACAAGCCTGCTCATCGAAAAAATGGGCCGACGTGGGGCACGACACCGAAGAATGTTGGAACAAGACTGGAGGCAACTTGTCACTGAAGGTAAGGCACAAGATTCTGTTGCCACATCAAGTTTTACACTTGCGGAATTCGAGAGAGAAATCGGTCATGTTCGGCAATTTGGTACTTCGAGTTCTGCATCTAAAGTAGGTGGGTCTATTGTTGCCGGAGAGATACATCAGCGATTAGTGCGGCGAACGCAGCAAGAGTTGGCAGTCTTGCAATCCTCTGGCTGGAATGTTCATCAATTGCTTATCGATGTTGAAAATAATCCGGTTGGAGTCGCTCAAAAATTGAATGCTTTCAGGGCATCTGTAGAATCGTATTCGACTCAAATTCGCCGCTTAATCCACCTTCCATGGCGTCGGGACATCGCACTTGCATTGGAAGTTCAACAGCAATTACGAGACCCCACTCAACTGAGTTCGGTTTTCGGTCGGGTGGCATCGTTCGCTCAGCATCTCGCCACTCGCAAAAGCGAAGACGAAAAATTCGTTTTTGAAGCATGGATGCCGCAACCAACACGCCAAACTCTTGTCCCTGTTCCTGAGCACACTGCTCGACAAACAATGGTTCCAAAAGACGCTCTAGGTGATGCTTACGAAGCAATACTTGAGGCCATGGAAGACGATACTTCAGAAATCAAAGGTGAGGAGTTGGGCGTGGAGCCGCTTTCTGAACCTACTACAGAAAACATCGATGAAAAAGCAAACGATATCGACAATACAGAAAAGATCGAAGAGGTTCTCCATGTTGCCCAAAGTATGGACAAGGTCTTGCCCAAGAAACCAATTCCATCCAAAGCAGAACCTGTTGAAACACCGGCCCCAAAAGCGCCCAAGCAAGAAGCCCCTGATCGTCAAAAGAAAACTATTGAACCTACCCCCATCGCTGCATCGCCAACAGTATACGAAAATCTCGTCCTCTTCCTTCGTGCTCTGAATCTTGATAACTACGCCGATGATGTTGAACTGAATGGTGAAGATGCTCTGCCAAATGTTCGACGTGGTCTTGCCAAACATGTTGGCGTATCTCCGCGCGACACAAGGGTCGACAGAATGCTGCGTATCGCTCTTCGATTAATGCCTCAAAACAATGAATACGATGAACGTAAATCGGAGTTGTTGGCTTTGATGGCAGAGAATTTGAAGGTAATACATCGATGGATGCGCTCTCGGTTGGAGCATCGTCACTCCGGCTCAAGCGACCGATTCCTCGAAGATGCTCGACAACTTGGAATTGCCCTCAAACGTATACCTGGTCCGGGGTATCCAGTCCCTCTGAACGCGGACGATTACGACTTACCCCCTGCAAACGATGTTCGGGGCCTAGAATCTGAAGTCAAGCAATTGATTACCCATTTGAATCTACCAACTGCCGGCGGAATCAAAGCATAATCATGAGAGTTCACTGAGGAGATTATTTTGCTCCTCTTCGCTTAGTGTGTCTTCTACTGGCGATGCTGTTACTGCAACTTCAGGTGCGTTTGGCATTGGAGCATCGAGTGGTATTGGTCCTCCAGCTAAGCCGAGTGGTGGAGGAAGAGGCATTCCACCTGCGATTGGCGGAAGAGGCGCTGGAGGGGGTATTGGTGCAGCGGGAAGCGGTGTTACCACCGGTGGCCCTGCCATCAGAGGCGGGGGGGCCGGGATGTTTTGTGGCGGGGGTGGGATGGCTGAAATTGGGAGAGGGTTTGCCGCCGGCGGCCCCGGTATGGCAGGTGGGGAAGGGATCATCTGAGGGGCTGCAGGAACTGG
>OBMK010002522.1_pt1 | contig 13734 bp, 15 predicted proteins | sample 1539081 | NCBI WGS metagenome assembly OBMK01 (sample SAMEA3355528, study PRJEB22509) | marine metagenome | biome: marine; feature: river plume; material: water | place: USA | collected 2010-08-07 | depth 0.5 m | reverse complement strand
GAAAACTGTTAGACTCTGCTATTATACAACCACTGGGTGTGTATGCAGTAGAGGATAATGAATTAAACTATGCAGAGATAAACAAAAACCCTGAGAAGTTTGGTATAAATATAAAACCTAAAAAGCCTGGCAGTAAGGATCATATACTCGATTGGGAACACGGTACTATGAATTTCAAACAGGCATCAATATATTCAAGAAGGCTGTCATCTAACGTGTTCAAGAAAGGTATCACAATGTTAGATAGTTGGGAGGCTGTGAGTCGTAGAGCCTTAGGTTTAAATGATTTGTTGAGTGTAGAAGGCAAGCAACAGTTTAAAGAACAAGTACTGAAGCAAGGTAAAAAATTCTACTACAGTGATAAATTCTATGCATCGAGCAACGATCATGTTACTCGATACATAAAACTAAAACAAGATTATATTTCGTCGTTATAGATATTCAGCACTTCATCGACCACTGGATGCCTTGCTATATCTCCTTGATTAAACTGTACCAGTTTAATACGATCACTCTTCGATCTCATTAATTTCTCGATGAACAACTTTAATCCATTGCTCTCGAAACCTCTGTCATGCTGTGCCAAGTCGCCAGTAACAACAATTTTACTATTGTCACCTATTCTTGTTAACAGCATTTTCATTTGACTGTCTGTTGCATTCTGCATTTCGTCTGCAATAATGAAACTGTTTTTAAATGTACGTCCACGCATATAAGCCAGAGGTGCTATCTCTACTTTATTATCGTTCAACATATACTCTATTTGCTCAGGGGAATAATACTCCTCGAACACATCAAAGATAGGTCTCGTCCATGGCGCCATCTTTTCCTGTAATGTGCCTGGTAAGAAACCGTGTTGCTCATCTACGCTCACAGCAGGACGTGTGACAACAAATTTATCTATGTCATTTTCCTTTAATGCTTTGATTCCTGCGAGTGTTGAGATTAGTGTTTTACCCGTTCCTGCTGGACCTACTGCAAACACTATATTGATATTTCGATCTTCTAATAAGCCAAGTAACTCGTCTTGATTAAAGTTCCTTGGTGTTATACTTACTTTAGTATTTCTTTGGCGTTCTATGGCGCCACCCTGTATTACTCTCAAATAGTTATCTCCGTTTTGTTGTTTACGATACTTATTACACTTTTGCTTTCTTGCTTTTCTGGACATGTTATACTCCCTTGTAAAGCCATAAAAAAACCGTGTAGGGCATTGCCGTCACGGTCCATAACTTGTATGTGTTGTTTACTACAACTTTTTGAATGGTTGTTAATCATCATGTAATATTATTTAGCACTGTGAATGGAGCCATTGTAATGGCAGTTAATATACACAAATGGTTGCTATTTATGTAAATTATGCTATAATAAAGTGTTTAGTTAACTTCTAACCTGTGTTAACGGGTACCGGAGTCAACTTAAATATATGCGACATAGGAATTATCCTGTGTCATATCTATATAGGAGTAACATATGGATATAGTAATGAAAAAAGCCAATGACTTTGTCAAAGGCTTATCAGCAGTGTTTGTAAACCTTTTAGGTTTAGGCATCTTAGCAGGACTATTATTTGGTTCTAATGCTTTGATCGGAGACGTTGTTGGTAACATCACAGCATTAGTATCAACACTTGGACAAGGCGGCTTAGTCGGTTTGTTAGTGGCGATTATTATCATTCACCTTTTAGGAGATGATAGCAAAAGCAAATAGATACTTTTGTACTATATAAAGTAGGCTGTATTTTGGTTGACAAATAATCAAATTATAGTATACTTTAGTTAACTATAGGAATTATAGATGGGTTTACCTGTCTGTAATTTCCGTAGTTTATAATAAAAAGAAAGGAGTAATATATGAAATATATATTTACAACAATGATAGCAATTCTGCTATCGACTCCGACTTTTGCCGCTGATATTGGTGGTAAAGTTGGTGTAGCATCTGATAATATCTTCAGAGGTGTAAACATGAGTGACGGTTTTGGATACAGTGCTCAAGGCAATTTAAGTCTTGACAATGGTATCTTTGCTGGAGCAAAAGTTATGTCTATGGATGAAAGTTCAGACTTAATGACAACAACCATGATTGGTTATGGTTTTAACTTAGGTGGCGTTGATATAAACGTTGCGTATGTTGATCGTGGCTATCAAGGCATTGACATTGACGGATGGGAAGAAATTGGCGTAGCCGCAAATTTTGACCTATTTGGTGTATATTACGCAAAAGGACTTGATGATGCAGGTGATTTCTACTTAGTAGATTCAAGTGCATTAAAAGTTGTTGACGTTGCCTATGGTGACTGGGACAATGCAGGTTCTTATTGGGAAATATCTAAGTCATTAGACTTAGCGGGTGGCAAAGTAAAAGTTGGTTTTATCGACCACGATAACAACGACGAAGATCTTTTAGATAAGATACAAGACGTTGACAACTTCTATGTTGGCTACTCAAAAAGTTTCTAAATTTTAGAAACGTAAAGGAAGCACCCAAGTGGTGCTTTTTTTACGACCAAAATATCTAACAGCAATACAATATAGCCTATAAATATTATTTCAGTATACAGTTGTATCATGTACTGTCCAACAAGGAGAAGTTATGAAAATAGCAACAATGTTGGGTATGATACTCTTGTCCACTTCGGTATCTGCTCAGACAGTGATAAACTACGAAGATGGATCAACCTACACTCTCAAAAACAAAGAAAGCATTTACATTAGCAACAAAGATAATGTATACACTGCCACTGGCAGTATGAAAAATGCTGTTCGTTTTTTCAATGCAAAAGAGTGGAATAAACGTGACTATGTTCCTGAGCCAGTAACTGGTGATGAACTATGCTGGGCATGGGGAGGTGTTGCACCACCCTCAGGTTACAGTTATGAAGCATGTTTGGTTGAAGAGGAACAGCCTACTGAAGAAGTAGAATGCACCCCAGATGGACTTACATTTGGTGGCGGATGTTAGCATTTATCAGGGCCATGGAGGCCCTTTTTCCGGTTGACAAACCCTGTAGATCTGCTATAATATATGTAAATAGTAGCAAAACGTTAAATTGCTAAAGATTGCTAAGGGTTGCTACTACTTTTTTATATAAGCGTAGGAGGTTTATATGTTAACAATATGGTGGATAGGCGTATTATTCCTATTTTTAATGTCAGTGTACTATGGATTTACTTTATTATTAGGACTGATAGGATATAATGCTACAAGAGGCTACTGGTCTTTTAACACCCTAATAGCAAATTGGGGATTACTGTTTATCTTCACACTGATATTACATGTGGTATTTGGTATATGATCAAGTTAACAGCACGTTTTTACAAAGAACACGACTCACGTAGCAGACGTGAATGGCCTCGTTATGCAACACAGTTGCTAAACATTGCAGGTCAGAATGCACAGTGTTTTAAAGCAACCAAAGTAGGCTCCATGAAAGAGACATGGTTAGCATTCATGGAAACAGGACAGCCTGATACTATCGAAAATTGGGAGAAGTTTTATATTGAACAGCAAGGCTGGGAAGGTATAGAATGGGCGGCAGACAAACTGTTTGACAAAGCAGTAAATGATATGCGTATTCCTTGGTTAGACAAAGAACTATGTAGATCATATGTTGAAGAAGTTATCTTTAACAAAACACACTTTGGTATGGGTGGTGAGACATCTGCTATCAAGGCCGCGGCAAAATACTTTGACATGGAGTATAGATTCTCAACAGCAGAAGAAGAAAGCCAAGGCATAGATGGTTGGCTTGGTGACTATCCTGTACAGGTCAAACCACAAGATTCATATAAAGTAGGCCATGTGTTTAACAAAGCAGACACATCAAAGCAATTAGTGGTCACGTATGAAAAGAAAAAGCATACTTGTTATATTCATAACCCAGAGTTTATTGAACAATAATTGATAAATAGTTGTAACAGGAGTTTATTGTTATGACTATAGCCGTTAAAATGCTTAACGATCACGTAAGAAAAGTTTCAGAGACAAACAGTCTCTTAGATATGTTATTGGAATTTGAAAAGTTCCTTGATGACACAAACCTATATGCATACAAGAACTGGATCAAAGGTGAATTACTTGAAGGTCCTTTGTTACAAAGACATTACATTTCGATCAAGTTGATGTACCCAAAAGCGGACATGCCTGATCCTAATGGTGCTAAAAGATTGTTTGCACGTGAATGTATGGTAAAGTTCACAGAAGATACACTAATACGTCCAGTTAAAGTTAAGCAAATGGGCGACTTAACTGTAGAGCAAAGACCAAATGGCACAACAAAGACCAGAGCAAGAACTAAATCAGAACCTGTTTGGGTAGTTGAAATTAAACTGCCACGTAAGTATGTTGACGAGTTCAACACAGACCAACTTGAACAAGATGAAAACAACTATGTTGATCTTGAATCAATGAATGCAGAAACTCAAATCGAACAAGAACAAGACATGCAACAAACTGACTTGGGCGATATTGGAACAGGACCAACAATATAATGGGTATCAAGGTAGGTGAATTAAAAGACACAATGCTTGGCAAAGTAGTCATCGATACGTTTGAACCTAAGACAGGTGAAAGCAAGGATGTTATTGTTGTGGGTTTCAACACTGTAGATGAAAAGGTTGGACAAGATGTATACGAATTTTTAAACACAGGCATCGCAAAAATCAGAGATGTTGAAGTATCTCCAAACCCTAATCCAGATGGATACTACATGGTGTTTGTTGAGATAGATCGTAATGAGAAATCATTAGAAACAATTAAAGAAATCTGCACTGATTTAAATAACATTGCAGGCAACATGAAATGGACAGGGCAAACTCATTTAACAGATGACTTCCACGGCATCTTAAATGACGACATTAACACTTGGTTAATCACTGACCCAGAGAACTATATGACTAAAGATGAATGGATAGCAAATGCAGAGGCAGAAGAGGCCGCTGAAGCAGAACGTACACAAGAGTTTGAATCTGCAATATTAGAATTTGCAAGACAATCATCAATGAATGTAGAACTTGCAGAAAATATTATAACAATGACAGACGCAAGGAACAACACAGCACGTTTAGAAGTGGTTGGGTTTGGTTCCGCTAACGACACAATGGCAGACATTGGCATTTCAGAAAGTGCAATTAAGCCTTTAGATAGTACACTCAGACAGTTTAACAGTATGTTAGGAGAGATGAGAGCAATACCTATAGACAACTACATTGTGATCTTTAGAGAAGGCGCTGATAACATACTGGTAACTAAACTATGCTCGGATTCATAAAAGCACTTCCCATAATTATATTTGTAGCCTTGTTAGGATTTGGCGCACACAAATTTATAGTAAACGAAAAAGACAAACGCATTGATCAATTACAGATGAATTTAGATCAAGCAGTCCAACAAAACGTTGCATTGCAAACTGCACAGCAAATTCAAGAAGACACTATCAGAGGCCTTGAAGCACAAAGTAAACAACAAATCCAAGCAATGGGCAACTTAACTAATCGTAACAACGAACTGAATGCAGAGCGTGACAGTTACCTAAGAATATTCAAAGACCATGACTTTACTAAACTTGCAAGAGCAAGACCAGGCATGATCGAAACACGAGCAAACAACGCCACAGAATCAGTGTTCCGCAGTGTTGAGGATGATAGCAGAGAATTAGACGATAAAGACACACAAACAGGTGAACCAAATGACTAAGAAAGGATTATTCACAGTAGCAGGTTTATTATTTCTAACTGGTTGTAGCAGTATGGGAGGAGGCTATCAGCCACTACCACCTGTTAAAGTAATCACTGAATCAGTACAATTAGAAATATATCAACCACCATTACCACAAGAAATTCAAATGCAAAATGTTGAATGGAAAGTATTAACTAATACACCTTGTAAGCCAGCAACTGGTGAGAACAAGAGACCTAAGTACTATACAACTGAAAAGTATATGAGCGAGAAGTATACAAAGGATGATGGTACTGAAAGCACAAGAGCAGTCAGAGATGCAGAAGGCAAACGTATTCTCAGAGAGCAACTCAAAGACGAGAATGGAAAAGTTATCCAAGTATGCGGTAACATGGAACAGAAGATTGCTGAAGTAGAAAAAACATTAGGTGGAGACTTTGTGATAATGGGCATGACTCCTAAAGGTTATGAGAACATGGCCGCTAATCTACAAGACATCAAACGTTATATCAAACAACAAAAAGAAATTATACTTTACTACCGTGAAGCAACTGGTGCCGAATCCAATGACGACAAGGAAGATTGGATCAAGAAGAATGATAAAGCACAAGAACAACAAGTAGAAGAAGTAGAAGCAGATAACAAACAGCCTGAAGCACCTGTTAAAGAACAAGGTGGATTCAGTCTTAGCAAACTTATACCTGGATTACCATCTAAGGATTAAAAACATGATTGTCCGCACAGTGCTCCGAGGCTTCTCGCCTACTACGGGCAGTAAATTAATAGATCATCTCGAAAACGATCCAGGCATACAACATTGGAGATCTATCAGCCCTAACCCTAATTGTTTTTTTATTCACACAGTAAATGAATTGCTGAACTATAAAGATCAAATGATACAAGAAATAATTGAATGCCGAAATGCAGGATATGATATAGCATGGTATAGTAATTCCACATGTGATATTACACCTCATGGAATGCCAGTAGAATATTTTGAATATCAAGCAGGCGCATATCACGAAAATGGTGTGGCAACAGAAAGTCAGCAATGGAATTGCATTGACAAAGGATTATACCAGCCTGGTAAAACAACAAAAGCAACAAGGTTGGCTATATTGAAGTACTTGGATGAAGCAAACCAATTACATAAGTTAGATTATTCCTTAAAGGTATTAGATCCAAGCGACCCAACAATGGATGCAGGTGTTCTGAAAAGTCAACAAGACTGCATTGATTCATTAGGCACCACTGTAGAATACTTCCTTAGTCTAAATAGAACCATGGATATTGATATGATTGATATTTGTGCTAATGGACTTCAGCATTACGTAGGTTATCCATACCAAACTCACATATATGAAAACACAGGCTGGTCTTTGATAGCAGAATCTAATACTGGCTTCGGCATTCCAAATCCATTTAGTCCTGGTGAGATACCAAGATCGTATCAAGACGGTCCTATGATTTCTGAAAAAACTTATAGGCCTATTATGAACAGCCATCCATTTGTTATGGTAGGTGAATGGGGTTTACATCAGCATCTAAACAAACTTGGATACCAAACCTTTGAAAAATTCTATGGAGTTGATTTAGAACAGTTTTATCCTATGGCCAGTTCCCCCCATCCTGATAATAATAGAACTAAACGCCATGACTACGAGTCTATACGAGATGTTGTATCTCAATTTTACAATAATATTAGTGCAAACCAAGACGAAGTTAGAGAAATGGTTACACATAACAAACAGTTATTGATCGCAAATTATAATAAGACTAAGCAATGGTTACTTGATAAAGATGAATATATTTTAGGGAATACAGGTGATCGTGTAATGAATTTACATGACTTCTTATGGCAGTCAATATCATACCGCAACAACAATGGCAAAGATCTTGCCATCATGGTTAGTGCCCCAGAACAATACATTAAAGATCTTGACCAATTAACATAATTGTGCTATAATACATCCATGGATCATTATGAAACTCTTGGGTTAACACGTGGCGCCAACCCCCAAGATATTAAAAAAGCCTACCGTAAACTTGCAAGTAAGCACCATCCTGACAAAGGCGGTGATGCTGAACAGTTTAAGCAAGTGCAAAAAGCATACGAAGTATTAAGTGATCCTCAAAAGAAAGAGTTTTTTGATCAGTTTGGTACCGACAGTCCACAGGACCCAGGTTTTAATCCGTTTGGTGAGGGCAGTCCATTTGGTGACATGTTTAGTCAATTTGGTAATCAATACAGAAGAGCAAGACAAAATCCAGATGCACTTGTAGATTTACCAATTGATATGGAAACAGCATACAAAGGCAAAGAAGTTATTGTTGATGTAGGGTATGCCAGAGAAATTATACAAATACAACCAGGTATGCGTAACGGAACCAAAGTAAGAATAGCAGGCAAAGGACACAGTCGCTATAAAGATATACCAGCAGGCGATCTCATAGTGAGACTACATTTGAGACCAAATCCAGGTACAGCAATAGACGGTGATAATATATTACAGGCAGTACGCATTAACGCCATAGAAGCAATGATTGGCACAGAAGTACAAGTAGATCATGTTAGTGGAAAGAAAGTGAGAATTAAAGTACCGGCAGGTACACAAAATGGTTCGAGATTGAGGTTGAGTAATTGGGGAATGCCAGTGTATGGTCGAAATACATACGGTAACTTGTATGCAGTGATTGAGGTTTTTACACCTCGAATTTCGGACTCAGGCCACCTCGAAATGTTAAATAAAATAAACAGGGAAATAGATAGATAAATGAGCAGTAAAAATCCAGTAGAAGTAATCTTACATAATGCAATTGAAAAAGCCAATGTGCAAAATCATGAGTATGTTACACTTGAACATTTAACCATTTGTTTATTAGATGATCATGAGATTGTAGGACATTGCGATAGACAAGGCATTGACCACGAGCAAATTAAAACTGACATACAGCATTATCTTGATGATCAAGAAAATGGGTTAGTATGTATGAATGGTTCTAAAGGCTCCCCTCAAAAAACAAAGAAACTTGAAGAAGTATTTCAACGTGGCTTGGCATCAATTGTGTTTAATAAACGTGATGCATTTGCACCAGCAGACTTACTTATAAGTATTTTGTATGAGGAAGACTCACATGCATCTTATTACTGTTTACTAAATGGTCTAACCAAAGAAGTTCTTAGAGACGAGCAACAAAAAGAAGTATCAAGGTCTGAGAACAGAGAGTTATTAGAGGAGTTTACAGTTAACCTCAATGATGAAGCAGGAAAGAAACGTATTGATCCTCTGATTGGTAGACACGAAGAAGTAAGTGATCTTGTGCATATTCTTGCAAGACGTAAAAAGAACAATTGTGTGCTTGTCGGTGAGCCTGGCACAGGTAAAACTGCTATTGCAGAAGGCCTTGCAAAGAAAATTGTTGACGGTGAAGTTCCTAAGATACTCACTAATAAAACAGTATACAGTTTAGATCTTGGACAGTTACTTGCAGGCACAAGATATAGAGGTGACTTCGAAGAACGTATCAAAGGTGTACTACAGTGTCTTGAAGCAGATGACGATGCTATACTGTTTATTGATGAGATACACATGATTATGGGTGCCGGCAGTGCTGGTGGTGGCAATGTAGATGCCGCTAATCTATTAAAGCCTGTGTTAGGCAGAGGTAGGTTATTAACAATTGGTGCAACAACACCAGATGAGTTTGCAGATAGTTTTGAAAAGGATGGCGCTCTAATGCGTAGGTTTGCAAGACTTGATGTCAATGAGACGGACCTTGACAGCACAAAAGAAATTGTACAAGGACTGAAACATTACTACGAAGACTTCCACGGTGTTAAATACGACAGCAAGTTATTAGATAGAAGTGTTGAACTCACAGATAGATATGTTAAGACAAAGCATTTCCCAGACAAAGCACTTGATGTAGTTGATGCCGCCGGAGCCGCAGTTAAGCTCAGAGAAGAAACTGAAGTTACTATCAAGGACATGGTAAAAGTAATCAGCAAGATTAGTAAAATAGGCGAAGATGTAATTGACACAGAAAGTTCAAATGCATACAAAGATTTAGATATCAGAATCAAAGAAACTGTTTATGGACAAGACGAGGCTGTTGATAAAATTGTGGAAGCAATTCTTGTTAGCAAGTCCGGATTGCGTGAGCCCCACAAACCCATAGGCAGTTTCTTGTTTGTAGGTCCAACTGGTACTGGTAAAACAGAAACAGCAAGAGCACTTGCAAAAGAACTTCAAGCAAAACTTGTTAAGTTTGATATGAGTGAATATCAAGAACGTCACAGTGTGGCCAAACTGATTGGTGCTCCTCCTGGTTATGTTGGACACGCAGAAGGTAAGATGGGGCAAGGACAATTAGTTGCTGAAGTAGAAGACAATCCTAATTGTGTACTATTACTTGATGAGGTTGAGAAAGCCGCACCAGAAGTATTGCAAATCTTATTGCAAGTTATGGACGATGGTAGGGTTACAGGCAGTCAGGGTAAGGTAGTTGATTTCAGTAATGTTGTATTGCTTATGACTTCTAACCTTGGTGCAAGTAAAGGCGAAGAACTTAAAATTGGATTTGGTGATCAAGTACGTAAAGGTGAAACAAACAAAGCAGTTAAAAGTTTCTTTACACCAGAGTTTAGAAATAGACTTGATGCAACAGTGCAATTTAATAAACTGGAGCCAGGTCAGATGCTAATGATTGTTGATAGGCTTGTTATAGAAACAAACAAATTACTGTCCAGCAACAACAGTAGAATCAAGATTAGATTATTATCAGCCGCACGTAAGCAATTAGCAGAGCAAGGATACGAACCGAGTATGGGTGCAAGACCATTGAAGAGAGTATTCGAAGAAAAGATTAAGAAGCCTTTAAGTAAAAAGATATTATTTGAAGACTTGCAATCAGGAACTATAACGGTAGACTACAATGAAGATTTCTATTTCAAAGAATGATACTGATATTATATCTAAGCCATTTGTTGATGACTATAGGGTTATACCAAGTGAACGTGTTTATTACGGTAATTACCCTTACAGAGTTAAACTTGATGTAGGCGAACTGCCATTCGTATCTAAACCCGACTTACCTGATGAAAATGCTGGAAGGCAATTTGCATTGATGTGGTATTGGCGATTACCTCAAATGGTACATGACTTTATAAAGTTAGGTGTAATAGCAGACAGGCCTGAAGAAGCAGTAGAAGATGTTGACAAGTTTCACAACAGAACATTGAATACAACATTCAATGGCAAACATGCTATTTCGATGTATTATAAAGACAGCATTACTTTAGACTATCTGCATAAAAAATATCCTAATGCTATATTAGAAATTGCAGGTCCAGTAACCGACCAACACAGAAATCATCTGTGGGAAAGTACTTCAGAAGTAACTGTGAAAAATAAACCATGGTGGGGCAAGTATGACTATGCATATACATTTTGGGTTAGATACAAATACACACGCAATACTATCACAGGTTTGCGAGGTGTACATTCAGAGATACGTGATTATTTAAAAGACAATGTAGAAGGTGATTATAGATTTAGCAGTACACATTGGCAAGCAAAGATATTCATAGACAATGAAGAATCTGTAAATAACTTGATGCCATTCTTAATGTTACAATTTCCTAATGTGGAAATAACCTATCATAAACTGTATTTAATTGATAAATAGTTGCATAGAGTTGGAGATCATATGCCTATAAACAGACGAAGTGTAATATTACAAGAAGCCACAGGCACAACTATGACAGCAATTAGCGAAGCAGTTAAAGGCGATAGTTACTACGGTTACACTGACGGATTGCACACCATTCAAGTTATCTACAGTCAATATGTAGGTCGTTTTCGTATACAAGGCACACTATCATTAGAGCCAACTGCTACAGATTGGTTTGACATATATCCTGCATCAACTACAGGCAAAGAGTTCAACAGAGACGGTTACATACAGTTTAACGCAAACGATCCACGCAATGCCAGTGAGGCATACACATTCCAAGGTAACTACACCTATATTCGCACAAAAGTAGACAGAGACCACGTAGGTGACGGTATTACATACGATTCCTCATACGGTCAAGTCAACAGAATCATCCTTTCCAGTTAATCCAGTTAAAGTGATAAATAGTTGTAATAAGGCAACTAACTTGCTTTATCGATGGATTACTTATGGCAAACACATTTATTGAATTAAACGATACCCCGTCAAGTTTTAGCGGCTCTGCTCTTAAATTTGTAAGAGTTACAGCGGCGAACAGTTTAACGTTTGCTGATGCAGATTTAAATGCAATCAGTAATGTTGAAGCCGATGGTGCGTATGCTCCGCAGACAGGACAAGTTCTTACTTACAGTGCTGGTGCAGGAAAATGGCGTCCAGTTGATAATGACCCATATAGTGCAGGAAACGGTTTAAATAAAACTGCAAGTACTATTGAAGTTATTGCGGCAGGTGGACTGGTATCAAATGCAAGTGGTGTTTATATTGCAGACATTGCCGATGCGGCAGGAACATATGGTAATGCAAGTCACGTTCCAGTATTAACAGTTAATTCAAAAGGCCAAGTAACAGGCGTAACTGAAACAACAATAATAGCAACTCAGGCAGAAACAATTACTAACGACTTTGTTGGTAATGTTTTAGGTACTACAGGGCAAATTAGTGTAGTAGGCGGAACTGGTAATAATAGTAATGCAACACTTAATCTCGTTGCTACGGGCGTTACAGCAGGTGTGTACGGTAATGCTACACATACTCCACGTTTAACAGTTGATACATACGGTAGACTACAATCAGTAGATTTAATCGAAACATCAGGTGGTGGCGGTGGTGGTGCAAGTGCATCGTTTGGCAGTATTGAAGTATCTGGTTCCACAACAGTAGCCGCAGAAAGCAGTGATGATATACTGACATTTGAAGCAGGCAGTGGCATCAGTATAACAACTGATCCAAGTTCAGATACAATAACATTCTCTTCAACTAACACAGTATCAACTGATGTTGAAGTAGGACAAGGCGCCGCAGTTCCAACAAACAGTGGTGCAATAGCAATTGGTAACAATGCCGCAACAAACACAGGTATTGCAATTGGTAGAAACTCCAACACAGCAGGCTACAATAGTTCAGTTGTAATTGGACACAACATCGATGATACGTTAGGTGGTGGTGCAGGTTTATATGTAAATCCTATTAGAGAAGATGCTACTAAAAACAAAGTAGTAATGTATGATCCTACAACCAAAGAAGTTGTATATCAAACAGACAATAGCATTTCATTAACAAGTTTAAGTAGCGGCACAGGTATAAGTTATAACAGCACATCAGGTGCAATCAGTTTAGCAGACACAGGCATTACTGCTAAAACATACGGTAATGCAAGTGTAATACCACAAATTACTGTAGATGCACAAGGTAGAGTAACAAACATAGCAAATGTAAGTCCAGTGTCATCAGGTGTTGTACCTGGTACATATGGTACTGCAACAGGTGTACCTCAGATTACAGTTGACATGCAAGGTCGTGTAACAAATGTAAACACAATCAGTAATGCGGCATACACTCAAAGTTTAAGTTGGAATGCAGACAACAATCAATTAGCATTAAGTAACGGTGGTAACACTGTAGACTTATCAGCATTAGAACAAAACATATGGCAATCATTTTATGTAGACGGTCAGGCTGTTATATCAGCAGATAGTCCTAATGATGCAATAACATTCGAAGGTGGTACAGGCATAAGCATTACAACAAATGCTGGCACTGATACTATCACAATTAACGCAACAGGAGCCGCATCAGCAAACATTGAAAGTAGCAGTATTGCAGATTTAAGTGATGTAGGCACACTGGGCAGTATAACAAACGGACAAGCTCTTGTTTGGAATGCAAGTGCTGGAGAATTCCGTCCTGGATCAGTAGCAAGTAGTTACGGTGATAGCCAAGTACAAACATATTTAGATGCACAGGGTTATGCTACAGGTGTTAGATACACTGACAGCAATGTGCAAACATATTTAGATGCTAACGGTTACACAACTGGTA
>OBMK010002519.1_pt1 | contig 13742 bp, 16 predicted proteins | sample 1539081 | NCBI WGS metagenome assembly OBMK01 (sample SAMEA3355528, study PRJEB22509) | marine metagenome | biome: marine; feature: river plume; material: water | place: USA | collected 2010-08-07 | depth 0.5 m | reverse complement strand
AAGAATCTGGTCTCTGGAATAGACACGCTCCTGGTGGGTCAAAAAAAACTGAAGAAGACGGTACTCAGTAGGACCCAAATTAATATACTCGCCACTAATACTGACGCGGTGACTCTGGGGGTCAAAGTGCATCTCTCCAACATTGATTACATCTTTTAGCTCTTCACGACCAATGCGGCGCATCACGGCTTTAACCCGAGAAATCAGCTCCCGCGGAGAAAATGGTTTGGGGATATAGTCATCCGCACCAGCGTCGAGCCCGGAAATCTTGCTATCTTCCTCTGCTTTGGCGGTCAGCATTATTACGGGGATTTTTTCTGTCAGTTCATCACGCTTTAGACGGCGCAGCAGCTCCAAACCGGTAGTGCCGGGCATCATCCAGTCCAGCAGTACCAGATCCGGTTGCCTGTCAATAATAGAGGCGTGAGCCTGCTGGGCATTTTCTGCCTGCAATACATTGTAGTCCGCAGCCTCTAAGGCAATGGACAGCATATCTCGAATTGCCGCTTCGTCATCGACCAATAAAATCGTATGCTTGGGCATAACATTGACCCTGTCATCCACGTTTTGAGCCCTTATTTAATGACGGTAACATTGCACAAATATGACAGAACTGTGAGTTCTATGCATCTTTTCTTAACTGGTTCGATATTTTGCCGCGGTTATCGCATAATGGCGCCTTAAATTTGCCACTGGTAAACACCATGACTATCAAAGAAAACAGTGCTGTAAGCTTTCATTACACATTGACTGACGACGAAGGCCAGCAGCTTGATAGCTCAGCCGGCAAAGAACCTCTGGCCTACCTGCATGGCGCCGGCAATATTATTCCCGGTCTTGAAAATGCAATGACCGGCAAGTCTGTCGGCGACAGCATGACTGTTGCAGTGAGTGCCGCTGAAGGCTACGGCGAAGTACAGAGCGAACTGATTCAGGAAGTGCCTCGGGAAGCGTTTCAGGGCGTGGACAGCATTGAAATCGGCATGCAGTTTGAAGCTCAGACAGGTCAGGGCGGCAGCGTTCCGGTGACCGTAACAGCAGTTAGTGACGAAGTAGTCACTGTGGATGGTAACCATCCTCTGGCAGGCAAGAACCTGAATTTTGATGTGACTATCGAAGAGATCCGCGATGCCACGGAAGAAGAGCTGGAGCACGGCCATGTCCATGGGCCCGGTGGGCACAAGCACTAGGAATTATCGCCACCTAAAAAAAGGCCACCTTGTGGTGGCCCAATAGGGGGAGAATGTTACGGGGTTGGTGTTGGGTTAATCGAATACCCAAAATGCTTCACTGATAGCGACGCAGAGACCAAGGCCGCAACCAATACCTGTGCTGGTCCAGGCATCTGCTCCGTAGGCGTAAAAGCCAATTGATGCGCCAAATAAAGTGCCAATAGCAATGGTCAATGTACAAGCAAAACTGAATAAATTCATGAGTCCTTTCCTCAATATTCCGTTACAAACTGTTGTCTATTTCATCGTCTTACCAATTACCCCATTTATATGCCTTTAGGTTAAGTAGTTCTTGGATGGCCGTCACAGGTTGAGTATTACCCAGTTCTCAGAACCACCGGCATCATGTAATATTGTGTGCCAGTTACGGTTTTTTACCCATCATAATTCTGTAAAAGTACCGCGCTAAAATTGCAGGCCGCTAGATTTTATTACGAGACAAAAACATGGCAGTTAAAGTAGGTATCAATGGTTTTGGCCGCATTGGCCGCCTGGCACTTCGGGAATCCTGGGGCGCTGCGGGGTTTGAAATTGTCCATATCAACGAGATTGCTGGAGATGCCAAAAGCGCTGCTCATTTATTACGCTTTGATTCTGTCCATGGCACCTGGGACAAAGATATCAGGGCCAGCGATAACAATGATCAAATTATTATTGATGGCCAGTGCATCGGCTATTCCCAGTGCACCTCCATTGACAAGACACCCTGGCAAACGGCCAATGTTGACCTGGTAGTCGAATGCACCGGCACATTGAAAACCGAACAGGCTCTGGCCCCTTACTTTGCTCAGGGGGTTGCCAAAGTAGTCGTCTCGGCACCAATCAAAGGCCTGCCCGAAGACACTGTGCTAAATGTGGTGATGGGGGTCAATGATCACAAATATAAGGGACAACATATTGTCACCGCAGCATCCTGTACCACCAACTGCCTGGCGCCGGTGATTGATGTGCTGCACAGCACCTTTGGCATAGAGCATGGCGCGATCACCACCATCCACGATATAACTAACACCCAGAGTATTCTTGATGAGTACCACAGTGATTTGCGTCGGGCCCGCGCCAGCAGCATGTCATTAATACCCACCAGCACTGGGTCTGCCACCGCGATCACCGAGATTTTTCCTGAGCTTACAGGTCGCCTTAATGGGCTGGCCGTGCGCGTGCCACTGGCCAATGCCTCGCTCACAGATTGCGTGTTTGAATTGGCGCAGCCAGTATCTGTAGAGCAGATTAATCAGGCTCTTGAAGCAGCAGCCAATGGTCGCTTGCAAGGCATACTGGGGTTTGAAACCCTGCCACTGGTATCAGTGGACTACACCAATGACCGGCGCTCAGGCATTGTCGACGGCCCGTCAACTATGGTGATCAACAATACTCAGGTGAAGGTGCTGATCTGGTATGACAATGAGATTGGCTATGTTAATCGCATGATGGAATTAACCGCCCTAGTAGCAGCCTCCATTCAAGCCTAACCATGCTAATGCGCTCTCCTCTGGCCCAGTATATTACGGTAACAGCTAGCTACTGGGCCTTTACTCTCACCGACGGCGCCCTGCGCATGCTGGTGCTGCTGTTTTTCCACGGCCTTGGTTATAGCCCACTTGAAATTGCCAGCCTGTTTTTGCTCTACGAATTTTTCGGCATACTGACCAATCTCTACGGCGGTTGGCTGGCGTCCCGTATCGGCACCGTATACTGCATGCAGCTTGGTCTGGGGTTGCAGATACTGTCTCTGGGAATGCTACTGGCGGAACAGTCCCAGCTTACGGTTATCTATGTGATGGCAGCACAGGCCCTCTCCGGAGTGGCCAAAGACCTCAACAAAATGAGCGCCAAAAGCAGCATCAAAACACTGATGCCTGACAGCGAGCAGGGTCGACTGTACCGCTGGGTAGCAATGCTTACCGGCTCAAAAAATGCACTCAAAGGACTGGGGTTTTTTCTCGGCGGGGCTCTGCTTGCGAGCCTTGGTTTTCGTGGCAGTCTGTTAGTCATGATTTTGTTGCTGCTGCCAATAATGCTGATTGGCAGCCTGATACTGCAAAATCAACCTGATACTCGCAGACAGAAGTTCAGTGAGAGTCTGTCCAAAAGCCCAGCTATAAATTGGCTGTCTTTGGCGCGATTATTTCTGTTTTGCTCCAGAGATTTGTGGTTTGTGGTGGCACTGCCAGTATTTCTGCACAGCCAGCTACAGTGGAGCCATATCGAAGTAGGCACATTGATGGCTAGCTGGGTTATTGCCTATGGGGCAGTGCAGGCACTGGCGCCAAGAATCACCGGCCAACAACAGCGGCTGCCCAATCCACAGGGATTAGAATACTGGGCACTGCTGCTGACATTGATTCCCGCCGCTATTGCGCTTGGGCTATATATAGACGTCAGCCCCAGCTATACATTGATAGGTGGCCTACTGCTATTCGGTGCAGTATTTGCCATTAATTCAAGCATGCACTCCTACCTTATCGTGGCCTTTGCCCAGCGCGACGCAGTGTCTTTGGATGTGGGCTTCTATTATATGGCCAATGCCGGCGGCCGCCTGCTTGGCACAGTGCTGTCCGGACTGCTGTATCAGCAGTTTGGCCTGATTAGCTGCCTGCTTGCATCCTCATTGATGATTGCGCTCAGTGTGCTGGCCTGCAGGGGACTGGCCAAATCTATCTAGAGGTTTTCTAGAGCTTTTTGGCTATGTCTGATAGGGTATCGGCCTTTCACTAACCCTAAGAAAAATAGCTATGAGCAATCAAACTGAGAATGAAACCGGCAATGAAATCGACAATGCCATGGACCCCAATAGTCTCTTTCGGGAAGAAAATTACACTGACCAAAAGCTGGGTGCTATCCGCAAACTGATTCCTGTAAAAGCCGATGGCTCCGATGACCCAGAACGGGAAGTGAACTTTTTTGGTTCAGCTCAGGTGATGACGCCAATGGGCGCCATTCCCCTCAATTTCGCCCTTGAGGGCAGTACCGTTGGCGAAGCCGCGGAAGACTTTGCCGCCAAATCAGCAATAGCAGTTGAGGAAGCCGCCAAAGAGCTGGAGCGCATGCGCCGGGAGCAGGCTTCACAGATTGTGGTGCCTGGGCAGGGCGGCGGCGGAATGGGTGGGCAAGGTGGCGGCATCATCACCTGATCACGGCTATGTCAGCAGCAGTGGTCCCTCAATAGGACGAAACTCTGTGGCGGCATCGACCAGAGATGTCGCCGTTAGTGCCGGCACGCCATAGACAACAGTATCAACCCCTTGGTCGCGGCTAATATGCTGCAATAGCAAATCAAAGTCGCCATCTCCAGATAACAGTACAGCACAGTCAATGGGCTCAAGCTTATTGGCCGCCGCTGTCAGCATATCGATGGTAATACCTACATCCCAATCGCCTTTTGCCGAACCATCGGCCCGCTGGATGTAGGGTTTTAGCTTTATATCAAAACCAATATCCCGAAGAATCTGCTGAAAGCCCTGCTGCTGGCTGTTATTGCGGTCAATTGCATAGGCATGGGCCAGAGTAATATCCGCCTCCCTGGATAGCTGTCGCCACAGCTCCCGATAATTGAAATGGCAGCCGTAGCTATCTTTTACCGTGTAGTAGATATTTTGCACGTCCACAAAGAGCGCCAGTCTTTTCATAATTTTGTGTCCAGATCCAAGAGGTTGGCTCCCAGGGAATACGCACTGGCGGGATACAGTGACAGGGAAAAGCTGCGCACATTCTGCTTGTGCCAGCAGCGCCTTGCCAGTTGCAGGCAAGCTGAAGCCTCATCGACACTGAGTTCCAGCTCAAGCCGCTGACTGGGGCTGGCGGATATCGCGGTCAGTTGGTGTTGATTAGAGGTACTTGGCGCCAGCCATTGTAAATAGTCATCTGGGCTAATTTTATTAAATTTTTGTTTTAACAATGCTGGTGCCATCAGAGGGTTGATATGCAGCTGCTGCCATTGCACCGGCTTGTCCCTGTCGAGATGCACCATGGTCAGCTGGTAAACCATATCACCGGAACCAAGATGTAATAGCTCAGCCACTTTGGCACTGGCGAGGGTGGATTCAAGATTGAGAAGCCGATTGCTGTAGGTACCGGCCGCCTGGGCGCTGTGCAGCTGATTATAAATTTCTAATTGGGCGGCTGGCGCCTCAGGCTTGGCAACAAAACTACCACGGCCCGGCACCCGCGACAGCAATCCTTGATCAGCCAGCTCCTGCAGGGCTCGGCGAGCGGTCATGCGGCTCACATTAAAGGTTGTCGCCAGCTCCGTCTCAGAGGGGATACATGTGCCAACCGGCCAGTCGGCGGACTCTATCTGGCCCTGTACATATTGTTTGATCAGGGCAAACTTAGGTAGCTTTGTGTCTCTGCCTGCCATATTAACTCCTGTATATACAATTACATCTGTATATACGGCCTATATATTGCAACTGAAAAGATTTATTGGTCTAAATTACACTAATTTCGGATAAATGTCTTAATAAAGACAAATTAAATTAAACCTTTTATTTGAAATTTTAATTTTAAATGTATATACAAAGTGTACTCAAGAATCAATCAAAGCCAACTTATCAGTGCGATTGAGCTTTTTGATTTGCGCCTCGCGAATGCTGGCACTGCTGCGACTGTCGGCCAGCTCTATATAAACCATATCAATGGCCTCACGGCCACGAAAGTACTTGGCTCCGGCCTTACCAGACTGATGCTCGGCAAGGCGCCGCTCTGGGTCTGTCGTAATCCCTGTATAGAGGCTGTGATCACTGGCGAGCACCATATACACGTACCATAACTGTACTTTAACTGGGTCAGTCATTTTGCAGGCAAAACTTCTGCCAGGGGACCGTGGCAGTACTGGCACAGATATTTGGCCTGTCCTTTAAGGATTTTGCGGTGACGCAGGATAGTCAACTGATGGGTGCGGCAGGCACAGCTGTAGGCAAAGCGTTGATACTGTCGGGTTGGAATACCAGCCAAATCGTAATTGCCTGTGGTCCTGGGCTCGCCACCAAGGTCTCTCATTACCGCTTGCCATTCGGCCCCATGGGGCTTGACCCTGCGCAGGCCATAGAGACAGTCGACAATATAATGGGCGACCTCATGGGTTACCGTATCACCGAGGCTGTCTTCATAATATTTGGCAAATATCCAGGGATTAAAACGGATACGGCGCTTGGAGCGCCTCACCTGATACATCCCAGCACATTTGCCACTGAGATCAAAATCCACCTGCAGCTCCTCAAAATCGCGCTGATAAAGCGCTTCCGCCTGTTTGATACAGCGGTAAGTGGCGCGCCTGACCTCCGCCTGCTGTTGCTGGGAAATAGGCGCTATGTTGGTGGTTTGATCCATTGTTCGATTATAAAGACTCACCGGGCTGGTACAATGCGGCTTTAAAACTTATTTAGAGCTCTATGAATATTGATCTGCACTGCCATACCAACATCTCAGATGGCACATTGTCTCCCTCTGAATTGATAGCCCTAGCTGTTGAGCGCGATATCGATATTCTTTCCATTACCGACCACGACAGTATCGCCGCCTATGAAAGCATTAAGTCTCCCAGCAAACCAAGGATTATTCCCGGCATCGAATTTTCCAGCCAGTGGCGCAAGTCCGGCATCCATATTGTCGGGCTTAATTTGGATCTCAGCTCAGAGGCGATACTTCATGGCGTCGCCCTGCAGTCTCGGGCCAGGCGGGAGCGGGGTGAAAAAATTGCCGAGAAACTGTCTCAACTGGGCTTTGCCGATAGCCTTGAGGGAGCCAAAAGCTTTACCTCAGGCGGTGAAGTGGGGCGCCCGCATTTTGCCCAACATCTGGTAAGCATTGGTGCCGTAAGCAATATTCAACAGGCTTTTAAACGCTATCTGGGTGCTGGCAAGGCTGGCGATATCAAAGAGCAATGGTCGGATATGGCAACAATTATTGGCTGGATACGTGATGCTGGAGGTATTGCTGTACTGGCGCACCCGACCAAGTACAAGATGACTAGAACCAAATTGGGCTCTCTGCTCAGTGACTTTGCCGCGGCTGGCGGTGAAGGCATGGAGGTAATTTCGGGGCTACAGGTTCCATCTGTCACTAGAGATATGGCCGCCCTGTGCAATAAATATGAACTGCTCGCCTCTGTTGGCTCCGACTTCCACGCCCCCAATCAACATTGGGCAGCACTTGGTATGGTGGCACCATTGCCGGACCAGTCGACTCCAGTCTGGAGCCGATGGAGCTAAAACCTGCGCAGGCAATTCCTTAGCCATTGATTCCTGTGTATACTTGCGCGCCGCTGCCGTTGTGGCAGGTCTAATAGAATTAAATAACGAGATTATAGAAGTGGATTTTTTTGTCTTTGTGAGCGAACAGTTTTTTCTGATCAGTCTGCTGTTCGGCCTGATCTTTATATTTGCCTGGACCGAGCGCAGCAAAGGTGGAAAATCCATATCCAGCAGCCAGCTGGTACAGATGATGAATGCTGATGAAGCAGTACTTGTGGATGTACGTCCAACCAATGAGTATCAGGCCGGTCATATTCACGGTGCCATCAACATTCCACATACAAAAATAGCAAGCCGCATGAGCGAGCTGGAAAAGTGCCGCAGCAAAACTCTGGTGCTGACCGATAATATTGGGCAGCATGCCGGGGGAGCAGGAAGAGCACTGAGCAAAGAGGGGTACAACGTCCGCCGTCTAAGCGGTGGGATGACTGAATGGCAAGGCCAGAGCCTGCCGGTGGTACAGGGCGAAAAGAGCTAAAGGGCAATACCTGGCTCCAACCCTTAACTTAAGGAAATACCATGTCTCAGGTTGTACTATACGGAACGCGGTTCTGCCCGTTCTGCACAGCGGCTCGTCGTTTATTGACGGCCAAAGGTATTAATTATCAGGATATAGCACTGGATAATGATCCGGCGTTGAGAGCCTCGGTAATGGACAAAAGCTCGAGAAATACAGTCCCGCAGATTTGGGTGGGCGATGTACATGTGGGCGGCTATACAGACCTGCGACAGCTCGAGGTCGATGGACATCTCGACAAGCTGATAACCACAGGGGTTGAATTGCCAAATAGCGGCTCCATATAGATTATTAGCAAACAACAACATTAAATAGGCTTCAATCATGACAGAAGAAACAGCAGCTGCCGCCGAGGCGCCAGCACAGGGCACTGAGCAGAAATTCGCCATCCAAAGGGTATACCTCAAAGACTTGTCCTTTGAAACACCCCAGGGTGCTTCCGCGTTTAATAAGCAGTGGCAACCCAAGGTCAATCAAGACCTGAGCACTAAATCAGCAAAAATTGACGAGGATCTTTTTGAAGTTTCCGTGAGAATGACTATCACTGTCAGCGACGGAGAAGAAACCATCTACCTGATCGAAGTTGACCAGGCCGGTTTGTTCAGTATCGCCGGACTGGAAGATCAGCACGTTGCCCAGCTGTTAAATACCACCTGCGCCAGCATGCTGTTCCCCTACGCTCGCGAAGCTATAGATAATGTGCTGACCAAAGGCTCGTTCCCTCCCCTGATGATTCCACCGATTAACTTTGAAGCACTTTACGCCAATGCGGTCCAGCAGGCTGCAGCCAAGGCGCAGGAAGGTGATACGGCAGAAGCAGAAGGCACCAAGCACTAAGATTGATGGCTTGAGCTGTAATAAAAACCCGCTCTGGAGCGGGTTTTTTTATGTCTGGATTTTTCCCGGCTTTTCGCTATTTATAGCCCAAGATCTCTGACAGCATGGCAATAGGGCTTAGAGTGCCTGACTTTCCATACTGTATTCCTGCAGCTTTCTGGTTAAGGTATTACGGCCCCAGCCAAGCAATTGCGCCGCGTCTTTTTTCCGCCCGCCAGTGTGGGCCAGCGCAGTCTCAATCATTGTGCGCTCAAATTCAGGTACTACCTGGGAAAGCACCTCCTGACGCCCCGCTTTCAATTCACGCTCCGTCCAGCGCCGCAACATATGCTGCCAGTCACCCTGGGAGCGAACCTCTTTGTCTGCCTCATCAGCACGCAACTCGGGCGGCAGGTCCGAGAGCAACACCTCACGCCCGGCAGCCATAACCGTCAGCCAGCGACAGATATTTTCCAGCTGTCTGACATTGCCGGGCCAGGGCAGATTAAACAAGAAATCCTCTGCTTCCTGAGAGAGTAGTTTGGGTTCCATATCCAGCTCTTTTGCAGCGCGGTGGAAAAAGTGCTGCATCAGTTGGGGAATATCTTCTCGGCGATCAGATAATCGCGGCAGATGAACTCTGATCACATTGAGACGGTGGAACAGATCCTCGCGAAAACGATTCTCGCCTACCAGAGATTCAAGATCCTGATGGGTGGCAGTAATAATGCGCACATCGACCTTAACCGCTGTATGGCCGCCGACTCTATAGAACTCACCATCCGCCAGTACTCGCAACAGCCTGGTCTGGGCTTCAGGGGGCATATCGCCGATCTCGTCGAGGAACAATGTGCCACCGTCGGACTGCTCAAAACGTCCTGCACGGCGCTCCCCCGCACCGGTAAAGGCGCCTTTCTCATGACCAAATAGCTCAGACTCAATAAGATCATTGGGAATTGCTGCCATATTCAGGGCAATAAATTTATTGTTGCGCCGCGGGCTATGCTTGTGCAGCGCCTGGGCGACCAGCTCTTTACCCGTACCGGACTCGCCATTGATCAACACGGTGATATTGGAATTGGACAGCCGACCTATGGCTCTAAACACTTCCTGCATAGCTGGAGCTTCACCGATAATCTCTTTGACCTGCTCAAGCTGCGCTGGGGGCGCAGGCTCAGATCTGTTTTCATGGGCAAATGAAAGGCCACGTCTGGCGACGTCCACCAGCTCTTCCAAATCGAACGGCTTGGGCAGATACTCAAAGGCTCCGCCCTGATAGGCAGCAACGGCACTGTCGAGGTCTGAATGGGCTGTGGTGATAATGACCGGTATATGGCTGTGGTTGCCATGAATTTCTTTCAGCAGCTCCAGGCCATCAATGCCGGGCATGCGAATATCTGAAATAATGATCTCTGGCTGGGCCATTTTCAGGGCCTGTAGCAGTTCATCACCAGTCTCAAAGCTGCGCACCGCAATGCCGTCTCGTACTAGCGCTTTTTCCATTACCCAACGCAGGGAGCGATCATCTTCAGCAATCCATATTTGTGATGGGTTATTCATACTATGCCTTTATAGGTAGGTAGATAGAGAAACAGGTACGACCTGATTCTGAGTCACATTCAATAATGCCCTGGTGGCTATTTACTGCCGTTTGAGCAATGGTCAGACCCAGCCCGGAGCCCTCGCTGCGGCCACTGATCATAGGGAAAAAGATCCGCTCTTTGATCTCTTCAGAAACCCCTGGGCCATTGTCAATAATATCCAGGCGACAGGTCACTCTGTGATACTGGCCTGCGATGGTAAAACTGCGCTTCACCCTGGTGCGAAATATAATGGTGCGGTCGGTCTGGACTGAGTCCATCACCGCCTGCATAGCATTGCGGGCAACATTGAGTACTGCCTGTATCAACTGTTCACGGTCGCCCTCGATATCTGGAATACTGGGGTCATAGTCCCGCACCAACCGCAGCTGGCCCTGCATCTCAGCTTCTATCAGGGCCGCTACATGCTCAGTCACCTCGTGAATACTTAGCGCGGCGACCTGGGGTAAATGGTTGGGGCCCAACAGGCGATCAACAAGGTTGCGCAAACGATCGGTTTCGGTGGTAATAATCTGGCACAGTTCTTTGGTCTCGCCGCCAATACATTGCTCATTAATTTCCTGGCCCAGCAACTGAGCCGCCCCGCGAATACCTCCCAGAGGGTTTTTGATTTCATGGGCAAGGCCACGGATTAAGCTTTTGGAGGTGTCATGAACCGACAACAATGCCTCCTCCCGGTTAATCTTTAAAAACCGGTCAATAGGCTGCATTTCCATAAGTAGCATCTGCCGTTCGCCAAGCTCCACCGGGGTAATACTGTAATCAACCTGAGAGCTTTCCAAACCCTGCATGCGCAAATACTCGTGGCGGCGGGTGTGGGGCCGGCCGCTTTCCAGCGCCTCACGAAGAGCGCTGAGAATTATGTCCCTGTCAGAAAAAACATCCGCAACAGGCATGCCGCGAAGGCGCGCAATGCTAACCTGAAGCAGGGCCTCAGCCGCTGGATTAATATAATCGATACTCAGCGTATCGTTGAGCAAAAGCACAGCGGTATTCAGGTTATCCAGCAATAAGCGATGTAACTGGTCAGAAGTCATAGGCTCTATAAATGGGCTCTGTAATCAGCAGTTTGGGTATTTCAGGTTTATCTATTACGTTAGTACTAGCAATAAGCGAGCCAAGTAATCCATCTGCGAACCAACAATTCAGGCCTGATAATGGGGCCTGCAGAGCAGTTTGAGGACTTAAACTCTATTGGCTCACAGCATAATGCACCAGATTGGTGCAGGCAAGGTAGCAATTATTTTTTGGGTCGCAACTGAAAACCTGACTGATTGCGTTTGAAGTGCCGTTTAACATTCACGATTACTGGCTTGGCGACTATTAATGTCCGGTTTCTGCCGTCCACTACAGCAACACCAATGCGATGACTGCCGCGCTCAATATTATCCAGCTGATAGGCTGTTGCACTCACAGGCAACCCCTGGGCCACACCATTAACCGAAAACTGCACCAGATGGCCTGGCTGGAGTTGAGGCTCAAGGGCCAGCTGGACAATGATATTGACCTGATTGTGCAAGATAACCGCCTGATCCTCAGGGGAGGAGATGCGCGCACTGGAGTAGCCAGCAAAATTGGCTTCAGTTTCTGTCGCCGGTTTATCCTCAGCTCTTTTGGCTGGCGCTGTAGTCTGGTTAATTTGGGGAAGATTCAGACGCTCAGCAGCACTGGCACCGGGCTGATCTGTATAGGTGATATTGCCATCGGCATCTACGATCTTATAGACCTCTGCGGCCTGAGACATGGCCGCTGCGACCCATAAGATAACAACCGCTGTTAGCTGCCCCGACATCGTATCCTCCCATCCATATTTACGTTTGAGTGCTGAATATCTCAAGCGCCTCATATCTGAAGCCCTCTATCTCGAGCTAGCTGTATATAAAGATTAGACCTATTTTAGATTTATGGCCGGCAAAGAAAAAGCCCGCCATTCCAAGAATGACGGGCCTGTCCGATTTTGCTGTAGAACAGCCTGTACTAAAACCTTAGCAGCTGTAGTACATATCAAACTCAACCGGGTGAGTGGTGTGCTCAACACGGTAGACTTCTTCCATCTTCAGCTCGATGTAGGCATCGATCATATCATCGGTGAATACACCACCGGCTGTCAGGAACTCACGGTCCGCATCAAGAGCATCCAGTGCTTCACGCAGGCTGCCAGCAACCTGAGGGATAGCAGCAGCTTCTTCAGCAGGCAGATCATAGAGATCTTTGTCCGCTGCATCGCCTGGGTGGATCTTGTTCTTAATGCCGTCCAAACCTGCCATCAGCATAGAGGCAAACATCAGGTATGGGTTAGCTGTAGGATCACCGAATCGTGCTTCGATACGCTTGCCTTTGGGGCTTGGCACGTATGGGATACGGATTGAAGCAGAGCGGTTGCGAGCAGAGTAGGCCAGCATTACAGGTGCTTCAAAGCCCGGGATCAGACGCTTATAGGAGTTAGTTGAAGCGTTGGCGAAGGCGTTGATTGCTTTGGCGTGCTTGATAATGCCGCCGATGTAGAACAGAGCCATTTCGCTCAGGCCAGCATAGCCGTCTCCAGCGAACTGGTTTTCGCCATCTTTCCAGAAAGACTGGTGACAGTGCATGCCGGAACCGTTGTCACCAACGATTGGCTTGGGCATGAAAGTCGCAGTCTTGCCATAGGCGTGGGCTACGTTGTGCACGCAGTACTTCATAATTTGAACCTGGTCAGCTTTCTTAACCAGAGTGTCAAAACGAATACCGATCTCACACTGACCAGCAGTACCTACTTCATGGTGATGTACCTCTACTTCGAGACCCATCTGCTCCATAGCACCACACATAGCAGCACGCAGATCATGCAGGCTGTCTACTGGTGGTACGGGGAAGTAACCGCCTTTAACGCCAGGACGGTGACCCATATTGCCGTCAGCCAGCTCCATGGATGAAGACCAGGCTGCTTCATCAGAATTGATTTTGTAGAATGCACCGCTCATGTCGGCACCCCATTTGATATCGTCAAATACGAAGAACTCTGGCTCCGGGCCAAAGAATGCTGTGTCGCCGAGACCAGTAGACTGCAGGTATTGCTCTGCACGCTCAGCGATGGAGCGTGGATCGCGCTCGTAGCCTTGCATTGTGGAAGGCTCAACGATTCCGCAACGGATGATTACTGTTGGCTCATCAGTGAAAGGATCCAGAATTGCAGTGCTGTCATCAGGCATCAGGATCATGTCTGATTCGTTAATGCCCTTCCAACCGGCAATAGACGAACCGTCAAACATTTTACCTTCAACAAAAAAGTCATCGCCCACTTCACCGACCGGAATCGATACGTGCTGCTCTTTACCTTTGG